>ODAK010000090.1_pt1 | contig 96665 bp, 90 predicted proteins | sample 1539591 | NCBI WGS metagenome assembly ODAK01 (sample SAMEA3539303, study PRJEB22396) | soil metagenome | biome: tundra; feature: field; material: soil | place: USA | collected 2010-05 | depth 0.15 m | reverse complement strand
GCGCGCGATTCTGCTGTTGTTTTGTGGCACAGCCATGGACGACGCCGTAGTGTAGTAGGAAGGTCTTAGGTCGTGGGTCTTAGGTCTTGGGCCCGGGACGCTGCGACCGCTACAAATATCTAAGCCCAAGACCTCAGACCCAAGACCTAATACCGCATTCACCGCAGCGCTACAATATTCGCGTGCCCTCGCCCGAGATCCGCATGCCGTCTCCCGAGCCCCAGACTGACTCCTCGCCCAAGCATCACCGTCACGCGGTCTACGCGGCGGAAGCTACCGGTTTGCTTCTTATAGCGTTTCTGCTGCTGGTTCTCACTCTGGTCCGCTACTGGCACGACATCCACTGGAGCCTGCGCTGAACGTGGGTTCCGAGCGCCGTGAGATCGCCGCAGCCGAACCGCTGATGGTGGTGATCCTTGGCCCGACGGCCAGTGGAAAGACGGCGTTGTCCATGGCGCTCGCGCAGAAGTTCGACGGCGAGATCGTCAACTGCGATTCGGTGGCGATGTACCGCGAGTTTGATATCGGCACCGCCAAGCCCAGCGCCGCTGAGCTCGCGTCCGCGCCGCATCATCTTTTCGATATTGTCGATCCCACGCAGTACATCACCGCCGGCGAATATGCCCGCCAGGCGCGGCAAGTGCTCACCGAAATCAACCTGCGCCATCATTTGCCCATCGTAGTCGGTGGCACCGGGCTGTACTTGCGCGCTCTGCTCGAAGGACTTTTCCCCGGCCCGCAGCGCTCGGAGGAATTGCGCGAGCGCCTGCGCGAAAAGGCTGCGAACCGCGGCTCCGATCATCTACACCGAATTCTCTGCCGTCTCGACCGTGCTGCAGCTGAAAAAGTTCACCCCAACGATATTCCCAAGCTGATCCGCGCGATCGAGGTCTGCCTGGCCTCGCGCCAGAAAATGTCCGAACTCTGGCAGCAGGGGCGCGACCCACTGTGCGGCTTCCGCATTCTGCGCTTGGGCCTCGATCCTGACCGCGCTGCGCTCTACGATCGCATCAACCACCGCGCTCGCCGGATGTTCGAGACCGGACTGATCGAAGAAACCCAGCGCTTGCTCCAGAAATACGGTGCAACCGCGCGCCCGCTTGCTTCTCTCGGATACAAGCAGGCAGTTGAGTTTCTATGTGGTGAGCTCACACGTGAGCAAGCCATCCAGGCCGCACAGCGAGCGCATCGCAACTATGCCAAACGCCAGATGACCTGGTTCCGGCGCGAGCCGGAAGTGCGATGGCTGAAGGGTTTCGGCGACGACGCACACATTCAAGGTGAAGCCGTCTTTCGCGTTGAAACTTCTTTGCCACAGATTCACGCCGATGAATCCTGATTGAATTCGTACGTAACACTTAGCCGAGGTTAGGATAAACCGAAGCCGAAGGCCGAGAGCCGGAAGCCCGATGTTCTGCTATCGTTCCTGCATGCCACGAATCTTCCCCGTTATATTTCTTGCTCTGGCACTGACCCTGCCATCATTCGCCAAAGACAAGCACTCGCGCCCGGCCCCCCTCAACGCCGCGCGCGGCGACAAGTGGGCCGAGCAAACACTTCGCCGGCTCACGGTCGAAGAAAAGATCGGGCAGGTCTTGATGATCTGGTGCCGGGCCAGCTTCCTCAACGTGGAGAATCCCGAGTACCTGCAATGGCTCGAGGCCATGCAGAAATATCACGTGGGTTCGTTCACCATGTCGGTTCACGTTGATGGCCCGTTTCTTTTGCGCACCGAGCCCTACGAAGTCGCCGAATTGCTGAACCGACTGCAAGGGAAATCCAAGCTGCCTTTGCTGTTCGCGGCTGACTTTGAGCGCGGTGTCTCCACGCGGCTGCTGGGGACCACGAACTTTCCTCACGCCATGGCCTTCGGAGCCGATGGCAACATCGAGGACGCGGAGACCTTCGGCCGCATCACCGCCCAGGAAGCCCGAGCCATCGGTGTGCACTGGAATTTTTTCCCGGACGCCGACGTGAACTCGAATCCCGCCAACCCCATCATTAACACGCGATCCTTCGGAGAAGATCCCAAACAAGTGGGCGATCTGGTCACGGCCTACATTAAGGGAGCGCACGAGGCGGGAATGCTGACTACGGTGAAGCACTTCCCTGGTCACGGCGACACCGCTACCGACTCGCATCTCGGCGTTGCCAGTGTGAACGGTGACCGCGCCCACCTGGATTCGATCGAACTTCCGCCTTTCCGCCAGGCCATCGCTGCCGGCGTCGACTCCGTGATGGTGGCACATGTCACCGTCCCCGCGCTCGATGCCGATCCGAACCATGTGGCCACGATCTCGCCGGCAATCGTTTCCGACCTGCTCGAAAAGCAGTTGGGATTCAAAGGTGTGATCGTGACCGATGCCCTCGACATGGCGGGACTGACGCATCTGTTCGCCAGCAACATTGGGCGCGAGGCCGTCGAGGCTTTTAAGGCCGGTAATGACCTGCTGATCATTCCTCCCGACCTGGCTGCCTCCTACGATTCCATGCTCAAGGCTGTTCGGGGGGGCGAGATTTCGCAGCAACGTCTCGACCGCTCCGTCCTCAAGATCCTGAAAATAAAGGGCGGTCTCGGCCTTAACAAATCACGCACGGTCGACCTCGGCGCGATCGCAACCGCCGTCGGCAAACCGGGAAACATCGCCTTCGGCCAGCAGGTGGCCGACGCCGCCATTACCCTGGTGCGCGACAACGGCAGAGTGCTCCCGCTGAAATCCAAGGGAACCACCAAGGCCGGGCTTCCGTATATGACAAGAGAGGAGACCCACAACCAGGTGGTCGCCATCCTTTTTTCAGATGACGTGCGCACGGATTCCGGCCGCGCCTTTGGACGTGAGTTCCGCGCCCGCATCCCTGATGCGCGCGTGATTTATGTGGATCCCCGCATGGCCGCTGGCATGAGCGACGAGGTTCTGAAGGCGGTCGACGAGGCGCAAACTGTGGTCGCTGCGGTCTATGTGATTCCGACCGCGGGCAAGGTGGGGAACTCGGTGGGGATGGCAGATGCGACGGGCACCCTTCTGCAGCAAGTGCTCGATCATGCCGCGGAAAAAACGGCGATCGTCGCCATGGGGAATCCCTACTTAGCCAGCGATTTCCCCAAGATCGAGAATTACATGTGTACGTTTTCCAACGCGACCGTGTCGGAGGTGGGCGCAATCAAAGCGCTCTTCGGGGAGATTCCGATTCGCGGCCATTTGCCCGTCACCATTCCGAATGTTGCCCAGCGCGGCGCCGGTCTCGAACGCCCGGCGCAAGTCGCCAAAGGGGGGTCTCCACATGCGCAGAACTAGATCGCAAATCGTAAGCACGTTCGCTGTAGGGCTCGCGACCCTTGCCGCTCTGCTCCTGCCCGCTTGCAGCGTGAACGTGAAGAAGGAGCAGAACGGGGAAGACAAGCAGGTCGACATCAACACGCCCGTCGGCGGTATTCATGTGAGCAAAGGCGCCAACGAGGCTGACGTGGGCCTTGCGGTCTATCCGGGGGCCCGCCTGAGGCAAAAAGATTCCGATGGCGAAGACAAGAGCGCCAACGTGAACATCTCAGGCTTTGGCTTCGGGTTGAAGGTGGTTGCCCTGGAGTATGAGTCTGACGACTCCCCCGCCAAGCTCGTCGACTTCTACAAAGATCAGCTCAAGAAATACGGCAAGGTGCTCGAGTGCCATACCAGCCATCTTGATGTGAATTCGGACATGAAGGGCTCGGATCACGCTTCTCATGAGTTAACCTGCGAAGGGTCGAGCGGCCGCAACATCGAACTGAAAGTCGGAACCAAGGAAAACCAGCACATCGTAGCCGTAGAGCCCGAGGGCAAAGGGTCGAGCTTCTCGCTGGTGTACGTACGCACTCACGGCAAGGACGCGGATATCTAGCGGTCTCTACGTTTCCTTAAGGAGAATCATCCATGTTTCGTCATCTGGCACCTGCACTCGCGGTCGCTGTGTTCCTCACCCTGCCGGTCTTAGCGCAGGATTCCGATACTCAGAACAAGAATCTCGACATTACCAGTCCCGTCGGCGACCTGCACGTCGGCAGCGACGCGGACGCGCACAAAACTGGCCTACCGCTTTACCCGGGCGCGCGCCTCAAATCGGAAGACGACAATAAGAACCAGGCGAATCTGAGTGTGTTGACCGAAGCTTTCGGAATGAAACTGGTAGTCGCCAACTATGTTTCCGACGACGCCCCCGCCAAGATCATCGACTTCTATCGCGACAAACTGAAAAAGTTTGGCAAAGTTCTGGAGTGCCATTCCCAGAAGCATGGCGGCGATGTCGAAGTGCACGACGATGGTAAGGACCCCAAAGACAGCAAAGAGTTGAAATGTGACGAGAACTCGGGCCCGGTCACCGAGCTGAAAGTTGGCACTGAGGATAACCAGCACCTGGTCGCCATCGAGCCCCGCGATGCGAGCAAGGGATCAAGCTTCGCCCTCGTTTATGTACATACTCGCGGCAAGCGCGGAGATATCTAGAGCTCAAGTCTGCCGGCTGGCGATCTCGCCGGCCATCTCATAGGCACCGATCTCGCGGCGACCGACGAGATCGGATCCTCGTCCCGCTTGCCTGAGCCCGCGCCGTGAGGTACTTTCAAAGACAAGCCCCTTCTTCGATCTCGGATGGAACAGCCTTGCTACAAGTGCCGACAAGCGGTGGAAGAAGGCGTCGCCTTTTGCCCGCACTGCTCGGCGCCGCAGATCCGAGTCGTGATCGCTGAGCCCGCGCCGCCTTCCCTGGCATTCGCCGCCGCCGCAGAATCTCAAGATTCAGCCGTTCTCCCGGCGTCGCAGACTCTCCCCGTTCTTGCCCTGCCTATGCAGTGGTCTCAGGCGCTGAGGCCGTGCGCACTGGCAGCGTTGGTCGCATCGTTGCTGATGTCTATGGGGCTGAACCCCTTCGTGGCCATGTTCAGCGTAGGATTCCTCGCCGTCGTTTTCTATCGCCAGCGGCGGCGGGAAATCATGATTAAAGCGACGGCCGGAGCTGGGCTCGGTGCACTCGGCGGATTGCTCTGGTTCGCGATGTCGTCCGTTCTCGAGGCGCTGATCGTGATCCTTCTGCACAAAGGTCCGGAGCTCCGTAACGAACTCATTGTTAGAATCCAGCAAGCGGCTTCTCAAACCAGCGATCCGCAGGTGCAGGCGGTATTCGAGCGCCTGAAAACCCAAGGTGGACTTGAAGTCCTAATGTTGACTGGTCTGGTTTTCGCCTTTCTCGCTTCGATCGTCCTCGGAGGTCTCGGCGGCGCATTGGGTGGGGCCATCTTCGGCCGCCGCGATCGATCCTAAATTCTGTAGCGCCCCCAGCGATCGCCGCCGGCACGGGTGCCCCAGGTTCCCGGCGATCTTCAGCCAAGAGTGTTCGGCGCCCTTGCGGCAGCCGCACCTGCCGCGTATGATGCACCGTTTGCACTTTTTCAAATGAATATGCCCGCACGCGGTTCGCTGCTTGGGATCGAACACCTCGACGCGAAGGAAATCCTGGGCCTGCTCAAGCTGGCGCGCCGCATGAATCCGCTGAAGGCCCGTCCGCTCTTGCGCGGAAAGCGCATCGTGCTTCTGTTTTACGAAGCGTCCACCCGCACCCGTTCTTCCTTCGAATTCGCCGCGAAGTCGCTGGGGGCCATGACCACTCTTGTGCAATCCTCCGGATCCAGCATCGAGAAAGGCGAATCCGTGATCGATACCGGATACACCCTGCGCGCCGTGGGTGCGGACTGCATCGTCATGCGCCATCCTTCGGCAGGGGCCCCGCACCTGATGGCGCGGCACCTTGACATCCCGGTTATCAATGCAGGTGACGGCATGCACGAGCATCCTTCCCAGGCGTTGCTCGATGCCTTCACCATCCTGAAGCACAAGAAATCCTTCAAGGGCCTGCAAGCCACCATCATCGGAGACATTTTTCACAGTCGCGTGGCCCGCAGCGCCTGCCACCTGCTGACTAAGCTCGGAGTAAGGCTGACACTCTGCGGCCCGCCCGAGTTCGTGCCCGACGTTGCCGCCACTCTTGTCCCAGGTCTGCGCGTGACGCGCCACCTCGAAGACGCGTTGCGCGGCACCGACGTAATCATGTTGTTGCGCGTGCAAAAAGAGCGACTGGCCGGCCAGAAACTCCGTCTGCAGGACTACATTGCGCGCTACCAGATGACGACCGCGCGCCTGAAACTGGCCAAACGTGACGCCATCGTGATGCACCCCGGCCCGATCATCCGCGGCCTCGAATTGACCGCGGAGGTTGCCGACGGCTCCCAGTCCGTGATCGTCGACGAAGTCCACAACGGCGTCCCCACGCGCATGGCAATTCTGGCGCGGGCGTTAGGGAAGGCGAAATGAGCCACGGATTTGCACGGATCTGCGTTGCATTCCCGGACCAGAAACGACAAGGGCCGAATGCTGAGTGCTGAATGCTGACTGCTAAGATTCAAAAACGCGATAGCGCAAGCCTGCTCATCAAAGGCGGCCACCTGATCGACCCCGCGGCGAAAATCAATGCGCCCATGGATATCCTGCTGCGCGACGGTCGAGTCGCCGAGGTCGCTCTGCCTAATAAGATCCGCGGCGGCGCCGACGAAACGTTCGACGCACGCGGGCTCATCGTCGCGCCCGGCTTCATCGACCTGCACGTCCACCTGCGCGAGCCCGGCCAGGGCTACAAAGAGACCATCGCTACCGGCACCGCCGCCGCTGCTGCGGGAGGCTTCACCTCGGTCTGCACCATGCCCAACACCGCGCCCGTGGTCGACACCGCGGAATGGGTCAACTGGCTGCGGAATCCCGAGCGCGCAGCCGTGGTCAACGTTTTTCCCATCGCCGCCGCCACTCGCGGCAGCCGTGGAGGGACCCTCACCGACTTCAGCGCCCTGCAGCGCGCGGGGGCTGTCGCCGTCACCGACGATGGCAAGCCCATCCTCGACGATGACATCATGCGCATGGCCCTGCGTCTCGGGGCGGAACTGAATCTCCCCGTAGTGCAGCACGCGGAAGATACGCGCCTCACCGAAAATTGCTCGATGCACGCCGGCCCTACGAGCTTCCGCCTGGGCCTGCGCGCGATGCCGGCCGCCGCCGAAGCCGCCATCGTGGACCGCGATGTCACGCTCGCGCAGCAGATTCGCGAATCGCGCCTGCATGTGGCGCATCTTTCCACCGCCGACGCCTTGAAGTCCGTGCGCCGCGGCAAGCGCGCGAAGGCCCGCGTGACCTGCGAGGTCACGCCGCACCACTTCACTCTGATCGATGAAAATGTCGGCGAATACGACACCAACTTCAAGATGAACCCGCCTCTGCGCTCTGCAACCGACCGCGAGGCGATTGTGGTCGCGCTGTCCGATGGCACCGTGGACGCCATCGCTACCGACCACGCCCCACACGCCGCGCACGAAAAGCAGGTCGAATTCGAGCGCGCCTCCTTCGGCATCACCGGGCTGGAGACTGCGCTGGCGTTGGCGATTACGAAGCTTCACCGCGAGCACAAGATTCCGCTCACGCGGATCGTCGAACTCTTGACCGCCGGTCCTGCGAGAGTCTTCGACCTCCACGGGCGCGGGTCACTGGCACGCGGAAGTTTCGCCGATGTGACCATCTTCGATCCCAAAAAGCGCTGGACCTTCGAAGCCGCCAAGTCGCGTTCGCTATCGCACAACACTCCATTCGACGGTTGGCAGTTCACAGGGAAGGTGGTCGCGACGATCGTCGGCGGCAAGGTTGTGCACCGAGTGGAATAAGGCTGTGGGGTATACTTCGCCGCCAACCTGGGAGGCATTGATGGTTCGTGCATCGCGATTCGCTCTTCCCGCTCTTTTGCTGGTGACCGTTCTTGTTTCCGGACAATCCAGCAGCCCGGCTGCTCCCCCTGCTCGCGCGGATAACGCCGTGGTGACGGTACCGTTCGATGTCAACGCGGCAGTCGAAGCCTATCTCGCCAAGATGCCGCCCGCGCGGCGCGCCCGGTCCAATGCCTATTTTGAAGGCGGCTATTGGCTTCTTCTGTGGGACTTCCTCACAACCGTCGTCGTGATGTGGCTGCTGCTGCGCTTCCGGTGGTCGGCGGGCATGCGCAACCTCGCCGAGCGCATCACCCGCTTTCGACCTCTCCAGACGGCGCTCTACTGGATTCAGTTCATCATTGTTGCCTCCGTGCTCACCTTCCCGCTCACCGTGTACGAAGGCTATTTCCGCGAGCACAAGTATGATCTGCTGAATCAGACCTTCGGCTCGTGGATGCGCGATCAACTCGTGGGGCTGGCTGCGGGCGTGGTGCTGGGGGCGATTCTGGTGATACCGCTTTTCGGGCTGGTGCGACGACTGGGGAAGAGCTGGTGGGTTTGGGGTGCAACTTTAACCATCGTGTTCTTCGCGTTCGTGAGTCTGATCGAACCGGTATACCTTGCTCCGCTGTTCAATCAGTACAAGAAATTGGAGGATGCGCGCGTCAAGGTCCCGATTCTCAGCATGGCGCGCGCCAACGGAATTTCCGCCACCGACGTCTACGAATTCGACGCCTCCCGGCAATCGAACCGAGTCAGCGCCAATGTCAGCGGCTTCGCCAGCACGCTGCGAATTTCGCTGAACGACAATCTCCTGAAACGCTGCACGCTGCCCGAGATCGAAACCACCATGGGACACGAGATGGGCCACTACGTGCTGAATCATGAATACAAGGGATTGGTCATGATTGGAGTCGTGATCGTGATCGGTTTCGCGTTCCTGAACTGGGGCATCACCTTCTCACTCGCACGCTGGGGAGAAGAATGGGGCGTCCACGACATCACGGATGTCGCCGTCCTGCCGCTGGCGGTGATCGTGTTCTCTCTCTACTTCTTTCTGATGACGCCCGTGACCAACACCCTCAGCCGCACTATGGAATTTGAAGCGGACATGTATGGTCTGAATGCAGCCCAACAGCCCGACGGAGAGGCGAATGTAGACCTGATGCTGGGAGAATATCGCAAGCTCGATCCCGGCCCAGTCGAGGAGGTTCTCTTTTACGATCATCCCAGCGGCCGCACCCGCATCACGGCAGCCATGCGCTGGAAAGCCGAGCACCCGGAATCCGCATCTGCGGAAGAGATGACAAGGCCAGTCTTTAATGCTCAGTGACTTGCGCTTAACGGCCCTCGCTTCGACCTGGCGAGGGATGAATCCCCGCCGAGCCTCTCCCCCGCCAGCGCAGAGGAGAAGCCCGCGGGAAACAACGTTGAATTACTTCGCTGTCGGTGGCGCTACCACCTCATGCAGTTTCGGATTCTCCCGCATCTTGCTGAAGTCTTCGTCCTTATAGACATTCGCCAGATCGCGGTAACCCTCTTCCTTGGCTTTCCTCAGGCAGAGCAGGCAGCCCTCCACGTCGCCGCGCTTGGCGTAGATCTTCGCCAGCATGTACGAATATCGGGCCCGTTCTTCCGGACTCGCGATCTGGGCCGCGACGCCTACTTTCGACTCTCGCTTCAATGCATCTGGATCCAACTCTACGGCCCGAGTGTATTCCGCCACGGCGCGGTCCAGCTTCTTCTGGCTAAACCACGCTGCGCCCAGGTTCACATGAAACGCGGGCCGCGTTTCATCGAGAGCAACAGCCTTCTTGAAGTGCTTGGCCGCCGAACCATAGTTCTTTTGCATATAGGCCACGGCACCAATGTTGTTGACAGCATCCGCGAATTTGGAGTTCCACTTCACCGCGCTCTCGAAACTCAAGCGGGCAGCGCCCAAGTCATTATTCTTTAGTTGGGCCAATCCCAACTTGTTGTAGAGCACGGCATTCTTGCGGTCTTTTTTCAGTGCCGCCTGCAAATCCTGGATCGCCTCCGGATAATCCTTACGGGCTCTCGCTGCGTCTGCGGCTTTTTCCAGTTCGGCCGCAGTCATCGATTGCAGGTTGACCTTGTCCTGGTCCTGCTGTGGAACCGGCGTGCCGGTGCTGTACTGAGACAGCATCATCAGCATCGCCACCAATACGAGTCTTACTGTGACGTTTCGCATATCCAACCTCCCTTTTCGGAGTTGCCTCTGTTCCGGTCTGGGCCCTTGCCCCGGCGATCTGCTCTCCGCGTACGCCCCAGTTATCGCGCCGATCCTGCCCGCCGACAACGCTACACCTGCTACGCGAGGGCTATGACCGCCAGGTTACCTGCGTTGGGGAGGTATCTTCTGAGAGGGCAATGATTTGGCAGATCGCCGGGATAAGAAACCTGCAATTCCGAATTGGGTTAAGCGCCCGTTACAAGGGTTACGTAACCGTTTGTAAGCCACCGGCGCGAGGCTGGCGGGTGTATAAAGGGATTGAAGGCGCAATCCACGGGAGGTCTGCAGTGCCTTCGATCACAACGGAGTCGGTCAGTTGGGAAGCAGAGCGCGCCGAATTGCAGGCGGTGCTACAGTCTCACCTTTTTTCCCGTTCCCCGGCGCTAACCCATCTGCTTTCGTACCTGTGCGAAAAGACATTTGCCGGCGAGAGCGCCCAGATCAAGGAATATTCCGTCGGGCTCGACGTCTTTGACCGGCGTGACTCCTTCGACCAGGATACGGATTCGATCGTTCGAGTTCAGGCCAACCGCCTCCGCAAGCGTCTCAGCGAGTACTACGCGTCGGAAGGCGCGGCGCATCCCGTCCGCATTACCATCCCGGTAGGCCAATACATTCCGGTGTTTAAGACGATGGACGATGTGGGGCCAACTCCCACGCCGAACCAGCCTATGACGCCGCCAGCACGAGCCCCGGATAGTGCGCCGTGGCGTCCCAGCCGGCAACTGATTTGGGTGGTAAGCGGCGTCGTGATTCTCGTTGTGCTGGCCGTAGCAGCATTTCTGGCCCGCGACCGGTCAAAAGTAAAGCCGATCATTCGTACTTCATACTCTCCGCAGGCTACTGCCGAACCCGTTGTTGGCCTTCCCGTGGGCGAAGAGTTCCGTATACTAGCCGGCGCCAGCCGCAAGTATGTCGATCACGCCGGCAAGCTCTGGAATCCCGACGCCTATTTTTCCGGGGGTGCCGCGGTTCCCAGTTCAGTCCAACACATTTGGCGCACTCAGGACCCGATCATCTATCGCAGCAGCCGTGAGGGCGAGTTCACCTACAACATTCCGCTGAAGCCGGGGATGTATGAACTGCGCCTGCACTTCGCCGAGACCTTCTACGGACCGGAAAACGCAGGCGGTGGCGGCGAGGGCAGTCGTATCATGACCGTTCTTGCGAACGGACAGTCCTTGCTCCGTGACTTCGACGTGCTCGCCGACTCCGGCGGCGGCCGCACCGCCGATGTGAAGGTCTTCTCCGACATCTCCCCGGCCGCCGACGGCCAACTGCATCTCAGCTTTTCTTCGGCGAAGGGCGGCAGCGGCATGCTCTCGGCAATCGAGATCCTGCCTGGAATCCATGGGCGGATCCGCCCGGTGCGCATTGTCGCACGCGATGTGCCGTATTACTCCAACGATAGCCACTGGTGGAGCCCCGACGCTTATTTCAAAGGAGGTCAACTCACCGGCAGTCAGGAGCCGGCGACAGACACCGATGATCCCGAGTTCTATGAGACGGAACGCTGGGGCCACTTCTCCTACGCGATTCCAGTTACTCCCGGCAGGTACACGGTAACTCTGCATTTCATCGAACACCATGCGGCTGCAGAGGGCTCCGACCGCAAGGATGCGCCGCGAACCGGGCCCAACTCGGCAGCGGAAGACCGTGTGTTTAACGTGTTCTGCAATGGCAAGACGATCCTGTCGAACCTGAACATTCGGGACCAGGCAGGAGAGAATCGTCCTCTCGTGCGTAAGATCAAAGGTCTTGAGCCGAACGCTCAAGGCAAGCTGCTTTTGGAATTCGTGCCAGTCACCCGCTACGCCACCGTGTCGGCGATCGAAGTGATCCCGGAGTGAGTGGTGTTGCGAGGCCAGCCAGCGTTACGCTAGGCCAGAATCCCCATCCTCTTGCCCACGCGCCCCAGGACCTCCAACGCTTGCTCCAACTCTTCCTTCGTGTGCGTCGCTGTCATGATGGTGCGGATGCGCGCCTTACCCTCCGGCACCGTCGGGAACGCAATGCCGGTGCCGAGCACGCCTTCTTTGAACAGCTCGCGAGAGAACTCCATAGTCAGCTTGCCGTCGCCGATGATGATCGGCGTGATCGGGGTCTCGCTGGCCGGAGTCGCGCGCCCGCCGATGTCGAAACCCAGCAGGCCGAGTTCTTTCTTCCAGAAGCGCGTGTTCTCCCAGAGTTTTTCGATGCGCTCCGGCTCATTTTCCAGAACGTCGAAGGCCGCGATGCACGTTGCCGCCACCGACGGCGGATGCGACGTCGAAAACAAGATCGGCCGCGCCCGGTGATAGAGAAAGTCAATCAGATCGCGCGTACCACAGACATATCCACCCAGCGCCCCAATCGCCTTGGACAGCGTTCCCACCTGAATATCGACGCGCCCGTGCATGGCGAAGTGATCGATGGTGCCGCGTCCGTTGCGCCCCAGCACTCCGGAAGCATGCGCATCGTCGACCATCATAATGGCGCCGTATTTTTCGGCCAGATCGCAGAGCGCGGGCAGCGGGCCGATGTCGCCGTCCATGGAGAAGACGCCGTCGGTGATCAGCAGTTTCTTGCCCGGCTCGCTCTTAATGCTCGCTAGCTGCTCTTCCGCGTGCGCGATGTCTTTATGGCGGAACACCAGAATCTTCGCCTTTGAGAGCCGCGCGCCATCAATGATAGACGCGTGGTTCAGCGCATCGGAGATGATGAAATCATCCTTGCCCAACACGGCCGAAACCGTCCCCGCATTGGCCGCGAAGCCCGACTGAAAGACCACGCATGACTCCACGTTCTTGAAGCGCGCGATCTTTTCTTCGAGTTCCATGTGGATTTGCATCGTCCCGGCGATGGTGCGCACCGCGCCCGATCCCACGCCGTATTTGCGGGTTGCCTCCAGCGCCGCCTTGCGCAACTTGGGATGCGTGGTTAACCCCAGATAATTGTTCGACGCCAGGTTGATGACTTTCTTCCCGTCAAACGTGCAGACGGGCGCCTGCTCGTCCTCGAGCACGCGCAGCTTGAAGTGGGTGCCTTTCGCCTTGAGTTCATTGAGTTGGTCGGTGAGATAGGACAACGGATTGGTGCGGGTTGCGGTGGTCATGGATGCCTCGGGTACTTCATTGCCACGGATTCACACGATGAACGCGGATTTAGAACGAACGAGTCTACCTGCTCGGTCGAACCTGGCTCACTTGGGGAAACTTAGTCGAAACCACGTCAATGATATGGCACTCGCAGACCAACTGGATATGGTGCAGTGGACCAGGGTATTCCTTGCACGCTAACGTTGCGCGGGAGATGTAGTCCAGAAAGTGTGACTTGCCGTAAAGCCGCGCATATCGTCCCGTGAATTCCTCCGATTCGTTGCGGGTCGAATACGATTCGTTCGCCACGGAGTAGACCACATAATTATCCCAGATGATCTCGAAAAGACGACTGTTTGCCGTGGATTTGACGAAATGGCAATTTGTTATTTCCGCCCCGGCGAACTTAACAGTAACTTCCTCAGGCATCACCGAGGCCTCCTCGACGAGAAGACGGAGGCAATTCTGCCTCGGCTCCGCTATCTCGCGCAGAAAAAGACCAGAGCATGTATCGAGTTCGGCAAGGTCCTTCGGAACGGCCCCCATTTTCTTCCCTTTGTCGTTATCTGATCCGGGTTATCCGCGTGAATCCGCGGCAAAGAAGTCCTGCACTCAAAACATGATCGGATTGCCCGTTGCAATGCTGGCCTCGCACAGGCGCTTCATGCTGTGGAAGAACTCTTTTTCGCCCTCGGTCAGAATGTCACTGGACCCGAGCACGAGATCCACCTCCCGCAGCAGTGCGGGCGATTGTTTGACGGGGAGCCAGTCGCCGGTATGCGTGCCGTCATACACAACCTTCTTGAGCAGGATTGGAAACTTGGGTCCGGGCTCTCCCTGCAGGCCGCGCAGAAACTCTCGCAGATGCTGGGCCCGCGTAATGTTGCCCAGACTCTCGGAAACGAGATAGCCCTCGTGCTCGCACGACTCCTGCACCCAGTGGTCATGGGCTTCCCACTCTTCTTCAGAAGGATCCCCCGACAAAGAAGGCGAGCCCGCCTCGTCCCACATAAACCTTTCGGGAAAGGGATGCGGCTTCGCCCTCCCATCGCGTATGCAGGTGCATCGTACGAATGCGTCGAGACTCATAGCTTTCCTATCCTGCGGAACCCAGCCCGGAATGATTGGGGCTCCCGGCTTCCGGAAAAATCGTGCGCGCCGGCAAGTTGCTGAAGCCGGAAGCCGATCAGCGCACGCCGTTGGGATACACCAAGATCTTGCTCGCTTCCCCTGTTTTCAGCCGCTCCATCGCTTTCGAGAAATCTTTCATCGGGATGCGATCGGTGATCACCGGATGCAGATTGAGTTTGCCGCTCTTGAGCAGCGCCGTCATCTGATACCAGGTCTGGTACATGCGGCGTCCGTTGATGCCTTGCACCGTAATGCCCTTGAAAATGATGTCCTCGGAAAAATTCAGGGAGATGGGCTTCGAGGTCAGTCCGAGCAAGGAAATCCTTCCGCCGCGCCGCACAATGTCGAACGCGGTTCGAATCGAATCCGGATGCCCCGCCATTTCCAACACCACATCCACGCCCAGCCCGCCGGTCTTTTCCATCACGATTGCGTGCACATCTTCTTTCGCGGGATTGAGCACGTAGTCGGCCTTCATCTCGCGCGCGATCCGGGCGCGGTGTTCGTTGACTTCAATCGCGAACACCGCGGTGGCACCCACGGCCTGAGCCACGGCAATCGAAAATAGTCCAATCGGTCCGCAGCCTGTGATGGCCACGCTCTTGGCCGCGATCTCCCCGGCCAGCACGGTGTGCACCGCGTTCCCCAGCGGGTCGAGAATCGAGGCGTACTCCTGTGGAATGGCGGGATCGAGTTTCCAGATATTCGACTCCGGAATCACCACGTACTCGGCGAACGCACCGTCGGTGTCCACGCCAATGATCTTCACGTTCTGGCAAATGTGAGCTTCGCCGGTGCGGCACTGCAGGCACTTGCCGCACGCCACGTGCATCTCGGCGGAGACGAAGTCGCCTTCCTTCACGCTGGTAACTTCATCGCCGAACGCGGCCACTTCTCCGCAGAACTCATGCCCCGGAATCAGCGGCGGATGAATGCGATTCTGGGCCCAGCGGTCCCAGTTGTAAATATGCAGGTCGGTGCCGCAAATCGACGCCACTTTCACCTTCACCAGCACGTCGGTGCGCCCGAAAGCTGGAATCTTTACCTGGCGAATCTCTGCACCCGCCGCCGCTTCTGGCTTGACCACCGCCAGCATTGTTGTCGCCATGATTGCCACCTATAAGGCCCAGTATCCGAACCGAAAACTTAATCAAAACACAAAACATACGATTTTAGCACCACGCGCTCCAGGCGCTTTGGGTCTGCTCCACCAGCGCGAGGCTTTCCCGCCCGGTGCGATCCTTCGCGATTTGCCAGCATTGTCAAGGAATTGTAAAAGCAGCATTGGGAAAGTACTCCGGCCGCAAATGCGAAAACCACGCTCCCAATAATGGCATCGAAACACTGTGCCACCCTTAAACATCGGAAGTTGGAGTCTGCACTCCCAGGCTTCTGCAACTCTGCTGATTTTCGTTTGCTTTCTTTCCGGGACATTGGTGTCGGCGTCTCCGGTCGCGGTGCGTTACAAAGAAGGGGTGGTCCACGGCTTTCTCGTGCTCAGCACGCTTGAGGGGAACCCCCTTGCGGATGGCGACGTCATCCAGATCGCTCATGGCAATCAGATTACAAGTCATCTGGTATTCCACTTCAAGGACGGCTCGCGACAAGATGAAACCGCCGTCTTTTCTCAACGCGGCTACTTCCGGCTCATCAGCTATCACCTCGTGCAGAAGGGGCCTGCGTTCCAGCGGGCCATGGAAGTCTCGATTGCGACCTCCACGGGCCAGGTTACGGTCCAGTACACGGACGACGACGGCAAAGAGAAGGCAGCGCGTGAACGTCTCAAACTGCCTCCGGACCTCGCCAATGGTTTAGTTCTGACGCTGCTGAAGAACATTCGACCCGATGCACCGCAGACAGAGGTGTCGATGGTGGTGGCCACGCCCAAGCCCCGCCTCGTAAAACTCGCGATTACTGCCCAAGGCACCGAGCCTTTCTCCCTCGCGGGATCCAGCCGCGAAGCGCTGCACTATGTCGTGAAAATTGAGATCGGGGGCATCGCCGGACTGGTGGCACCGTTGTTAGGGAAGCAGCCGCCTGATACGCAGATATGGGTTCTTGGTGGCGAAGCCCCGGCGTTCGTGAAATCGGAGGGCGTCTCCTTCCTGGGAGGTCCCATTTGGCGCATTGAGCTGGTGTCTCCCGTTTGGCCCAAGGCGGCGACTTCGGAGCCGAAGAGCGCAAGCGCAGATAAACACTGACGCGCCGCGAAGTGGGCTGGAGCGGGTCATGTGGGGACAGCCGCCCTCGCCTGTCCAGCCGGGCGCAGCCCGGCAACTGCGAGGCAGCTACTCAAGACTTAGAAGGTTTCGGCGCCACCGTCTTGAACTCCTCCGACTTCCCCCGCGGAATGGTCAGCGTCTTCCACTCGCCCGACCGCAGATGCTTCGCCAGAAATACAATCTGCCCGATATGCGCCGCATAGTGCGCAATCTGCCGATTGATCGCTTGCAACACCGTGTGCGGCTCGCCCCGAATGGTCACGGTGCGCATCACATCTTCAGGCTTGAGCGCGTCAATAGCGCCCAGAACGCAAGCCCAGCCCTCTTCCCACCAGCGCGTCACGTCGGCCCGCGTGGTCTCGCCTGTTACTTCAAACTCGCGATCGCGAAAGCGATCGGGCTTTTCGCCGTCGCTGGTGAGGAAGTCGGTGAAGCGCGAACGCATGTTCCCCGCCAGGTGCTTAACCAGAATGGCAACGGAGTTAGACTCCGGGTCGAGCATGAGAAAAAAGTCGTCATCGCGAAGTTGGGCCATCGCTCGTTCGCCCATGCGCTTGTGACCGCGCAGTTGACGCCGGGCTTCGTCGAGATAATGGGTAGCGAGATCGGTTGCCATCGGTTCGTCCTCCGAGTCTTTACTCCTGACCCCAGCCGCCGCCGCCGGGAGTTTCAATCGTAATCCGTTCGCCGTTGCGCATACGAGTGCTGAACTTCGCCGGCATCGGCTCGACCGAGCCATCGTGGCGCGTGATGAAAGTCTTCCCCGGCGCGCCGTCCGCTCCTCCAGACAGCCCCCAAGGTCCGCGGGTGCGGCGGTCGGCAAGCAGGGTCACTTCGCAGTCGGTGAGCACTTCAATCTCGCGAACAATCCCGTCGCCACCGCGAAACTTTCCCTTCCCGCCGCTGCCCGGCCGCAGCGAATACCGCCGCACGCGCAGCGGATAGGCATACTCCAGCGCCTCCGCCGGAGTGTTCAGCGAATTCGTCATGTGCGTGTGCACGCCGGAAACACCAGCCTTGCCGGGCCGAGCGCCCATCCCGCCGGCCACTGTCTCGTAGTAAGCGAACGGCTCGCCCGTACGAGGATCGATGCCGCCGATGGTCAGATTGTTCATCGTCCCTGAAGCTGCTGCCGGGATGCGATCTGGAATCGCCAGCGCCAGCGCGCGCAACACCACGTCGACGATGCGCTGGGAAGTCTCGACATTCCCTCCAGCAACGGCTGCGGGAGGCCGCGCGTTCACGATGGTTCCTTCAGGTGCGATGACCTGGACCGGCCGCATCAGCCCCGCTGCAGCCGGAACGTCCTCCGCCAGCAGGCAGCGAAATACGTAAAAGCAAGCCGAATAAGTAATCGCAGCTACGGCGTTGACGCTTCCCTCAACCTGCGGATCGCTCCCGGTGAAGTCGACCGTGACCATGTGGCGCGGGCGTCCCCGCCCGCGGGTAGCGCCGGCGTCCCCGCCGGCCTGCCCTGAGTTTGCTGAAGGGGCATCCTGCCGTCGCTTCTCGCCACGTTGATGAACCGTCACCGTAACCGCGATCTTCACCGCCCGCTCGCTAATCCCATCCCCATCCAGAAAATCCTCTGCCCGATACTCTCCCGCGGGTACGCGCTGCAGGAACGCGCGCATGATTTCCTCGGAATACTCCAGCAAATCTCCAGCCGCGCGCCGCGCACGCTCAATACCGTAACGCGAACAAACCTCGCGCAGTCGCTCGGCGCCCGTATGGCAGGCCGCGATCTGCGCCCCCAAGTCGCCTTCGCGTTCCTCCGGGGTGCGCACATTGTTGAGCAGCATCGCCAGTACATCCGCATCCATCGCGCCCCGCCGCATCAGTTTCACCGGAGGGATGCGCACGCCCTCCTGATAGATTTCGCGGCAAAGCCCCATCGAGCCGGGATAAGCCCCGCCCACATCGGCATGATGCGCCCGCGAAGCAACATAGAAATCGGGATCCATGTGGCGCGGGTACTCTTGCCCGCGAAAGCTAGTGGAGTGCAGATGTTTCCTGCCGCGGGCCTTGCCAGCCCCAATTCCGCGCTTTTCCACATACACCGGCGCGACCAGGGTGATGTCGGGCAGATGCGTGCCGCCGCGAAACGGATCGTTCAGCATCACCATGTCGCCTGGCTCCATGGCGCCCGCATCAATCGCGGCCCGCACCGACATCGGCATCGACCCCAGATGCACTGGCATGTGGTCGCCCATCGCGATCACCTCTCCCGCGCCATCGAAAACCGCGCAGGAGTAATCGCGACGCTCCTTGATATTCGGAGAAAATGCCGTACGCCGCAGCGCCGCCCCCATCTCCTCCGCGATGGAGTGATATAGGTTCTTGAAAATCTCCAGTTCCACCGGGTCGCGTCGCATGAGGCGCAGTGTACTACCAGTCGTTGGTCGTTGGTCGTTAGCGAACCTAACTTCGGTGGAGTAGCGTCAGTGAGTTTGCCGATCGACTAACGACCGACGACCAACCACAGCGCCGAAGAAATCTGCGCAAAACTGCAAGAATTCTGTTGACACTTTGTTCATACTGCCGCAATATCTTGGGATATAGGACCGTCCCCTACTACACGTAGGGTTGGTCTTTCAAGTACAAGGGCCCCGTAGTCAAGAACCTTTGCAAGGGAAAATCGTTCACGGAGGAACCTTCATGGCAACGAAGAAGAAAGCAAAAAAGAAGAAACACTAACCGTTCGCGAGACGTTACGTCGCATACGCCACGAATTTCACTGGCCTCTTAAGAGAAGCACCTCTTAGGGGGCTTTTCCTTTTGCAGCCGAAGCCAGAGCAGGGGTGTCGATATTGACGCCGAGCCTACAATGAAGAGCAAGGCAACTTCGTTTTGCGCAGGGCTCATCCGACTCGATATGCAGTTCGAACGACGGAGGCTTTATGACACGTTCTGCGTTGGCTGGGTCTCTCGTGGTGCTTACCGTGCTAATGACTTTAGGATGCGGCAGCGGCCGGCAACTTCAGAGTGTGACGCTCACGCCGCCCACGGCCGACGCCAAGAACTTCCCGAACGGACAGATACCGTTTGTGGCCACCGGCACTTTCAGCAAGCCGCCGTCTCCGGTGAACCTGACGAGCAGCGATATCGTCTGGTGCTTTGGCGACGCCAGCGGCAACTGCGCCGGCAACATCGCGCCTTCCGTGATCATCGATCAAAACGGCCTGGCGTATTGCGGGCCGGCATTTGTGGGAACGGCGACCGTCCTGGCGGGGACCCAATCGTCCATGATGGTGAATCCCGATGGACGCTCACAGCTGAAAGTGTTTGGCTCGGCGCAGGTGACGTGCCCCTGAACCTTGCCGCTGAACTTTAACTGTGAACTTCCGGCGCGAAATTCTTCGATGCCTCCTTCGCCGCTGTGTGTCACAATAGGCAGACCACGCGGCTTTTGCTGCATAATCTAAAAATGGCAGCACACAAGAAAAGCACGGCGAAGCACAAGGCGGATGCAGTCCTGATCCCCGACAAGCTCTATTTCCGCATCGGCGAAGTGGCCACGCTGTGCCACCTGCCCGCCTATGTCCTGCGATTCTGGGAGTCCGAGTTCCCGCAACTGAAGCCGGTGAAGAGCAGCACGGGGCAGCGCATGTACCGCAAGCGCGACGTCGAAAGTGTGCTGCGCATCAAGCAATTGCTCTACGAGCAGGGATTCACTATCTCCGGTGCGCGCCAGCAACTGCGCGCGGAAACCAAGTCCGACAAGACGCAGTCCGCGATCCCCTTCCCAACCCACTCAGCGCCCGAGATCCAGCACATCCGCCAGGGCCTACGCGAGATTCTTAATTTGCTGTCGGCTCGCCGCACAGGATAGTTGCTGCAAAGCCTGCGGCGGTCTGCGCCTACGCCTCCACCCAGTTGCTTCGCTCCAGAATCGTCGGCGGCTCATACGTCTTTCCCCGCGCCAGCCGTTTCTCCTCGCGTCGCGTCGTCCACAGCAAGATCGGACCGAGCAACGCCGGCAGCATCCGCCCCATGAATCCAGATTCCTGCTTGAACTCGTGCCGCAGCGCGCGAATCTGTTCGCTGACATTGCGATCCACTTTCTTGAACTGCCGTTCCATTGCCCACAAGGCCGAGCTGTAGACGCCACTCAGACGTCCCATTTCGCGCCGAAACCGTTCCCGCACGCGCGCGTCGGGTGAATCTTTGTAGCGCTTCCATCCCGCCAACAAGGTTCGCGAGATGCGGTACAGGCTCGGCCCGTTGAGTTGGAAGTCGCGCCAGAAGGCCCAATCCAGAAAGCGTTTGGAGTCCTCCCTCGAAATCGCCGCATGTTTGAAATTGAATTTGAACTGGCCGTGAACGTCGGCATAGTCCACATCGCGTAACAGGCGGCCCTCTTCCTCCATCTGCTGATACAGCGGAGTTCCCGGCACCGGCGTGTAGAGCATGAACTGGTGGAAGTCGGTATCGTGCGATACCGCATGCTCGATTTCCGCCACAATGTTATCCGGCGTATGGTGTTCCAACCCAATGATGGTCGATCCCTGCACGCGAATCCCATGTTCTCGCAGTTCGCGCGTGAGTTCTCGAGTATCAGTTCCCTGCAACTTGCTGTACCCCGCCCGCGGCGATTCCAGGCCCATCCACAACCACGACACGCCCAACTCCACTAGTTCCTGCATGGTGTACTTACGAATCGCATTGGCGGACGCAAACACCGACAACGCCCAACTCTTGTTCCCTTCCTTCATGAGTTCCAGCAGGCGCATGGCCCGCTCGCGATGCAGCAGGAAATTTTCGTCCATCACGAAGAACGAGTTCACCTTTAACTCGTCCTCCATCCGGCTCATGACGGCAAACAGTTCGTCGCCCGTCTCAAAGAAGTTGACGAATTTTCCCTTGCCTCCGAAAAATGCCGAGGTCGTACAGAAGTTGCAGCCCATGGGGCAGCCGACCGAAGGAATAATCGTAGCCGCCGTCGCGCCCTTGCGCTCCGGCAGACGAATGCCCATGATCCGTGTGCGCATTCCGGAAACGATTGCCGGATGCCGGATCGGCGCGCTTTCGTCTTCGCCCAGGTAGCGCCGCATCCAGGAAACGCCTTCGCCCTTCACAATGTGATCGGCATCGATCATCTTTTCGATCCCCGGGATGGCGGCCACGTGCCCGCCCACCACAATCACCGACTGCGGCGAGAGTTCCCGCGTCATGCGGCACATCTCGCGCACCTTGGCAACGTTGACAATAATTCCGGTGATACCCACCACGTCATATTGATTGTTTTTCAATTGGCGCGCGAAATCATCGCGAGTGGGGAAGTCGAGCACGGCACACGGCGCGGAGATATTCGCCTGGATCATCATGATGCCCCAGGATCGATGGAACATGCGCAGCGAAAAGCTGCCCTGGGCGCGCGTGACCTGATTGTGATAAAGCTCCATCGGGTTGATGGAGCGGCTGCCGAACTCGTCGTCCTGCGCGTACGGCCCGAAGACCGAACTCAGCAGAATGCGAGCCTGTGTTCCCTTGGGATGTTTCTCGAAACTGCCGGAGTGAACATTAGGATAGCTGACATCGACATTGCCGGTAAGGAGTTGCAATTCTTTTCATCATCCATTTCCCCCCACATGCCGTTACTGCAATCGTAATCGTGCTTGACCGCGCTGCAACCGCTCGCAAAAGAAAACACAAAAAGATTACAAAGCCAGGACACTGTCCTAAAGTAACCAGAAGCCCTCAATTGTGCATGTGAACTTGAACCCGGCTTGCCATCTGGCCTAGAATCGCTGCGCGATGGCATCGGAACCGCTGGAGATCGAGCGTCTCGACCGGGGAGTACTGAGTTTCCGCGGCCCGTTGACCATGGAGAACGTGTCTCCCTTCATGAACGCGGTGCGCCGCGAAGACGCTCCCACCATGATTCTGGATTTCACCGGTGTCCCCTATCTTGATTCGTCCGGGCTGGGATCGCTGGTCAGCGCCTGCACTTCCTGCGCCAAGGCCGGGCGGCGCATGGCTCTCACTGGCGTGAACAAACGCGTACTGAAGGTCTTCGAGATTACCCGGGTCGAGCAGATCTTCCTGATGTTCCCCACGCTCTCCGACGCGCTCGAAGCTTTCACCAACGCCGGAACGGCATAGAAGTGCTCACGTAGGGACAGCCGCCTTTCGGCTGTGCGGGCGGAGCCCGGCGCCGTGCGCGCAAGCGCTAAATCCGCCTGCGAACGTTATGCCACGCGCACGGGATTCGGTTTTTTCGAGTTACCCGCATTCACCGCGTCCAGCCGGATGCGCGTGACGCGCGCCGTTTCCTGCACCAGATCGCTGGTGAACTTGGCGCCTTCCCCTGCCATCACCGAGCCAGCGGCCAGGGCGAAACGCAATGCATCTGCCTGATCCTCGAAATACAAAACCACTTGTCCCGACATAGCACTTCTCCCTGGGCTCGGAGCCCTCAGTCGTGAGCGGTACGACTTGGAAAGATCACCCTGAAACGATCAATTCAAACGAAACCACGGCGCTTGCACGAAGGACGCGGACCGGTCTTTTACTGATTCTCGGGGCATACCCCGTCCAAGTCAAAGTGATTCTCTTGGTTCCACTAACTCGGTAGGCCATCCTCGCCAGCAATTGGCCCACAGAGTCCCTTCCCGATGTCCCGGAAGGCCTTCATGCCACTGCCGCCCCTTCAGAAGCTATACTGCCTTCGTCATGCCCGTACTCATCTCCATGCTCCGTGGCGTCAACCTCCCTAATCACAACAAGATCAACATGGTGGCTCTGAGCGCCCTCTATGAATCCCTCAAATTCGAAGACCCGCGTACCTACGTGCAAAGCGGCAACGTCATCTTCCACACAAAAGAGAAAAACTCTTCCGCGCTGGCAAAGAAGATCCAAAATGCGATCGAACGCGAGTTCGGTTGCCGTCCCGAAGTCATCCTCCGCACGACAGACGAACTGAGAAAGGCCATTGCAGCCAGCCCGTTCTCCAGCGGCCGCGACCTTGAGCCGAGCAAAATACTGGTCACGTTTCTCGCCGCCGAACCCGGCCCGGAGGTACATGCCACGCTGCTCAGCCTGAAGTCCCATCCTGAAGAATTGCATCTGAAAGGCCGCGAACTCTACATCTATTTCCCCGATGGCGTCGGCAGGTCCAAGCTGCCTTGGTCGTCAGTGGAAAAACTGCTGAAGACGACAGGCACCGCGCGCAACTGGAACAGCGTCACCAAGATGCTTGCGATCGCAGAAGAGATGGAAGCGGGAGAGTGATGCGGCGCGGCGTGAGCCGATGGGATCTTGAGTGAGAGCTGACCGCTGAAAATTGGTCGGCCCTGGCAGATGATTTTCGAACTCTTTTCTTGGGCCCCGCGGTTTTGAACTAGCGCTTTCAGCGGCTTAGGATTGACTTGAATCAAATGGTCGGGCCTTGGGAGACGATTATCGAACCCGGGGCAGGTGCTCAAACTTCCGACTTGCCGAGAAACCCCGGGGAATTCTTGTCTTTGAGTCGCCACCTCCTTGAGGATTTAGAATGGTCTCTGCATGTTTGCGCTGAGAACATTTTCCTGGCTTAGCCGAGCACTATTCGAGGTGTTTGTCGTAGGGCTCGTCGTCGGTCAGAACCCTACTCTCGCGGCCCAGTCTCCGGATCCAGCCCAATCACCGCCCTTTGTTCCGGCGCGCAAGTCGGTCGCGTTTGATGTACTTGTCGACTCGGCCATCCGCCAGGAACGCCGCTTGATCGATTTGATGCGCAACTTCAAGCCGATCGTCGAGACCTACATCCAGGAAGAAAAGCCTGATTCCGATCTAGGAACCTCCCCGAAGGGCGACGACTATTTCTTAAGCCGTCTGGATCTGAGTGGCAATGCCCCAGCCACTCTAGCCTTTGCGGACCCGGAGCGCTGGAAGGAGAGTTGGGAGAAGAAATTGCTCAAGAATCCGCCACCCTTCGCGGCAGTCGGCTTCGCGCAGGCACTGTTCCCTGACCAGGACCACTTCGATCGTCAGAACTACACCTTCGAATTTGTCCGCTGGGAGGTTCTTGGGGAAGTGCGTTGCGGCGTGGTGGACGTCAGGCCCCGTGAGAATTCGGAGAACCGTGGCTTTGTCGGCCGGCTCTGGGTAGAGGATCGGGACTTCAACATTGTGCGCTTTAGGGGAGCGTACACCTCAAGAGCATTGTCCAAGCGTGCGTTTCACTTCGACAGTTGGCGGCTGAACACTCTGGGCATCATGTGGATGCCCGCATATATTTACACCGAGGAGGCGACTTCTCAGGATCCCGCGAACGACGGTCTCTGGTTTAAGGCTCAAACTCGCATTTGGGGCTACGACTTGGAACACGCGGGGGACCATCGGGAGTTTGCCAAACCACTGACGGACACACCAGTGTGGGTCGATCCCAAGCGGCACGAAGCTTCGCAGGACCTGAGTCCTGCTAATACTCTGGGGGAAACCGCATATACGCCGGAAGACGATGTGGTGGAGCGGTTGCAAGTTGCCGGACTCATGGCTCCGGACGGCGAAGTCGACCAGATCCTGCAGACCGTCGCCAATAATTTGTTATTTAGCAACGATCTCGACCTTGCGGGGATTCGTTGCCGTGTGCTGCTCACAACGCCACTGGAGTCGTTCGTCGTCGGCCGAACCATCGTTCTTAGCCGCGGCCTTCTCGATGTGCTACCCGATGAGGCCACCCTCGCCGCCGTCCTGGCGCACGAACTGGGCCACATCGTTTTGCATCACTCCGTGGGCGCCGGATCCTTGTCGGGCCTCACCTTGCCGTTCTCGGATCTGGAAATCTTTGCCCACCTTGACTTCCGTTTCGATCCCGCGGAGGAAGCCGACGCCGACAAAAAGGGCCTGGAGCTGTTTTTGAAGTCGCCGTATAAAGCCCAGCTCGCGAATGCTGGACTCTTCCTCGAGGCTCTGGAAGCCCGCTCTACGCAACTGCCAAACCTGGTTCATGGGCGTTTCAGCAACGACTTCGGGAGCAGTCACCTGGTCAAAATGCAGGCGCTAGCCAACCTTCCCAGGCATCTGCAAATGGATCGGCTGGACCAGATCTCTGCCTTGCCACTGGGCTCGCGAATCAGGGTCAATCCATGGTCGGACCGGATCGAGATGCTCAAGATCCAACCGGTGCGCCCGCTGTCGGCATCGGAGAAGATGCCGTTCGAAGTGTCTCCGTTCTTTCCATACCTCAAGCGGCTCGACGGACACGCGAGAGTTCAGGCTCAAACCCAGCCGTAAACCGTTCGAGCTGACCTTCCAACGTGCGAAAAAGTGAAGAATGGTCGGGACGGGCAGATTTGAACTGCCGACCCCTCGCACCCCAAGCGAGTGCTCTACCAGGCTGAGCCACGTCCCGACGAGGACAAGGATTCCACCGATGCGACGGTCGCCATGCGGCAACCCGTCAGCCTCCAGCGGAGGGGTTCACTGTCTAAGTTTACACTACAACAGGTTCTTCGAGCGTTTCGGGAAGGGCAGGGTCTTCAGCCGTGCCAACAGGACCCAGAAGCCACCCTGGCTTTAGCTACTGAGGGCGACCCTCTACTCCAGATCTCTCCAGTTAGGCCCAACGCCCATGTCCACCTGAAGCGGCACGGCCAGCGCATGGACTTTCTCCATATGCTCGCGAACCAGCGGCTGCATAACCCCCACTTCGCTCTCGGGAACTTCAAACACCAGTTCGTCGTGAACCTGCAGCGTCATTCTCGATTTCAATCCACGTTCGCGCAGAGCCGCATCGATCCGGATCATCGCAATCTTGATCAGGTCGGCTGCCGTTCCTTGCAAAGGCGTGTTGACCGCGGTGCGCTCGGCGAATCCACGCTGGTTGGCGTTCTTGCTGTTGATGTCGGGAATTGGGCGCACGCGTCCAAAGAGTGTTTTCACTTTCATCTCGCGCCGGGCCTCTTCCAGCGTCTGGTCGATAAACCTCCGCACACCGCTGTACTTTTCAAAATAGGCGGCGATGAAATGCCTGGCCTCGCCAGGCTCGATGCCCAGTTGCTGCGAGAGTCCAAACGCCGAGAGGCCATAGACGATGCCGAAGTTCACCACCTTGGCCTGCCGCCGGTGGTCGGGTGTAACCATCAGCGGAGGTACGCCGAACACCTGCGAAGCCGTCAGCGTGTGAATGTCGTCGCCTCGGCGGTAGGCCTCGACTAGCAGGGAATCGTGCGAGAAATGCGCCAGCAGGCGCAGTTCGATTTGCGAATAATCGGCGGTCAACAGCACGTGCCCGGGCTCCGCGATGAAAGCGGCGCGGATTCCGCGCCCCAGTTCGGTGCGGATGGGGATGTTCTGCAGGTTCGGATTGGCTGAAGACAGCCTTCCCGTCGCAGTTCCTGTCTGCCCGAAAGTGGTGTGCAGGCGTCCGCTCGCGGGATTGATGAGCGCGGGCAGCGCGTCCACGTACGTGGACTTGAGCTTGGTGAGCTGGCGGTAATCCAGCACCATCCGGGCAATAGGATGATTCTCCGCGAGCTCCTCAAGGACGTCGACCGCCGTCGAAATGGTCCGCCCCTTGCCGTATTTCGCGGGCTTGGGCAGATTCATGCGATTGAACAGAACGTCGCCCAGTTGCTTCGGCGAGCCGACATTGAATTCCATTCCCGCGACTTCGTAAATCTCTTTTGCCTTGGCGGCGATCTCGCGCTCCAGTTCGCTCGACATCTGCGAGAGCGCCGCCGTGTCGATTTTGACTCCCGCCTGCTCCATGCGCACCAGCACCGGGACCAAAGGAAGATCCATTTCTTCGTAAAGCTTTACTAAGCCCGCCCGCTCGACTTCGCTGCGCAGTGCGCCCGCCAGCCGCCCGGTGATGTCGGCAGACTCGGCAAGTTCCTCGGCCAGCTTCAGGTTGAAACGCCGCAGAGCGATGTCCGCCAGCCGGTGCGACGAGTACGTCGGATCGAGCAGGTAGGAATACAGCATCGGATCGTGCCGCACGCCCGCCAGGGAGATCCCGAGCGGATCCAGCGCGTGAATCGCCGCCTTGTAATCGTGGACTGCTTTGGGAAGGGCAGGGTCCGTGAGCACGGATCGCATTTTTTCCGCGGCGCCGGCAGAGTCGAGTTTCGCGATCAAAGCCGATCCCGCTGCAGCTGAGATGGCGATGCGCCGGGCCCGCACCTCGGGGCGCGCCATCGACTCTCCCAACGTCCCTCCCATGCCCCCAATGAAGGACAGTTGAGCGTCCTGCACCTCTTCCTCTTTTTCTTCTTCCTCGGGCGCTGCGGCCGGTTCTTCCTGCTCGACCGCCACGGCGAGCGCGCCCCCAGCCGACACTGCGTTCAGCACGCCTTCGATATCCGCAGCCGACTTGGCCTCGGCGTAGTGCGTCTGGCTCACCTCGACCACGGGCAGCAGTTCTTTGAGCAACGAAGTAAATTCCAGTTCCGTAAAAAGCGCGCGCAACGCGTCAGCGTCCGGCTCTCCCGCGCGCATGGCATCCACATCCAGCTCGATGGGAACATTCGTATCGATGGTCGCCATGCTCTTGCTGAACAGAATCGTCTCGCGATTGTTCAGCAGCGACTCGCGGTAAGTTTTCCTTTCGACTTCCGCAGCGCGCTCCAGCGCCTGCTCGACCGTGCCGAAACGCTTGATGATTTCGACCGACCCTTTGTCGCCGATGCCCGGGGCTCCGGGAATGTTGTCGATGGCATCGCCCCGCAGCGCCATCACGTCAATGACGCGCTCAGGAGGCACACCCAGAATTTCTTCCACCTTCGCCGCATCGCAAATCAGGTTGTCCTTGGGCGGATTCAGAATCTGCACCTGGTCGTTGACCAGTTGCATCATGTCCTTGTCGCTGGAAACGACGTACACGGGATGCGAAGCCTCGGAGGCCTTACGCGCCAGAGTGCCAATCACGTCGTCGGCCTCAAAGCGGACCACCTCCAGAATCGGAATCCGGTAGGCCTCGAGCGCCCGGCGAATGTAGGGAACCTGTTGCGCCAGGTCTTCCGGCATGGCGACGCGGTTGGCTTTGTATCCCTTGTATGCCACTTCCGTGAAAGTTTGCGTCTTGATGTCGAATTTGCGAATGCTGGTTACCGCGTCCGCCTGCTCGTCGCGAAATGTCGGCCCGGCAACGTCGAACACTGCCGCCAGGTATTCGGGAGAGAAATCTTCGCGCAACTTGCGCAACATGTTCACGAAAACGTAAATCGCGGCCGTCGGCAACCCAGTCTTGGTCGACATAGGACGCTGCCGCGCCATAGCGTGATAGGCACGGAAGATGAACGACATGGTGTCGATCAGATAGATGCGGCCGTGCGGGGAGGAAGCCTGAGGCGGTTTGCCCACAGCCGCGTCGGTTGTGGCTGCCGCGCGGGATCGGGAGTCCGGTGATTTCTTACGCGGGGGCAACCCGGTTAGTGTAGCAGCACAGCAGGGGCTAGAAATCCACGCGGAAATTCGCTTCCACGACTTTGCTGCCCTTGCCCCCACCGGGGTTGCGGAAGACCAGGTAGTACTTGACTGGCTGATTCATCGAAGGGGGGAGATCGAAATTGACTGCCTGGTTGTGGGACGCTTCGAGTGAGAACAGAGCCTCGCTGGCGCGATTGCCGGCAGAATCGGCCTGTTGCTCCTGGTTCAGGATGAGGAAGTCGATGTTCGCGGTTTCGTCGGATGCCCCGTGTACCTGGCCGACGAACGACTCGAAGATTCCGTGGAGATGCGGCTGGGCAGCATGAGCGGGAATTTCGAAAGGAAATGTGGCCGAGACTTTCAGGTTGAACGTTTTCTGTAGAACGGTTTGAGTTGTGCCCACCGGCGAGGGCGACACGCGATCCGACGGTGCGATGGTGCTTACCGGTGGGGGCGGCTCCTTCGTGCACGCTTCATCTACCAAGAGGAAAATCGCGATCAGAGCGGCCAGATGTATGCGTTGGGGCATGAGAATCAGTGCCCCACGGTCTTTCCGTATTCGGTATTGAAGTGGAGCTGAATTTCCCCGCACGTGCCCTGTTCGGGTGAGTACACCACACAGGTATCGAAGGGCCGCGAATACACGTGCAGGCTGACCGCGCGCTGTTTGAATTCTCGAGGATTCACCACGCGATGTACGGGATCGGCCGGATCCACAGCGCACGGGTGCGAGATGTTCATCTCGACAGTGTTCGCGGGTTCGAGCCGGCACCGTCCTCCTTGCAAGTCCTGATGAACGAGGTGAAAGTTCTCCACCCGCAAGCGCCCGATGGGGACCGCCATCCAGCAATTCTGGTCGCGATGATTGTGCACGGAACTCGCCTGCCCGGTCTCCCAGCAAATGGCCATTAATTCGTAAAGCGACGTCCGGTCGATGAGATTCCGTGTGTAGTGCTGGCGGTCCCATGTCAGGTAGGGCGCGAGCGAGTCTGCGTTGACGGGCGTCTCCTGAAGAAAGCGGCGAACCGGATCGGTGCGGTCGAACACGGATTCGGAAAACTGGCGAAGACCTTCGACGAGAGTTTGAATGGAAACAGCCTTTACCGCTGTGCTCATGGTGCACTCCGGAAAATGAGTATAGAGCAGATCGTGTGGGGCGGACACTCTGTCCGCCGCCTTTGACCTTGAAGAGTGGCAGGACAAATCATTTTCCGAGGTTCAAGCGCCGGGCCTAAGACCTAACGCCCAAACCCCATCCCTACGGCTGCGTCCCCGCGCCCAGAATTTCTTTGCTTTCCCCCTGCGCCACCACCGGATAGACCGCTCCCTTGCGGCGCCGCAAATCTCGCGGCAGTTCCGAGCGCAGCAGCCACAATCCCCCAGCCACTGCCGCCGCCCAGGTCAAGGAAACCAGCGCCAACTGGGTGAGATCCGCCATGCGGCTGCCGTGGCCGGCCGTCGCGAGCGGCACGACCTTCGCCACTTCAAAGCTGATCCCGCCCGCAACCACCGCGACCACCGCCGCCTTCCCGAGCTCCCACCAGCGCAGTTCCCCCATCGGAACCAGTTTGCGGTAGTGCAGCAGGCAGGCTAGCGCCACCAAATTCACCCCAATCCCAATATCCGACGCCCACGCCAGCCCCACCACTCCGAACGTATGAAACAAGAGCGAATACATCGGCAGCGACGCCAGGGTAATCATGCTGACCGCGACCATGGGCGTGAGCGTGTCCCCCGCTGCGTAAAATGCGCGCGCGTAAAGCCCCTGAGCCGACCAGAACGCCAGGGAAAGCGAGAACCAGAAGAAATACGTAGCGCTGGTCTGCGTGTCTGCGAACAGAAACTTTCCCCGCCGGTACACCAGATCGATCAACGGAATCGCCGCCACCATCATCCATCCGCTGGCCAGCAACGAAGCCGCGGCAACCCGGTACACCGAGTCATTCACCGTTACGGCGAATTCTTTCAACTTCTTCTCGTTGAACAGCCGCGCAAAAAACGGCAGCGATGCCTGACCGGTCGCCTGCCCCAGCACGGCAATCGGCACCGCGAACAACCGCTTAGCGAAGGTAAGCCGTGTGATGTCGCCGACGCCATTCGACGCGTAGTGCCGCAGAATCCAGTCATCCGCCGCCACGAGCGACACGCCCAGCATCAACGGCACCGACAGCTTCACCCATTCGCGAAACGCCGGATTCCTCACATCAAACGACGGCCGGTATCCGGTCCCAATGCGCGCCGCCCCAATCACGCTCGCCAGGAACGGACCGGCAAAGCTGCCGATCAAAGCACCATACGCCAGCGAAGCGATTCCGAAATGCCTTCCGCCGATCACGCCGCCCAGAATGATGAACGCGTTGTAGATCAGCGGTCCAAACGCCGGGAACAGAAACAGCCGGTGGGAGAGCAGGACGGCCGAAACCACTCCGCCTACATAAAAGAAAATTTGTGCGGGCAGCAGAATCCGGGTCAGGTGAACGCACAGCTCGATCTTGTCCGGCGAAAATCCTTTCACGAACCAGCGCACAAACTGTGGCGCGAAAATCTCCGCCGCAATCGTCCCCACGATCATCACCGCTGTCATTACCGTGATAATGATGGAAAATGTGTTCTGGGCATCGGCGTCGCGCTTCTCGGCCAGAAAGCGCGTGTAAATCGAGATGAATGTGATCGAAGCCGCGCCTCCGGCCACAATGTAGTTGAGAAAATCCGGCAGAGTGAACGCCGCGACGTACGCGTCCGTGGGCCCGCCCGCCCCATACGCCCACGCGATGTACGCATCCCGGGCGTATCCAATTACGCGCGACAACATCACGGCCGTAATCAGCAGCAGGGTCGCCGAGAATGCCGTGTGCTGATGCGATGGCTGGAAAAAGCGCAGAAGCTTCGTCATGGAGACCCGATCGGAACGTTCAATCTTATCGGAATCTCAAGCCGTCAGACAGTGTGGGGCGGACACTCCTGTCCGCGTTTTTGACTTTCCCAGTACGACGCAGGCTTCTCCTTCGCGATTTACGGGTATTTCTCCGCCATCAATGTTGTGTCGCGGGCGAAACGTACACCTCGTCCGCCGATACCAGGTCCACATTCGACACTTCAGTCCTGAGTTTTACTTGCTGCAAGCCCGCTTTCTTCGGCGGCTTGGCAAGAAATGTCAGGAGATACTGATGGCCCAGGCGACGCGTCAAGTCGTCCAGGTAAGGAGCAAAAGATACCGGCGGCCCGTTGAACCCGATGTAATAGGATTCGCCTCCGGTTTTGTCCGCAACCTGCGCGAGATAAAGTTGGCCCCAATAGGTCTGCCAGTAGCTATGACCAAAATGGCCTACACCCGGGGTATAAATCGCAGATACGAGGATCCCGGCCCGCTGCGCGCCTTCGATTGCCTCATCCAGATACGGATCCACCATGTCGCCGCTGCCATAATATCGGTCGATTCCATCGGAGGCCATGATTACCTCTCGGCGGTCCGTGCTCTCCGGCCAGCGTTTGATTAGATCGGTCAGAGAAAAATACGGGCTGCCATTGGCCCCGCGGATCCCCATAGGCAGGCGTAATGCCTTCGCCGCTTGGGCGTGATCACTCGTCAGATTCTGTTCAACCCTGGCCATACCATTCTGCATGTAGGCAATCCCAATCTTGGTGGAGGATGGCTGTCCAGTGATGAACTTCCGAATATCCTCCAATTGCGAGCCCAGATTGGAGTCGGATCCGTCATCCAGTAGAACGAAGAGCTCGAGACCGGCGTGCTCTCCTTGGGCGGGAATCCATTCGGTCACGGTGTCACGATCCTTCCCCTCATAGACCATGACATCCTCGCGATTGACCGTCGGTACCTCGGATCCGTGATGGGGCTCGACCGTGACAACCATGTGCGCCGGAACGCCGCTGGCGGCCGGAGCCTGCTGAGCCAAAAGGCTTCCGCCTCCGCATATCAAGCCCGCCAAACCCAACACTGCGCTGGCCATAAAACCATACTTGTTCATAATCGCTCCTTCCAAAGAAAAGTCCTCGACCCAGAAATGTCGTGAGATCGCAAAGGACATGTGCTAAGCCTTTAGATGTTCCGGAGAGTCAAAAGGTGGGACATACGGCCGCTCCAGCCGAGGCAGCGCGTGGGGCGAGTATGGCGCAAAGCGCATGCAGGAAGCTCAAAACCTCGCTTTCGAGACGGATGTGATAATTCTGATGCGATAATTCGGGAGTGGCCGACTCCACGACCATCTCAGCCCGTTCCGCGGTCCTGCGCCGATCCTTTCGCAAAGACTTCCCTTCGGCCGTCCGCGGCGAAGGCGTCCACCTCTGGGACTCCGTCGGCAACAAGTATCTCGATCTCGCGGGTTCTGCCGCAGTCAATTTCATTGGACACGGTGTGCCAGAAATTTCAGCAGCCATGGCGGAACAGGCGGCAAAGCTCGAATTCGTCCACACCAGCCAGTTCACCACCCTGGTCGCCGAAGAGTACGCCGAAGAATTGCTCGGGTTCGCCGGAGAGCATTTCCGCGGCGGCGCCGTCTACTTCACCTGCGGTGGCTCGGAATCGATCGAGACCGCGCTCAAGCTGGCTCGCCAATATCAGGTCGAAATCGGACAAGCCACGCGCCACCAGATCCTCAGCCGCCAGCAGAGCTATCACGGCTCGACGCTCGGCGCGTTGTCGGTATCGGGCAACAAGCGCCGCCGCGAAATGTATTTGCCCATGGTGCGGGAATTCCCGCACGTCGGCATGCCCTACTGCTACCGCTGCGCCTTCGATTGCACCGACGGCTGCCGCAACTGTGGCCAGCAATACGCCGCCGAACTGGAACGCGCCATCGAATCCACCCACGGCGAGGCAGCCGCATTCGTCTTCGAACCGGTCAGCGGCGCCACGCTCGGTGCGGTTGTTCCTCCGCCGGGATATTTGCAGGCGGTCGCTGAAATCTGCCGCCGTCACGGCGTGCTGCTCATCGCCGACGAAGTCATGACCGGCATGGGCCGCACCGGACGCAACTTCGCGGTGGAACATTGGAGTGTGACGCCCGATATTCTGGTCGCCGCCAAAGGACTCTCCAGCGGATACGCCCCGCTCGGTGCCGTGCTCGCCAGCAAGAGAGTCGTTGACGCCATCGCCTCCGGCTCAGGCGCATTTCTGCACGGCTTCACCTACAACGCGCACCCCATTTCGCTCGCCGCCGGACGCGCGGTACTGCGATATCTGTACAAAGAAAAGTTAGTTGCAGCCGCCGATTCCAATCGCGCCGGCACGCCTGCCGCCCAATTCAAACAAAGCCTCGAAAGCTTGCGCCACGAAGAAGCAGTAGGAGACGTCCGCGGCATAGGCCTGCTCTGGGCCGTAGACTTTGTTGCCGACAAATCCAGCAAACGCCCGTTCCCACCCCAACAGAATTTCGCCGGACGCGTCGCGGCCGCAACCCTGAAGCGCGGCCTGCTCGTCTATCCAATGCAAGGCAGCGTCGATGGCATCAGTGGCGACCACCTTCTTCTAGCACCCCCGGCCATCATCGCCGCCCACCAGATTACGTGGGCCGAAGAACAGTTGCGTGCAGCTGTGCTGGAGGCGCTCGCTTCCCTTTAAGGTCGCCGCGGGCAACCGCACACTCGGCAACAAACTATTTGCTCGTTAGTGCCAGCGCCGCAGCAGGAAATATTCGTTGATCGGCCGGTCGTCGCTCAGAGCAGGCGTGGTGGGAGACTGCAGGATCATGGACTCGATGGGGATCTCGCCCTGTAGCAGGCTCTCGAAGGCAGCTAAGACCGCTTGACTGCCGTTCGATGGGGGCGCCCATTCCGTGAGATCGGCGGCGGCGTCCACCGGCAGCCTGCGCTTTAGCTGTTCCGCAGTCAGGTTGGGAAGAGGCTGTTCGCTGGCCAGAAAGTGGAACCCCCAGTGGGTTCCGAACCGGGTTCCCCAGCGGAAGACACGGACGTAGGGGAACGAATTGTAGAGCGCCCGCGCGACAGCGGCCAGGTCCTCCTTGTCGCCTTCGGGCAGCCACTGCGCCAGAATGCCGCCCGGGCGCAACCGCTTGCGCGCGGCGGCATAAAACTCCTGCGAATAGAGCATGCTCGATCCCGCCGCTTCAACTGGAGGCGGAGGGTCAATCGTGATCAGGTCGTATTGTTGCGTGTTGCGCTCCAGGTAGCGACGGCCGTCGTCGATCACGACGTGCGCCAGCGGCGACTGCAAAAGCTCGGGGCCATTGCTGTGAAAGTATCCGAACAGTTTCGGCACGCTGGGCACAAGTTCCACCGCCGTCGCGTGGATCTTCCAGCTGAGCAGGGAGCGGAAAGTGGTTCCCATGCCAAAGCAGATATCAAGCGCGTCCTGCGGCGGCCGTTCCAGGAAAGCCAGCGGGAGATGCGCCATCACCTTGGTAATGGGAGACAGGGTCGTCATGCCATATCCGTTGACCAGGAGCTGCTTCTCCATCCCGCTTCCAGTGGCGATGACCGTGGCTGTCGAATCGCGTATCACCTGCCTGTGCGGGTACCTCTCATCGTAGCCCTTGCCGGCGAAGATCAGCAGCCCCGCCAGGGGCAGGAGCGCATAAGCGGCGCCACGCGCGACCGCGGTCACTTGCGCGCCCGGACGGAGCGACCTCAGGCCAACTACCACCCAGGGTAACGCCAGCACGATCAGCGCCCAGCGTTCGCTCACATAGGGCAACAAACCAAACCCCGCCAGCAATGGTCCGAGAAGGCATCCCAGAACATTGACCGCGTACGCACTTCCCGCCTTGCCGGGATCTCCGCCGGACTGACGGTCCACCAGCATCGGTGTAAGAAAGCCCAGCAGACCGGTGAAAGGCGCAAGGCCCAGCAATATTCTGGGCACATTGCCAAGCGCGACACTGGGGCTCGATGTAACCAGCGGAAACAACGCGCAGAGCGCCAGCAGCGTCCACAACACAGGGCTCTCCTGCCCCTGCCGCTGGCCGGTCTGCTGCGCGCTCCATCTGCGGTAGATGCGGGAACCAATGAAGGTTGAGGCAAGGTACACCGCCAGAATCAAAGCGAAGGCGTAAACCACCGTGCCCAGGTAAGGCGTGAACTGGCGCACCCATACAACTTCCATCCCCATGCTGCTCAGCCCGGTCAGGAAGAGAAGCAGGAGCAGCGAGCCGCCGCCGGGTGCCGCTCTCCCGGCCGGCTCCGCCGCAGCCGGAACCGACTCAGCCACCGCAACTCTCGGGACTCTGCGCGAGAGCATCAAGGCCGCGAGAGCGATCAAAGAGTTGCACACGGTGCCCACGCTCAGAGTTCCGCGAAAGCCCAGCATTTCGATCAGAAAAAGCGGCAGAATCGTCCCCGCCACTGCGCCTGTGACGTTCGCCATGTAGAGATAACTGAACGAGCGCGCGGCCTCCCGAGGTAACGTCTGCCCAATCGCGCGCATCGCGACAGGAATGGTTGCGCCCATCAGCGCGCACCACGGAACCAGAGTGCAGCCGACCCACAGACCGGCAATGCAGTAGTAGGCCCAAGAAGATGACACGCCGAGATCTTCCAGAATGCGCCGTCCCCAGGAAAGTTCGTAAGGAACGACGACTGCTGATACGCCAATCAGCAATTCAATGACCGCGTAGAAACGGAGCGCGTCAGAATGAAGCGCTGAAGTTTGAAGGTCCGCCCCCCGGGCGCGCAGCCACTTGCCACTTGCCCACGAGCCCAGTCCCAGTCCCGCCATGAATACAGAAAGAACAATCGACACCATGGCAGTGGTGACGCCGAACTGCGCCATCGACAGGCGCAGCCACACCAATTCGTACAAAACACTGCAGAACCCCGAAATAAAGAAGAAGAGGAAATACCAGTTCACGAGGGGCCTCTTCGCGACGCAGGGCGTCGCAACCGGCGACTGGGGTTGGACATGTTGACGTTCGGCATGGGGTCAATAGGAACACATCCATCTGAACGGGACAAGTAACTGTCCGGGGAATGACATGGCCTTGTAAGCGTCTGCCGGGAAACGACTTCACGGCTGATGTTCATTTGAGTTGCGATTGACCGCCGGTGCATTGTCGCCCAGAACCTTCCGCGGCAAAGTAGCTTGCAACTATGAGACATCGAACTGAGGAGGAAAGTATGGCAGCTCCTGGCGCTCGAACTTTTGGTTCCCAGGCTGGGTCTCAATCCATGACCGAATTCTGTGAACAGGTAGACCCGCGTGTGCTACTCGAGATGCGCCGCACGCGGCCCTTTCCGGACATGCTGCGGGTGCAGGAAAGCTGGGTGGCGGCGGCCGAAAAACGCGCGCTCCTGTGGCTGGCCGCACGCACCCCGGATCGCATCGGTCCAGACCACTTGACAGTGCTGGGCTTTGCAGCGCAGATCGGCGCGGGCGTGTGCTATGTCCTTGCGCTCCGGAACCGCTATGCGCTCCTCGGCGTGATCCTCTGCCTCGCGCTCAACTGGCTAGGCGACTCACTCGATGGCACCCTCGCGCGGGTGCGGCAGCGCCAGCGTCCGCGCTACGGCTTCTACGTCGACCATATGGTCGATAGCTTTGGCGCCCTGGCCCTGATGGGTGGCCTGGCCCTCTCCGGGTACATGCATCCTTGGATCGCCATCGGCCTGCTCGTCGCTTTTCTGATGCTCTCCATTCAGTCCTATCTGGCGACGCACGCTCTGGGCGAATTTCGCATCTCGTTCTGGCGCTTCGGCCCAACGGAATTGCGCATCCTGCTAGCGGTGGGGAACCTGGCCTTGCTCTGGAAACCCGTGGGGCATCTTTTCGGCGGGCGATACCGCCTGTTCGACGTGGGCGGCGCAATCGGTCTCGCAGGCATGGGACTGATGGTCGTCGTCTTCACCGTGCAGAACACCATCCGCCTCTATCGCGAGGAAAGGATCCCGCAATGACGATGCCTCTTTCAGGCGAGCACAATGTGCCACCCTCGACCCTAGTGCGATGGTGCAAGTTCAACCTTGTCGGCGGAATTGGCATCGCGGTGCAGTTCGCCGCGTTGTTTCTGTTGAAGAGCATGCTGCACTTGAACTATCTCTCGGCGACTGCGATCGCCGTGGAGGCCGCGGTGGTGCATAACTTCGTCTGGCACGAGCAGCTCACCTGGGCCGACAGAACGAAGCCGGATAGAAGGAAGCCTAACCGAATGCAGTCCCGCTGGCGTCGTTCGCTGTCCCGGCTCCTGCGCTTCAACCTCACTAGTGGAGCCGTTTCCATCCTCGGCAACCTCGCTCTTATGAAAGTGATGGTCGGCCAAGGCCACATGAACTATCTGCTGGCCAACGCGATGGCCATCACGGCGTGCTCGCTCGGGAATTTCCTGGTGAGCGAGTGGTGGGTGTTCGAGCGAGGCTGACCGCTGAGTTTCACGGTGGGAAGTCAAAACTTGCACTCGAAACGAAGTGTGGAGTAATGTCTCCCCCCTGTGGTCCGAATCCGGTGGTTCGAATCCGAACCTAACATATTTAGGAGGAGCCGTCCCATGAGAACTACCCGCCTTTTTACCAGTGTTGGTGCGATCCTCGTGTGTGTTGGCGCCGCCGCGCCGCCGGCCCCAAAGCCGCAAGCGATGAACGCACCTAAGGCAACTCCCCTAATGTTCGAGAAGGACGAAGGCGAGCGCCGCGTGGTGCGGGGATGGCCTGGCCACCCTGATCCCGGAGAGACCTTCATCCTCAAGGTTGACCCAAAGAATGGCGGATCCTCGCATTTGGTCTTGCTTACGGCGAGCATCCCTGTAGGAAAGAAAATCGATACTCACCGGCATCCCGAGGCCGACGAAATCCTCTTCTTGCAAACCGGAACTGCCCGCGTGCATCTGGGAGACTCCGTGAGAGTGGTGCATGCGGGCGCTACCGTGTTTATTCCTGCCGGTGCGTGGATTTCTGCCGACAACGTTGGAAGCGCCGCCGTCAAACTGGTTGCTATTTTCTCCGCGCCCGGCTTCGAGGACTTCATGCGCGACACGTCTGCTCGCGAAGGAGAAAAAAACGTCCCGCTATCGCAGGCTGAGGAGGACGCGGTCGAGAAAAAGCACTCCCACGCCGTGATCTATCAGTGAGCCTCACGCGATCTTCAGCACAACCTTCCCGTAGTTCTTACCTTCTTGCATCAGTTTGTAGGCTTCGACCGCCCGCTCCAGCGGGAAGAGGTGCCCGATCTGAGGGGTGAGCTTGCCCTCCGCAATCCACGCCGAGAGCTGCTTCCAAGCTGGCTCCATAATCTCGCGCTTTTGCGAGAGGTAACTCAGCCACAATCCTTGCACGCTGGCTGACTTCGCATACATCGCTCGCAGGTCGAATTGCGGCGCCTTGCCCGTCGCAGTCCCGTACTGAATAACGTGTCCAAAGTCGCGCAAGCAGCGCAGGCTCTTGGCGGTATGCTCTCCGCCCAGCATTTCGAAGACGGCGTCGACGCCTTCTCCGTGAGTCAAATTCTTCACGGTCTCTTCATAGTCGTGCTGCTTGTAGTTGATCCCGTGCTGCAGACCAAGTTCTTTCACGCGGGCGAGTTTTTCGTCCGACGACGAAGTCCCGTACATGTCGATGCCGAGCACGTGTCCGATCTGCACAGCCGCGGTACCCACGCCTCCGGCCACTGCATGAATGAGTACACGATGCTTCTTCCCCGCGGCTGCGGGTTGAGTCATGCCCGCCTGCCAGTATCCCAAGTAGGCAGTGAAGTAGTTGACAGGGAAGGCGGCTCCTTGTTCGTCGGTCCAGCGATCGGGAATCGCCCACACCATATTTTCGTAAGCGGTCGTCTTCTCGGCGAACGCGGCCCACTGTGCGTATCCCATCACGCGCCGTCCGCTGCTCTCTTCGATCCCGGCGAATTCGCGCCCCACCACCAGCGGCGGAGGCGGGGTCCCGGGATAGCCTCCCTTCGTAGTCATAACGTCGGCGAAGTTCAGCCCTCCAGCCCCGACGCGCACCAGCGTCTGGCCGGCCTTCGCTGTAGGTTCCGCAATGTCTTGGATGGAGAGCGCGTCAGGTCCGGACAAGCTGGTAAGCATCAGAGCTTTCATAGAACAAAGTCTAGCAGGACGACCTCGGCACCACTCGCGACGCTTAACATTTCGTGTTGGAAAAGGAAATGGCCCGCTCTGCCGCTTCGGCTCTTCCTGCCCTTTGGCTTCTTCTTGTCGCGGTTTGTCTTCCTGTTGTTTTTCATCGGTGCGTAGAGAACCGCAGAACTCGCGATCAAAGCCGCGAGAATCCCTAAATTAAGAAATCTGAAAGCTCGCATCGTATCTTCCCAGCGCGTACATGAATGGACTAGGAGCCGGCGAGTGCTGTGATCAGCAGTTCGCAATAGCTAATATCTGATGCTTGCGACCAGTTGGAACTGGTCCCCGGTTCTTGCTCTGCATGTAGGCCGGACGAAACTGTAGGCGCTGGACCCAAGACCTCGGACCCAAGACCCGAGGTCCGAAGTCGGTTTCGCCCCCCGACGTTAACCCGCAGGTATATACTCTTGGCGTTGGCTTACTGATCGCCCGGCCGTGCCCCACTAAGCCGGGACGGGGCGTACATTTATCCCCTAATTCAAGCGCGCCCCGCATGAGAAAGCGAAGGGCCGATTCCCGTCCGGGGGCGGCGAGGAACTGGCACGGGTGCATCGCCTAGTCGTAGGGGCATATGGGCAACTTGCATCCGCGGGGAGGTTTACCGTGGATATCATTGTTGTACGTCTTCTTTTTTTCATCGTTGTAGCGGTTACCTGCTACATGATCGAGCCCTTCGGACAGACCCGCAATATCGACGCGGGCGTGGGTGCCTTGATCGGAGCGGCAATCGTCCTGTTCGAATGGAAGCTTCGCAGCGTCAGCCTGAAGCGGCTCATCGGCGCCGCCATCGGAAGCTTCCTCGGCATCTGTGGCGCCTACCTTTTCGCTCTGGTCATCCGCAACAGCATTCCCGAGGGACATACCCAGAGCTTTCTGCAGATCCTGGTCATGCTGCTGATGGCCTACGTCGGCCTGATCCTGGGGGCCAATAAGGGCGATCTGCTGAACCTGGCGGCGCTAGGCGGGATCTTCGGCGGCGAGAAGACCGGCAAAAAAAGCTACAAAATTCTCGACACCAGCGTCATCATCGACGGGCGCATCGCCGACATTGCTGAGACCGGCTTCCTCGACGGCATCATCGTGACGCCGCAGTTCGTGCTGCGCGAGTTGCAACTCGTCGCTGATTCCGCCGACTCGCTGAAGCGTAATCGCGGCCGCCGCGGCCTCGACATCCTGCAGCGCCTGCAAAAAGTCGCCACCCTCACCATTCAGATCGTGGAAGACGATTTTCCTGCCATCCGCGAAGTTGACCTCAAACTGATCGAACTGGCCAAGCTCTACGAAGGCAAAATTATCACCAACGACTTCAACCTGAACAAGGTGGCACAGTTGCAGGGAGTCGAGGTGCTGAACATCAACGAACTGGCCAATTCGCTGAAGCCGATCGTGCTCCCCGGCGAAACCATGCGCGTCTTCATCCTGAAGGAAGGCAAGGAATACAACCAGGGCGTGGCCTATCTGGATGACGGCACCATGGTGGTCGTCGACAACGCCCGCAAGATGATTGGCAAGACTATCGACGTTTCGGTCACATCCGTGCTGCAGACGACGGCGGGCAAAATGATCTTCGGCAAATGGGATGAGCGCGCCGCCTACTCGCGGCAATCAGTACCCGTGCCGGTTTCTCCTCCGCCTGTACCGGTTCCCGGACCTGGTCCCACCCCGGTTCCCATACCCCCTACTTTGGAGACGAAGCAGGGTACCTCTTAGCCAGTCAGAGCCGCACCTCAGGTCGGGCCGTGAAGCATCGACGAGTAGCGCCGGCATCTTGCGCTGTCGCGAGGGCGTCACACCCTCGGCGCGTCGGGCGCGACGACCGCCGGGCAGTTCGCCAGGCCGGCGGCGTTACTGTTCTCCCCAACAACCGATTTGAACTCTCCCTTCGTCGCCTCGTATACTTACACCCCGCCATGAAGGTGATCGTGATTATTCCGGCTGCCGGCCTCGGGACGCGTATGGCTCCCATGCCCAGCGCCCTGGACGCGAAGACGAAGAAGCCCCATCCCTCCAAACAGTTCACCGAACTGGCAGGCACGCCCATCCTCATTCACACGCTCCGCAAGTTCGCTGCGGTCGATGCGGTCAGCGAAATCTGGATTGCCCTGCGCGAAAATGAAATCGAAGGATTCCGCGAACGTCTGGCCAAAGAAGCGAGCGACGTCCTGGAGAAGAAAAAGGTCGAACTGGTCGCCGGCGGCGAGCACCGCCAGCAGTCGGTCGAGCAGGCGCTCAATGCGGTTTCCGCGGCCGTCGATGATGTGGTTCTGGTGCACGACGCCGTGCGCCCGCTTGTCACGCCGGAAATCATTGAGGAAGTGATCGCAGCCGCGAAAAAGTATGGCGCCGCGATCGCTGGACTGCCCGCCGTGGACACCGTCAAGCAGGTGGAGCGCACCGCGGAAGGCGCCATCGTCAAAGGCACGATTCCCCGCGCCGGCGTGGTGCTGGCCCAGACCCCGCAGGGATTTCACTACAGCGTGATCAAGAAAGCATTCGACGAGGCTGCCGCCGACGGATTCATGGGCACCGACGAGGCATCGCTGACAGAACGTTCGGGACACGAAGTCGCCGTCGTCATGGGCTCCCCCAAAAACATCAAGATCACGACGCCGGCCGACATGGAACTGGCGGAGTTCTACCTGCAGACCTCTGCCGAACCGGCGCACCGGCGCTAACCACCTCATGCCCACGACCCACAACCCACGACCCACGAACCGCATCGGCTACGGCTTCGACTCGCACGAATTCCGTCCCGCCATTCCTCTCAAGATCGGCGGAATCACCCTCCCTCATGACAAAGGTTTAGGTGGACACTCCGATGGAGATGTCCTGCTGCACGCCATCACCGACGCTCTGCTCGGGGCAATCGCCGCGCCGGATATCGGTGCGCTGTTCCCTCCGTCCGATCCTCAATGGAAGGGCGCGGATTCGGTCATCTTCTTGCGTGAAGCGCTGAAGCGCGTGCGCGACGCGGGTTACCGCATGGCTAATGTCGATGCCAGCCTGATTCTGGCCGCCCCGAAGATCGGCCCCCACGCCGCCGTCATTCGCACGCGGGTTGCGGAGTTACTCGGCCTGCACGCCGATTGCGTAGGTCTGAAGGCGAAAACGCCCGAGGGACTCAATCTGGACAATGCCGCTATCGCGCACGTGGTTGTGCTACTAGAGAAAGCCACGCGCCAGAGGCCGACCCGAAGAAAGAAAGCGCCTAAGAAAAAATAATCGTCACGGAATGGCATGCCCCGTCAATTTCTGCCGGCGTTGACCTGCAGCATCGATGAAGGCGCGGAAGATGGCGCGCGAAGCCGCATCCCCCTCCACCGAGCGCTCGGGATGCCACTGCACCGCCAGCACGAAATGATCCGGCGCGGTTCCTTCGACGGCCTCAATGATGCCATCGTCAGGACAGCGCGCGACAATGCGCAGCCCATCTCCCAGCACGTCTGCGGCCTGATGATGAGAAGAGTTAACGGGTACTACGAGCGGACGTTGGACCTCTGACCGCTGACCTTCAGCGTTCACGATTTCCGCCAGCTTGGAACTTGGTTCGATCTCGACCGCGTGCGCGACCGCGACCTTTCTGCCAGCCTCGTGATTCACCTTCGCCCGCGTTTCTTCCGGCAGAAAGTCCGGGATGTGTTGGATAAGGGATCCGGAGCGGAACACGTTAAGAGTCTGCAAGCCGTAGCAGATGCCCAGCACCGGCTTGCGCAAGGTGTAGGCGTCCTGAAGCAAAAGCTCATCCACCGCGTCCCGTCGCGGATCCGCGGCTGCCGTATGAGTCGACCGTGCAGCATTGAACTTTGCCGGATCAACGTCGGCCTTGCTGCCGGGCAGCAGCACTGCGTCACAGCGCTCCATCACTTTCTTGATTTCGGATGGGGTCTGATCGAGCCGAACGCGAACTGCCTCCCCGCCAGCCAGCTCGACTGCGCGCTCGTACTGCGGAATCGACCGCTCCGCATACTCAGAATCAGAGAAATGTGGCATAGGAATCGCAATGCGGGGCGCCATCCTCTAACCCAGCCTCTCGATCGCCGAAAGGGTTTTGCTCTGCCGGTAATGCCGGATTTCCATCATTAGCGCCAGCACGAAAATAATGCTTCCCGCGACCAGCGCCATGGGCAACGCGATCTGGCGGTAGGCGATCCGCATGTCCGGATGCACCCCCCGCAGCGCGGAAACTACCACGGTGCCGAGGATGGCTACCAGCAAGCCCACCGCAAAGCAGAGCAGCGTCCCAATAAACGTCACCACACACACGCGCACCACGATGCCATACCAGCGCGGTGAGCGCGATGAGCGTGCAGTTTCCATAAGGTCAGCATTCATTCTACTGGTTTGAACTCTTGATCCGCTTGGCGCGCCGTCCCCCGAATGCATGGATGGTCCTGGTTCCACCTTCAACTTCACCGCCATGGACCACACCGCGCGGGATGTAGTATTCCTCTCCGGCCTTGATGGGTATCCTCTCCGAGCCGATGATCAACGTGTAGCATCCCTGCACCACGACCATGTATTCGTCGAACTCATGCACATGAGCCGCCGGTGCCGCCGTCTCGCGACAAGTCCAGAATGCCATCTGGCTCCCCTCTGCACCATCAAACACATACCCTTCGACCCCTGGAGTTGCCTGGCTGCTGCTGGCAATCCCGGTTGGCCGGCTGTTTCATGAACTGCGGGAATTCTTTCATGGCGACGAAATGCTCCCTGTCTTGGCGAAACCCGATCCATGCTAATCTAGGCCGCCCGTTACACGAAGTCGGCCTGGCGCTCCGATATTTTCAGCCGAAGACTTTCTGTGCCCCCCTATAATCTTAAGTCCGCATCAAGTCCGGTGATCTCAAATGAGCGCCACACAACTCAGTTCATCGTTTCGGGTCACTCAGCGGAGAAGATTGCGTAGTTCACGGTGGGTCGCCACTCTCTTCTTCTTCCTGACCTTCTCTTCTTTTCGAACGCTTCTGGCACAGGATAACCCGGCAATACCCACTCCTCCTCCGAAACCCGCTGACGGGATTGATCTCTCCGCCATTAGTTACCAGGGATTTTCGCGAACCGCGCGATTGAGCGACGACGAGAACCTATCCCTGCACTTTGTGGATGCGGATCATGTATTGCTCACGTTCGACCAGAAGAAATTGTTTAAACGGCTTCCCGACTGTCCCCCCGGCCACGACGACCGGCTGGTGCGCGCCGTCGTCCTGGAAATTTCAACCAGAAAGGTCCTCCAGGACGCAGTTTGGTACGTGCACGATCATCGGCGTTATCTTTGGTCTTTGGGTTCCGGAAAGTTCCTGCTTCGCAAGCTTAATAGCCTCTACATCGTGGACTCTGCTTTGCATGAAAAATTGCTGATGGCTTCTCCTAAGGCCCTGTCGTGGGTGGCGGTCACGCCAGACAAGAAGCAGATCATCGTAGAAACCGCGGAAAACGCGCGTCCAAGTTTCGGGAGAGACCCCGACGTCGGCACCCCACAGGCGCAAAAAAGAGCCAAGCCCCAATTCCTGCTCGAATTCCTGGATGTGAACACTCTAGTGCCCCAGCGGACGATTAAGTTAAGCGCGATGGTGAGTCTCGAAGGAACAAGTTCAGGCTACTCAGACACCGTTCACAAAGGCGATCTGTGGCTGATCCGTTTCGGTCCGACTCCGGGAGAACGCCATAACGTCGCTCGGGTCAGGTCGCAGACCGTCCCCCGCGTGTTTTACTCGAGCAACAATTCGCTTTTGGTCGGACGAAATCCTGCGCGCGGCAGCGACTACAGCGTCACCGCATTCACGGCGACCGGTCGGCGCTTGTGGCGGCAACGCTGGAATCAGTCACGCTATTTTCCCAGTATCTCGAACACTGAGGACAACAGCCGCTTTGCCGTGAGCACTTTGACTCTTATCACACCGTCGAGTCCGCCGCCCGCCTACGACGACACAGTGGACATGACTGATGATCCTGTCCCTGATGGTCTCGCACAAACGGTCCAGGTCTTCGAAACCGCAAGCGGCACGCCGGTTCTATCCCTGCCCGTGAGCCCCGCCGTGCAGAGTGGACAGAACGTTGCACTCTCCCCCGACGGCCGTCGCCTGGCGGTGCTTCGTGATTCCGCGCTCGAGTTCTACGACCTGCCGCCCGTGTCCGACGAAGAGTACGCCAAGTTCACTGCGCTCAAAGCCGACGTCCCGGGCTTGTACGTGCGTTCCTCGAAATCCGAGGCCGAGTCGCAGTTGGCATCCGACGAGGGCCCGGGCAGTGATCCGGAAACGGTCCAAGCCTCTGACGACAGTCTTCCCGAGCCCAAGGCCGCAGGACGAGACAATCCCGATGACAGGCTCGTGGAGGAAGCGGTTAGTCGGAGTCCCACTCGTGAAAATCAAGTCCACTCAGCGCCCGGGCAACCCAATACTGTGAAAGCTCCTGAAGAAACGCACGAGCCCGTGACCACCCTTAAAGTCAACACCCGGGCCGTGGTCGTCGACGTGGTCGTCGCCGACGCAAACGGTCATCCGGTGAAGGGACTTCGTCAGCAGGACTTCCAGGTGATAGAAGATGGAAAACCCCAGGACGTACGTTCCTTCACAGAGGTCGCCGACGCTAAAGCCGCGCAGCCACCGGATTCCCCAAATCCGCCCCCTCCGCTCAAACTGCCTACGAATGTTTTCACCAACAACACCCACTCTCCCGAGGCGGGTGCAGTGACTATGATCTTGCTCGACCTGCTGAATACCCCATCGGCGGACCAGCAGTATGCCCGGCAACAACTGCTCAAGTTCCTGAAGACCAAAACCGAAAGCAGGCAGTTTGCCCTCTGCACTCTAACTTCCGACCGCGCCGCATATTTGCGCCTGCTTCAAGGGTTCACCTCCGACGAAAACGCCGTCCTCGCCGCCGTCAGCGGCAACAAAGGGATGCCACGCCCGGTTTCCTGGCAAGCGGCCGCGACCGGAACGGGTAACGCAATCAACACAGTCAGAGAACTCGCGCAGGGTGACCCGACCAATAGTTTTCAGGGCCTGCTGCACGGTTTGGAACAGATGCAAACCGAACAGCAGGCGACCGATACCGATGCACGAGTGGAAATTACGATTGACGCTCTGATTCAGCTGGCGAGATATCTTTCTGGAATCCCTGGCCGGAAGAATGTCGTCTGGCTCTCGGGCTCCTTCCCGATTTCAATTTCTTCCGGGCCCGGGTCGGAACAACCCGCTCCAGAGAATCGCAACTACGCCAACCAAGTCAAACAGGCAACCAACTTGCTTGCCGAGGGACAAATCGCTGTGTATCCGGTCGACGTTAGGGGCCAACTGGCCGGCGGCATTAGCGCCGCGGACAATGTTGGCATCGCACCCGGAAGGGCCCCCACACTGCGAGCCGCTGGCGCGCTCGGAGACGCCACGACTTCGCCAGGAGAAGTCTTTCAACAGCAGAGCCTGCAGGCGTTGGCGTCCGGAGCAGGGGCCCGGGACACCATGAATCAGTTTGCCCTTGAGACTGGAGGTATGGCGTTCTTCAACTCCAATGCCGTCGAGGATGCGATCTCCACGGCCACGGAACAAGGATCCAACTACTACTCGCTCTCCTACAGTCCCGCGAACAAGAACTACAACGGCAAATTCCGTCAAATTAAAGTGGCGCTGGCGCAAAAGGGATATCACCTGCATTACCGTCAAGGATACTTTGCGGAAGATTCCAGCGTCTCAACCAAGTACGGCGATGTCTCCCGCAACATCGGCATAGCCGCCATGCAGCACGGATCGCCGCAGTCGCGCCAGATCCACTTCGCGGTCCGCGTGGTACCCATGGGCGGCAAGAAACAGGTCGCTGGCGCGCAAGCCGGCAAGATCCTGCGAGCGTCGAGAAACACGCCGAGGTTGCCCGCCACCGTGGAAGTGCAACACTACGGCATCGACTACGCAGTGGACCCTTCGGACTTGCTTTTCCTCGCACAGCACGACGTGATTCACAGCGCGTTGAACTTCATGATCGCAGCCTATGCCGACGATGGCACACAGCTCAGCGGCGTCTCCACGGTCTGGACAAGTGACCTGAATCCCACCCTCTACAAAGATGTGCTCAACGGAGGCGTCCGTGTCCACCAGGAAGTCGACGTGCCATCAGGAGCCGTATCCTTGCGACTCGGCCTACAAGACAAAATGACCAATCACCTGGGAACGATTGAACTCCCTTTGCCGGTGCCCCCACCTCCGGATGTGCCCCACATCGTCAGACACCGTTTGCCCGAAATCGAACCCGATTGAGTAGAACACACGAAGCGCTCCAAGTCGCGGAGCGGCGAAACAATGCAGCGCGCGGCGCAAGCCGTGGGTGGCAAGTGGAAAATTCGCCCCAAGGGGGCGAAAGGAAAGCTGCGACACCGACTCCGCAAGGACGGTACAGAATCCTCTCGCACACTTCAGCCCTGAGAGTGCCGCACTCTGGGCTCTTCAACAAACTGCAGAGCGAGCGACTCTCTCCAAAGCGAATAGACTTCTGCGCCCCTCCTCGCAGCTCGCTCTCAACCTGTTAAAATGGTAGTAGTCGTGATTAGCTAAAAGAGATACTTTCCGGCCAGCTCCCGCAATACGACTTTTTCAATCGCGCTAAGTCCTTATTCCATACTATTTTACGACTAAGTGCTTTGCGCTCAAGATTTTGCAGACAGTGGCCATATTAATTCCTGCTAACTACAACGAAGCAAAGAGGTTAGCCAAAAGGTATAGCGGGGTTTTTCAAGGTATATATCTGCCCCTGCGCAATCCCCACACGCTCTCTGCTCCCGCGTCCCCGCCCTGCCCCGGGACGGCGCGTCCCCTGTGTGTAGAATAGGGCAGCATGTCGCAGGCCGCCCCGGCAATCACGCGCAGCCCCGCCGAAGTCGTCCGGCTCACGCCTGTTTCCCAGGCATTGAACGGAATCTGCTACGCCGTCGCCGGCGAGGTCGCGGTCAACTCGTTTGACCTGGAGCGCATGGTCGCAGCCGTCCCCACCAAAGTCGCGGCCGCACTCGAGCGCAAGGCGTACTACTTTGTCCCGTTGACCGTGAGCCAGGGCGAGGAAACTGTCATCGCCGATCGTTACGACGTAGCGCTCAGCGACAATGCCGTATGCCATCGCAACCTGAACCTGGGCGACTCGCAGTGTGTGTTCATCTCGACGCGATTGATGGACGACAAGTTTTCCGTCGCCTTCGAGTTTTATATCAACGTCGGCCACGCCCTGGTCGAGCGCGCCGGTGTCTCGCGCGAGTTCAGCGAACTCGCGTGGGCCCAGGTGGAAGCGGGCATTCGTGGAGAGACTTCACTCGACGCCTGGGAAGCGCGCAAACTGGCCACCGCGGCTGGCCCTGACAGCGAGCGCTTCAAGAACGAATATCTCGACGCGACGTTTTCCGACACGATTTCCATCTATCTGCTGTCGCTTTATCTCGACGTCGACTACTACGATCTGCGGGAGCGCGACTATCCGCTGCTGGCGCCCTCCGCCCTGGCCGAGCGCCTCAGAAAAGTAGCGGAGTTGTTCCCACCCAACACCGGATTCGAATTCGCCGTCCTCTACAAACGCCGCGGATAAGCGGTAACGTCTGAGGTCCGAGGTCAGGTGTTACCACTATTTGTTCGACACCACAAAATTTACCGTGCTGAGGACGGAAAGGTCGTTTTTGTCGGGGGAATACCGCACGACCACCTTCTGCCCTCCCAGCCCACGATCTTTTCCTCCGGTGCGGCCCTCGCTGCGGCGCTCCGATCCGATGAAAACCCGAGTAGTACTCACCATTCACCACGTAGGTGGAGCTAAGATCAGCGACCCAGGGTTGGTTGTGTGAATTCGTCCTGGATCGCAGAAGGCCACGAGTGGGCGTGGCGCGTTCTGAACCAGGCCCAGGCACCCGCCGCTGCTGGGATCCGCAGAAGAAGCACATCCTCACAGGAGCGGCAGAAATCCCCACAGATCGAAATGTCGCATAACGCGCCAAGCTTAACCGGACGATGGGATGCCGGCATCGTAAATTTGTAATCGAGAATTTACAATCATTCCTCCATGAGCGTAACCGTGCGATCGTTCGCGAAAATCAATCTCGGGCTGCGCATTGGCGCGGCGCGGGACGACGGATTCCACGAATTGCTGACGGTGTATCAGACGATCGGGCTGCATGATGTGATTCAAGTGAGCGTAGAGCGCGGCGATGGAATCGAGATTCGGTGCGCTGACCCGCGCGTGCCGAAGGATGATTCCAATACCTGCTTCCGCATCGTTGAGAAGGCTATGGGGGCGCTGCGCGCGAAAGGACACGTGGTCGTCGAGATCGACAAGCGGTTGCCGGTACAGGGTGGGCTAGGAGGAGCTTCGGCGAATGCCGTGGCCACGTTGCTTGGACTGGAGAGGGCGGTGAAGAAGGTTTTGCCGGCGGCGGAAAAGCTGCGCATTGCTGCAGAGGTTGGATCGGACTTGCCGTTATTTCTGGTAGGCGGAACAGCACTCGGCGTGGGACGTGGAGAGCAGGTGTATCCGTTGCCGGATTTGCCGGCGACATCGTGCGTGGTAGTGACGCCGGAGGTGGGGGTGTCGACTCCGATGGCGTTTGCGGCTTGGGATCGATTGTGCGAAGGGGACGGGCAACAACCAGCCGAGCTGCGCTTGGCCGGACAGCCGGGGGCGGCTGTCCCCACACAGGCACGGAAATTGACGGTATCAAATGCGTCCGATAGAATGAATGAGCTTGGCCGGGTCTTGTCGGCGTGGCTGAGCAAGCCTTACTCCGGTGCTCCTTTTGGAAGGGGCCGGGCCGAGAATCCGCTTCTCGAGCTTGTCCGGGCCGGGATTGAAAACGACTTCGAACAGGTCGTCTTTCCTGAATATCCCGAGCTGAGTGATGGGAAGCGCGCGCTTTTGCGCGCAGGCGCAAAATATGCGTCCTTGTCGGGCTCCGGTTCCACGCTGTATGGGCTGTTTGCCTTGCGGGAGGCGGCCGTGCAGGCGACGGCTAAGCTCCGGAAGCAAGGCTGGGCGGCGCAGGCGACGGCGACGCTGCCCCGGCGGGCCTACTGGGAGCGGATTGTGGCGGGCTGAGCGGTTCAACTCAGCGCGGGCTGTACTCCGGGGACGCCGGGCTTTGCCCGGGCTTGGACAGCCGAGGCGGCTGTCGCCACATGGGCGGTGGTCGACGAAGAATTTTTGATTGTTGATTTTTGGTTGTTGATTGACAATTGGGATGCCCCGCTGGGGGTTCAATCCGCAATCGAAAGTCGACAATCAACGATTGGATTCACTGGGCCGTCGACTAATGGTAGGTCAAGTGCCTTTGGAGCACTTTGTCTAGGTTCGAATCCTAGCGGCCCAGCCAGACAAAAAGCTCTTAGCTGTTGGGCCTTTAGCCTTTAGCTTGTCGATCTGGGGTTGGAGGTTTGGCTAAAAGCTAAGAGCTAACAGCTAAAGGCTGAAACCCTATGGCTACTTTGGTGACGCCGACCGACAAGACCGTGGAGAAGAAAAGTCCGCCTGTGACTGACGAAAAGGGCGAGCGAAAGCAACGTCCGCGAGCGGACGAAAAGTTCAAGATCTTCAGCGGCACGGCGAACGAGCCTTTGGCCGATGAAGTCTGCAACTTCCTCGGCATGCAGCGCGGGCAGGCGCAGGTGATTCGCTTCCGGGATGGCGAGTGTTACGTCCAGATCCAGGAAAACGTGCGGGGCGCCGATGTGTTCGTGATGCAGCCGACTTGCCGTCCGGTGGACGAGCACCTGATGGAGTTGCTGCTGATGATCGATGCGCTGAAGCGCGCTTCGGCGCGGCGCATCACGGCGGTGGTTCCATACTTCGGCTACGCCCGGCAGGACCGCAAGGACAAGCCGCGCAGCCCGATTTCGTCGAAGCTGGTGGCCGATCTGCTGACTACGGCAGGCGCGCACCGGGCGTTGATTGTGGATTTGCATACGCCGCAGTTGCAGGGTTTTTTCAATATCCCGGTGGATCACCTGTTCGCTTCGCCGGTGCTGGTGGATCACTTCCGCAAACTGGCGCTGCCGAATTTGACGGTGGTTTCGCCGGATGCGGGCGGCGTGGAGCGGGCGCGGTTTTTCGCGAAGAAAGTTGACGCGGCGCTGGCCATCGTCGACAAACGCCGCGTGGAGATGAATGTGGCCGAAGTGATGCACGTGATCGGCGACGTCGACGGCCGGACGTGCTTGATCATCGACGATTTGATCGATACGGCGGGAACGCTGGTAAAGACCGCGGCGGCTCTAATAGAGAACGGGGCGACTTCGGTTTACGCGTGCGCGTCGCATGCGGTGCTTTCCGGGCCCGCGGTCGAGAACATCAGGAACTCGGTAATCAAGGAAGTCGTGGTGACCAACACAATTCCGCTGACGGCCGAGGCGAATGCGGCGCGAACCGAAAAGGGAGGGAAGATCAGCGTCCTCTCGATTGCAGGATTGATTGGCCGGGCGATTCAGGCCAATCACGAAGAGACTTCAGTCAGCAAGTTATTTACTTAGAACCGCCGCATGGCAGCGGCAGAACTTTTCAGACAGGAATTGAAATTTATGGCGACTGCATTGGAACAAAACACACTCGAAGCGCAACCGCGGGAAGCGGGGACCAAGAACGACGCCCGCGCCGTGCGCCGTGGCGGAAAAATTCCAGCCGTGGTTTATGGAGCGGGGAAGGATTCGCTCTCCATCAGCGTGGATCCGCGGCACGTGCTGCGCATTCTGAACTCGGAGACCGGCCACAACACGATTTTCGACCTCGCCCTGAACGGTGGCGAGCGCAGCAAGGCCATGATCGTCGACTGGCAGTACGAGCCCATCAAAGGCAAGCTGCTGCACATTGATCTAAAACGCATTGCTCTGGATAAGGTGCTGAAGGTCAGCGTGCCCATCTTCCTGGTGGGAGAATCGGCCGGCGTGAAGCAGGAGGGCGGCATCATGGAACAGATGCTGCGCGAGGTCGAGATCGAGTGCTTGCCGGGAGACATTCCAAGCCACATTGATGCCGACGTCAGCCAGCTTACGTTTGGCAAGGTGCTGCGCGTTTCGGAGTTGCCGCTGTCGGAAAAGATCAAGTTTCTTACCGACCCGAATCAGCCCGTGGCGCACGTTACGTCGGTGAAGGAAGAAGTGGTGGCCACTCCTGACGCGGTTGCGGCGGAAGCGGCAGCTCCGGCCGAGCCCGAAGTCATCAAGAAGGGCAAGCAGGAGACCGAGGAAGAGGGTGCCGAGGCTCCCGCAGCCAAGCCTGAGAAGGCAGAGAAGGCTGAGAAGAAGGAGAAGAAATAGCTTCGTGGGTCAAACTTGGTTTACGGCCGAGCTTCGCTCTGGCCGAACAGCCCCTTCGGCTGCGCTCAGGGCAGGCGAGGCGGCTGTCCCTACGTGGATTGGGATGGTGGCGTGAAACTGATCGTCGGTCTCGGCAATCCCGGTATCGAGTACCAGTTCACGCCGCATAATCTGGGCTTTTTGGCGATTGATCGAATCGCAGGAAACCTGGGAGTGGATGTCAGAAACCGGCAGTGCCGGGCGCTGACGGCGCGGGCGGTGATTGCGGATCAGCCGGTGCTGCTGGCCAAGCCAGAGACGTTCATGAATTTGAGTGGCGTCTCGGTGCGGGAGTTGGTGCAAGAGTACGAGGCGAAGCCGGAGTCGGACCTGATTGTGATTCAGGACGAACTGGATTTTGCTCTGGGCACGCTGCGCATTCATACGCGGCGCAGTTCGGCGGGGCACAACGGCATCGAGTCGATCATCGGGGCGTTGGGCACGCAGGATTTTCTGCGCATCCGGATCGGCGTGGCGCCGGATCGCAAGGTGGCAGACGGCCAGAGTTATTTGCTGGCTCCGCTGCGCAAGGCGGAGTTGCAGGTGGCGGGTGGGATTCTGGACACCGTCGAAGAAGCGGTGAAGGTGATTCTGAAAGAAGGTCCGGCGGCTGCGATGAACCGCTTCAACCGCAAGCCGGAAGACAATGGGAAAGATTAGCCACGGATTTGTGAAGAAAGATTTGTGGCCAAAGATTTGGAGAAGAGAATGAATCGCATCTATGAGTTGATGTTCATTGTTCGGCCGGATATGACGGACGAGGATCTGGACAAACTGATTTCCACTCTGCAGTCGGTGGTGCCGGCCTCGGGCGGCAGCGTGCAGCGCGTCGACAAGATGGGCAAGCGCCGCTTGGCCTACACGGTCCGGCGTTTCCACGAAGGCATCTACGTCCTGATGGTCGTGGAAGGCGGGGGCGCGGTCATTCACGAACTGGAGCGCCGCCTGCGCGTGACCGAGCCGGTCATTAAGTTCCTCACTGTGCGTATTGATGAGGAGCAGAAGCGGCTGGACAAAATCAAGCAGCTACGGGACGCGCGCAAGAAAGTAAGCGCGCAGCCGGCCGCCCCGGCAGCGGCGGCGGAACCGGTTGTTCCGCCGGCAGAAACTCCAGCGACGGCGTAAGGCAATTTTATTTGCAAAGGGATTTCCTTTGCGCTCTTCGCGAAGACCTTGACGAACTTTGCGGTCAAGAGTTTTTGACCGCAGAGGACGCGAAGAAGTCGCAAAGGCCGCGAAGAAATGCTGGCCGTGTTTTGCAGAAGTCACGGCAGAGAGAAGAGATTAGAGGAGACTTATGGCTGAAGAAACGAAAGCACCAGAGCAATCGGCACCGAGCGAGAGGCCGCGTTCCAGCGAAGGTTCCCGCTCGGGGGGAGATCGACCGCGGTTTGGCGGCGGTGGTGGTGGGCGCGGGCCCGGCGGTCCTCCGCGGGAAGGCGGCGGACGCAAGTTTTTCCGGCGCAAGAAAGTGTGCAAATTCTGCGTCGAGAAAATCGAGGATATCAACTACAAGGATTACCGCATGCTGGGGCAGTTCGTCGCCGAGAGCGGCAAGATCGTGCCGCGGCGTCTGACGGGCGTATGCGCGCCGCACCAGCACCGGCTGTCGGCCGCCATCAAGAAGGCCCGCAACATCGCACTGCTACCGTTTGCGGGACGGGCATCGTAGAAAATCAGCTTCTAGCTACTAGCTTCTAGCCTCTGGCTAAACGGGGTGGGAAGTCTTGGTTGGCTAGAAGCTAGCAGCTAGCAGCTAGAAGCTAGAAGCTAGAAGCTAGAAGCTTAGGAGCTATCATGGAAGTCATTCTGAAAGAAGATGTAGCGAAGCTTGGATCCCGCGGCGACGTGGTGAAGGTCGCGGAAGGATATGGACGGAATTATCTTTTGCCGCAGAAGCTGGCCATTCAGGCCAACGAGGGCAACAAGGCCGTCATCGTGCAGATGAAGGCGGCTTCGGTGCGGCGCTCCGCCAAGGAGAAGACGCAGGCCGAGGAACTGGCCAAACAGTTTGAGGGCGTCTCGGTGTCGTTCCAGCGGCGCTCGGGCGAGCACGATCAGCTCTTTGGTTCGGTGACGTCAGGCGACCTGGCCGACGCGCTGACCAAGAAGGGCTTCAACATCGATCGCCGCAAGATCCAGTTGCACGAACCGCTGAAGACCATGGGCGAGTTCAGCGTCCCGGTCAAGCTGCACAAGGATGTGACTGCGCACTTGAAAGTTGTGATCGAGAAGGAAGCGGTGGCTGAGTAGGGGCAGCTGCACTGCTTCTTACGTTTGAAGCTTAGTCATACACTTTGCTGCGGTGGGCTACTCGGGTCACACTCACGACTCTGGTTGCGTCGTTGATGATGTAAACGACGCGCCAGTCGCCGATTCGGACGCGCCACATATCCTTGTAGCCCTTTAGCTTCTTACATCCTGCAGGTCTCGGGTCAAGTGCGAGGGATTCTATTTTGTGGATGGCGCGCGCGAGCGCGGTATTGGGCAGAGATTCGAGTTCTTTTCGCGCCGCGGGCTTTAGCTCGACGGCATAACTACTCACGAAGCCGCCCGTGCCTGACTAGGTCGGCCTTCACTTTCTCCAAAGGAATTCCGACTTCGTCGCGGCGGGACTCGGAAACAAGACCGTCCCAAAAATCCCGAAGCCGGGCTCCGTGCTTTTTCAGGTCGATGAGAACCGCGACCTTCCGACCTTTGCTGTCTGTGACGAACTGTACTCCAGTCATAGGCCTATTTTCCCATACAGGCGCTTGATCTGCTACTGGATAGGGCCGCTTTGTGAGTACCCTTCGGCTTTCGGAGTTACAATGAGGTCGCGAAGAATGGCTGCTCCGACAAATTCCACTCTCTTTGCCTCATTGATCGGCCAGACTGCCCAAGGTTGCTGGCTCGGATACCCGAGGCACCGACCGGCTGCATCAGTTATGCGGCTTTCTCTGGAATTCGAAGATATGGCGGGCCGCCGTAGATGTGCAGCACCGATTTGAAGATGGCTATGAGCCATCCGATTTGGATTCGGTGCGGCTCGATTTTCGCTGTGTGCTTCCGAAACCAACCAGCAAAGTTGCGCATCGACAAATAGGATCGCTCCAGATCGACCCCAACACATCTGGCCTGCGCCTGGAGCGATCCGACAAGATCATTGCCGCCTGCGGCGATTCGAGCGAGAAAGTGGTGACGGAGTTCAGGCAGCTTGTAGGGAAGACCCTTCTACGCATCGACGTCGCCCGACCTGGCGGCGACACAGATTTTGTTTTGGAGGACGGCTTACTTCTGCGTTGTTTCCCGGCGACGAGCAAGACAGGTGAGGTCTGGCGGATTTCTTCAGCGGAGAATGACGAATTGGTGCTGGGGCCTGGAGGGTACTGGTCCTATACGGGCGGCTTGAAATGAAGCGCCGCTGCGACTCGTTGCTCCAAAATTGGGGCACTTACCTTGCCAAACACCTATTCCTTAACTGCAGACCATTGTTCTGTTTCCCCCTAAATCTTTGCCCCAGAACCACCTAGGCCCCCAAAAAATCTCCTTCCCGCCTATAATTTCTGCTCACGGTTCCGCTGACAACCCGTCTATTCCTGTGCAAGCCCGGATACGGCAAATACTGGGCGGCAGAGGACACGACGACACATGCCGGCAGGTGTACTGGCAATACCACTTGCGGTTGGCGAAGGGGCCCGCTCGAGAGAGAAAGCTGAGAGGGAGAGAGTCAGCGTTAACCAAGACCCCGCGCGGGGCCGCATGGCTGGGCAAGAACGCCGCATAGACGACACGATGCTGATCCGAGAGGCCCAGCGCGGGAACCGCGCCGCCTTCGAGGAACTCATTCGTCAATACGATCAAGCGGTATTGCGGCTTGCTCTGCATCTTACCGGCACCGAGCAGGATGCCCAGGACGTCTACCAGGACGCCTTCCTCAAGGCCTTCAAGAACATCGGAAGTTTCCGGTTCGAGTGTTCCTTTTACACGTGGATTTACCGGATCGTGACCAATCTTTGCCTCGATCACTTGCGCAAAAGGAACGTGCGCAAAGAGGACGCACCGGTCGCGAAAGACGCCTCGGGCGGCGAGTACGATCTGCTCGACCAGGTGCCAGACGTACGCGCGGGAGCGAATCCGGAACGTGACTTGTTGCGCCGGCAGTTGGGGGCGCGCATCGCCGGAGCGCTGGAGAAGCTGACGCCGCGCGAGCGCATGGTGTTTGAGTTGAAGCATTACCACGGATTGAAGCTGAGAACCGTGGGTGAGATTTTGCAGACTACGGAAGAGACTGCAAAGAATACGCTCTTCCGCGCCACGCAGAAATTGCGCGGGGCGCTGGCGGATATGCGATGAAGGGATTTGGGATTGAGCGGCCGGGCTTCGCCCTGGCCGGACAGCCGAGGCGGCTGTCCCCACACGAGTTAATTTCCCCCGAGGGGGCGCAATTATGAAGTGTGAATGGGTTCGAGAAAATATCGTGCTCCAGGTTTATGGCGAGTTGGCGGATGACGCCCGCCACGAACTGGAGCAGCACGTGGCCCGCTGCGCCGACTGCGCAGCCGAACTGAAGGCGGAGCAGGAGTTTCACGCGCTGCTCGCGCAGGATCGCGCGGCCGATCCCACGCCCAATCTGGTGGCGGCTTCCCGCATGCGTCTGCAGGAAGCGCTGGAGACGGCCAAGCAAGGCAGCTTCTATAGCCGGCTGGCGTTCGATCCGGCGAACTGGCTGCGGCAAGTGAGGTTCTCGCCTGCACTGGCATCGGCCATTTTGATTCTCGGCTTCGCCGGCGGAGTTACAGCCACTTACAAGCTCTACGGACCGCGACCTACGAATACAGCCGGAGTTCAGAACACGGCGAACCCGACTGCTGTTCCCGCAGAGGCCTCGATTACGGGCATCAGTTCAATCGTGCAAGAGCCGGGCACGAATCAGATCAGCATCAAGTACAACACGGTGGCGACCCAGGAAGCGCAGGGCTCGCTGAACGACGAGAAGATCCAGCAGTTGCTGCTCTACGCGGCTCGCAACAACTACAACACCGGGGTGCGGGTGGACTCGGTCGACCTGCTGGCGCAGAAGACCGGGGACATGCAGGTGCGGGAAGCGCTGATGTATGCGCTGCAGAATGACACGAATCCGGGAGTGCGGCTGAAGTCGCTGGACGCGCTGGGTAATTACGTCAAGAACGACACGAACGTGCGCGACGCCGTGCTGCGGGCGCTGGTGAACGATACGAATTCTGGGGTACGCATCGAAGCGCTGCGGTTGATTGAACCGGTGAAGGCCGACGGCAGCGTGCGCGGCGTCCTGATGGCGCTGGCCGCAAAAGACCAGAGCACGTACATCAAATCGCAGGCCCGCACCATGCTGGCCCAGTTGCCGGAGATTGATTAGAAGTACCGATCGAAGAAACGTCGCTGACGTATGGCGAGAATTGAGGAGGCTACCTTGAAACGCGCGCTACAAATCGTCGGGCTGGCCGGTGTGCTGGCCCTGCTTGCGCCACTGGCACTGGCGCAGGAAACACATGTATCCCGCGAAGGCGGAGCTTGGGGTCAGGAGATCACGGGCTCGCTGGCAGCGGTCAAGAACTTGAGAGTCAAAGTCGACATGGGCTCCGTAGTCGTACATGGCGGGCAGCAGCAGGGCATCAATTATGTGGTTCATACTCATTTCGGCAATTCTTCCGAGCAGGACGCACGCCGCCAGTTCGAGCAGTACAAGGTCACCGCATACGTGAAAGGCGACACCGCCTGGATCGTGGGCGATTGGCAAGGAGGAAGACGGCCGCGCCACTTTTCCGGAGAATTTTCCGTGATGATTCCGCGCGAGATGGCGCTGGTTAAGCTCGAAACCGAAGGCGGCAACGTGGATGCTTCGGGAGTCGTGGGCCGTGTGGAAGCGGAGAGCGGTGGTGGCAGCATGCGGCTCGATGACATTGGCGGAGGAGCCAGCGCCGAAACCGGAGGCGGGTCGATCCATGTAGGCACCGTCAGCGGCGACCTTGGCCTGCACACCGGCGGAGGTTCCATCGAGGTTCAGCATGCCAACGGCAAGGTCGTAGCAGAAACCGGCGGAGGCAGCGTCGAGATTCAGGCCGGGGCGCAAGGCGCGACCATTGAGACCGGTGGCGGCAGTGTGCAAGTGCGCCAATGCAATGGGAAGGTGAAGGTTTCAACCGGCGGCGGCAGCGTGGACCTGAGTGACGTTGGCGGTCCGGCGGAGATCGAAACCGGGGGCGGGAGCATCCGGCTGACCTCCGCTAAGGGACATGTTCACGCGGAGACCGGCGGTGGCGGCATTGAGCTTTATGGCGTGCCCTCGGCCCGGGCTGAAACGGGCGCGGGCGGGATCACGGTGAAGCTGGTGAATACGGGCGGCGAGCGTAACGATTCCGATCTGGAAACGGGCGCGGGCGACATCACGGTGTATATCGCCGCCGATGTAGCCATCGACGTGCGCGCCAGTGTGGATATGGGCAACGGACACCACATCACTTCCGATTTTCCCGATATCCGCATCGGCAGCGAAGGCGACAAGTGGGGCCCGAAGACGCTCACTGCCGAAGGCAAGCTGAATGGCGGCGGTCCTACGGTGAAGGTACATACCTCGTCTGGCGACATCTGCTTCAAGCGCGCCAGCCGTTGAAGCTTTGAAGACGCCCGCCCGGCGCGAGCCGGCGGGTTCAACGAAATTACGATTGAGGGATTTGGCCATGCGCAAATACGTTGTGGCAAGCATCGTGTTTTTGCCGTTGTTCCTCACTTTTTCGCACGCAGAGCAGAGTCGGTCTGTGGATCCGCCGGAGCAGCCGTTCGCGTTCTCCAGTGAAGACAGCGGCACCAGTTCGTATCTCGGGGTCGACATATCGGATGTGACCACCGAACGTCTGAGCGCCTTGAAGCTGAAAGAAGAAAAAGGCGTCGAGGTAACGATGGTCGACCAGGATGCTCCGGCGGGCAAGGCTGGGATCAAAGAGCACGACGTCATTCTGACCATGAATGGCGCGTCGATTGAAAGTGGGGCGCAGTTGCGCCGGATGATCCACGAGATGCCGCCCGGTCGCATCGTGACCTTTGGCTTGAGCCGTGACGGGCAGCCCATGACGGTGAAAGTGCAACTGGCCGACAAGCACCAAGAATTTTCCATGACGGGTCATAACATGAAGGATTTTCACGTCCAGATTCCCGACATTCACATTCCGGACATCGATATTCCGTCGATCAACATGGTTGTGGTGACCTCCTCGGCGCGCAGCGGTCTGACGGTGGAAAATATCACCCCGCAACTGGGAGAGTTCTTCGGTGTGAAGAATGGCAACGGCGTTCTGGTGCGCGCCGTCGAGAAAGGAAGCCGTGCGGAAAAGGCTGGCTTCCGAGCCGGAGACGTGATCGTGAAGGTCAACGACCAGCCGGTGCACGACACCGGCGATTTCTCGCACGCGGTGCGGTCGCGCAACGGCGCGGCGGTCAGTGTGGGCGTGATGCGCGACAAGAAAGAGCAGAATCTGAATCTGGCTCTGCCCGACCGCAAGGAATCTGGCGAACTTCTGCAGGAAGAGGAAAGCCTGGAGGGTCCGCTGATCGACGCCGACTCCGCCGTCGAACTGAGCGAGTTGCAGCAGGAAGTCGCCAGGTTGCAGCCGCAGATGGAACTGGCAACGGAAGACGCTCGCACATCGGTGAGGGAGCTTCGCAAGGACCTCTGCGGCCAACCGAAGAAAATGCGCCAGCACGCCGAGAAGCTGAAGAACCAATCTCAGGTCCAGCAGGAACAACTCAAGAAAGGCCAAGAAAGGCTGAAGATGCAGCTGGAGCTACTGCGCCAGGAACGGCGGGGACACGGGTTCGATATCTAGAGGCGCGGACGATTCGCCCGTTACTGGCTGCTTGAAGTGGAAAGTGCAAGGCCGGCGAGACAGACGCGATTCCGTCCCGCCTGTTTTGCGGCGTAGAGTCCGCTGTCGGCTGCCCGGATCATTTCATCCCGGGTCTTGCCGTGAGCGGGAAAAGCTGCGATTCCGGCGCTGATGGTGATGGTTCGGGGGACTCCCGGAAACTGAAAGCTTTCTACCAACCGGCGCAATTTCTCGGCGATGGCAATCGCCTGCTTCGTAGTGATCTGAGTCAGCAAGATCGCGAATTCTTCTCCGCCGTAGCGGCAGACCACATCAATCTTGCGCAACTGCTGGTGGAAGAGCGAAGAAACCTGGCGCAGCACCTCGTCCCCCAGCAGGTGACCGAACTCATCGTTCAGCCTTTTGAACTGATCGATATCCGCCATAATCACAGCCATGCCGGTTCCATAGCGTCGGGCGCGCTCGATTTCCTCCATGATCCGCAGCTCGAAGAAGCGCCGATTAAAAATACCGGTCAGGCCATCCAGATATGCCAGTTGTTTAACCCGCTCCACGTAGTGCGCGTTCTGGATGGAATTGGCGCAAATGTCGGCGACTGATTCGAGCGACTGCAGTTCGCTCTCGCGGAACGCGTTTCGCTGCGAGCTGTGCAGCGTGAGCACCCCGAGGGTCTGCCCAAATGAAATCAGCGGAATGCTCATTCGCGAGGCGGACTCTCTGAAAAGCCTGAGGGGCTCAGGCGTGGCGCTCAGATCCTTCTCGATGAGCGTGCCACTGCTTGAGATTACACGCGACCAAGGCTCCTGGCTGGCGGGGAAACGTCCGCCCGCAGGAGTGCAAGGTGTGAGCGTCCCTTGATGCGCCCGCATCACAAGGTCGCCTTCGTCCCGCAGGAGAAGCGATACATGCGACACTTGAAAGGCCTTCTGAATCACCGAACATACGCGGACCAGAAGATCCTCCAGTTCCATGACGGCTGTGCTTTGCTGCGCGATCGTATTGATCGCCTCCAACTGTCGCGCCCGCTGCCGTTCCAGCGAGTACAAGCGGGCATTCTGAAGCGCGATGGAGGCCTGCGTCGAAAACAAAGTCAGCAGCTCGATGGTTTCATGGTCGAAGTGATCGAGGCGGTCGCTCTGACAGTCGAGTACGCCCACGACCTCATCGCGTACCATGAGCGGAATCGCCAGCTCCGAGCGCGTGGACTGGGCTGCGCAGACGTAGCGCGGGTCCTGGCTCACGTCGGGAGCGTAGACCGGTTGCTTCTTCAAGACCGCCGCTCCCGTGATCCCCTCGTGCCATCCCAAACAAATCGCGTCTTTGCCGGGATCCCAGCCGATCTGCGAACGGACGCACAGCTGCTCGGCCTCCCTGTCGAGCAGCAGGATGGCCACGTTCGGCAGATGAAAAAAGTCGCGCGCGATCGCCAGGATTCTCTGCAACACCTCGTCCAAATCAAAGGTGGAGAGCACGGCCTGGCCCGCGTCAAATAAGACCGCGAGTTTTGGCATGGTGGAACGAATTGTACGAAGGAGGATAGCGGTTACCAAGGTTCCGAAAGTAACCGGTCTTGAGAGGATGCGATCTGTCCATCCTCGAGGCTATCGCCACTTTCTTGCAGTGCGGATCAATCCGTAGGCCACCACGCAAAACCAGAAGTCCAAAAGCATGCCCAAGTCCAATTGGGAAGGGCGGTGACGCGCCACCGGCGGCAACGACGGAACGAGGACGAAGTACACGACATTGCCCAATATGATCGCCAGCAAAGCCTGGAGAAAATTGACGAGCACAGTTGGCTTAGACACCGCGTTTCTCCAGCAAGTTTCGACCGGAAAGATCTACTGAGAGATCGTTCTCATTGGTCGCTGTCTCCATGGCGTCCCAAGCGGGCAGCCTTCCGCTCCTGCTACCATTCCTCTGCCGCGTCCACGGAACCCTAAGTATGCTCGAACTTTCCACCTCGGTCCAATATGTGAAGGGCGTTGGTCCGCGCATCGCGGAAGTCCTCGCTGCCAAGGGAATCCACACGGTCGGCGACCTGCTTCATTATCTGCCTTTTCGCTATGAAGACCGGCTGAATCCACGCGGGATTTCCGAACTGCGCCCCGGCGAGATGGCGACGGTGGTCGGCGAAGTGCGCAACTCCGGACTATTTCGCACGCGGAGCATGCCGATTTTCCAGCTTACCGTCGGGCAAGGGCGGTCGCGCCTGCGCTGCCTCTGGTTCAATGCGACGTACCTGAAGGACAAGTTCACACCCGGGCAGATGATCGCACTGTACGGCAAGGTCGAGGAAGATGCACGCAGCCGCGAGCTGCAAATCATGCAACCGCAGTTCGAGATTCTGGGGGATTCCAGCGGCGGCGAGAGCGGCGCGGAAAAGAAAGCGGTGGAGTCTCTGGAGATTGGCCGCATCGTTCCGATCTATGAGGCGATCGGTCGCCTTACCCCGCGCTGGTTTCGGCGTGCTATCCACACCGCGCTCGATAATCTGACACCCGATCTGGCGGAGCCAATTCCCGCCGCTGTACGCGCTCATCTTGGGCTGATTTCACCGCGCTCCGCGCTCTGGAACGTGCACTGGCCTGAGCCTGGAGAAAGTTTCGACACCTTGCAGTCTTCCCGCACTCCCGCTCACATTCGGATGATCTTCGACGAACTGTTTTTCGTGGAACTGGGGCTGGAGTTGAATCGCCGGCAGCAGAAGGCGCAGACCGGAATCGCATTCCGGCTGGACGATGGAGTGAGGGCGGCGATCAAGAAGATTCTCCCATTTCATCCCACGCCTGCGCAGAAGCGGGTGCTGAAGGAGATTGCGGCAGACATGGAGAAGCCGTATCCCATGCGTCGTTTGCTGCAGGGCGACGTAGGATCGGGCAAAACTATTGTGGGCTTCGAGGCCGCCATCATCGCGATCGAGAACGGCTGCCAGGTGGCGCTGATGGCCCCCACCGAAATTCTTGCCCAGCAGCATTATTTTTCCGCCAGGCGGATTCTGGAGAATGCCGGATACCGCATCGTGTTGTTGACGGGCTCGCTCGAAGCCGACCGCAAGCGCGAAGTCCGTCGTCACATCTCGCAGGGCAATGCGCAACTCGTGATCGGTACGCACGCGCTGCTGGAAGAGAAAGTAGAGTTCGCGAAACTGGGCCTCGTCATTGTCGACGAGCAGCATCGTTTTGGGGTGTTGCAGCGGCTGAAACTGATGAAGAAGTCGGGAGATTCAGAGGGAAATGGTACTTCGGCGGCGCCCGCCGAGCCTGATGTTTTGGTCATGACCGCGACGCCCATTCCGCGCACGCTTGCGCTCACGCTCTACGGCGATCTCGATCTCAGCGTGCTCGACGAACTGCCGCCCGGACGCACGCCGATCGCGACCCGCTGCGTCGCTGACGACCAGTCGCCGAAAGTGTGGGAGTTCGTCCGAAAACAAGTAGCTGCCGGGCACCAGGCCTACGTGGTCTATCCGGTGATCGCAGAGAATGAAGAGAGCGAACTCAAGGCCGCGATCAAGATGTACCGCGAGCTCAGCGGCAAGATTTTCGCCGATCTGAAAGTGGGACTTCTGCACGGCCGCCTCGACGCCGATCTGAAAGACCAGGTCATGCGCATGTTTCAGCGAGGCGAGTTGCAGATTCTGGTCGCGACCACCGTCATCGAAGTCGGTGTGGATGTGCCCAACGCGACCGTGATGGTGATCGAGCATGCCGAGCGCTTTGGCCTGGCGCAGCTACACCAGTTGCGGGGACGCATCGGCCGCGGCGCCGCTAAGTCGTATTGCATCCTGATGACCGGAGGGAAAGTGAGCGAAGAAGGCCAACGGCGGCTCGATGCCATGGTGCGCACGAATGACGGTTTTCAGATCGCGGAACTCGACCTGGAACTACGCGGTCCTGGCGAATTCTTTGGCACGCGGCAGGCTGGGTTGCCCAGCTTTCGCGTGGCCAACCTCATGCGCGACGCCCAATTGCTTGAGGCCGCGAAGCGCGAAGCGGCCGCCGTAATTGCCGGACCGAACGCCGAAATCTCCGCCGAAGAAATCAGCCGGGCTCTCGTGCACATGCGGGCGCGCTGGCAGCACACGTATGGCTTGGTCGAAGTCGGCTGACGGGATACGAGTTCAATTTCCGGGTTGCCCGTCATCCGACCCTAGCACTCGATAGTGCGCCGGAGTGTTAATAAACGCTGTGCGACGTGGGAACTAGAGAACATTGCGCATGTCAGGCGCTCAGATTCGGATAACCAACCCATCGTATGCCACTTCATACCCGTGCGCTTTTGCGAAAGCGGCCAAGGAGGGGTGTGCCGGATTGCCTTGGTGAGCGATATGTGTCGCAAAGATGCGGGCGTGTGAACCCAACACACCTTCCGCGCGCATTCGGTTTGCGTGCTCAATGACCTGATGGGCGCTCAAATGGTCACTGCCAGGCTGTTCGGGACCATAGGTGTTATCGAGAATCACAACATCGAATCGCATCTTGTGCCTCCGGAAAGTCTGCCACGTCTGTTCGAACAGCGCGGCTGTATCCGTACCATAGAAGACAGCGCAGCCGGCGGCTTCAATCGCATACAGCATCGCTCCCCTCCCCGGTGCATGGTTAGCGGGAAAGGCCATCACCGAATACGTACCCACCGTGAAGGATTCGAATGGCTGGACCTGGTGGATCTTGAAGTTGAGATACTTCTCCGCTTCAGGAGACAGGAGACCGTAACCCGCAAGGTCTCTCTCAAACGTTTCTGCAGCTCGTTCCAAGGTCTCGCGGGACGCGTAGAAATCCAAGACAGGTGCGTCAACCACGCCACAGGCTGGGCTGCAAGAGAGTAGATGGGACAAGTCCAGATGGTCAGCGTGCGGATGGGTTTGCAGGCAATATCGGACGTCACTCAATGAACAGCCGTGCATGTGCGACGCCGCCATAATGTCGGGGCCGAGATCAATCAGCAAATCATTGTTGATCAGCGCAGCGGACCGTTTCCGAAGACTCGGCCCACCTAGCGTGCGTGCCTGGGCGCAGTTTCGGCACTTGCAAAAAGCCTCTGGGAAGGCATTCGCGGCGGCGGTTCCAAGGAACGTGATAGTCATCTGCTGGGGCATCTTTCCAAGCCTGTCGGACACGCAACATGGGGCTCTTAGCTTTGCGCGACCGTGCTAAGCCAGAATTCGCTGAACTCGGTCCCGTTAACACGCGTCACCACTCTAGTGGGTTTGCCACTGCTGTCAACGGTCTGATGGAGCGCCCCATCTATGATTTCCGATTTCACAGGAATCTCGCGGATCTCCACACCCTTGCTCCAGCCCAGCGCGATTGCGCACGCGAGCGGATCGTGCAAGAAGTTTATGATGTCGCGCGGCAGACCGTCGCAGGTTCGACCAAATCGTCTCTCCATGTCTTCGTCTCTGGCGAAGGCCTCTGCCTGTCTCGCTAGAAGGTGCCCCATCGGTCCCGCCTCTCTTAAGGTTGGCAGATAAGACCTCCTCAGCGCCGTTTCGACCGTTACTGAAAGTGGCACTAGCGTCGGGTTTGAATGTCGAAGGACGTACTCGGCCGACTTAGCATCGACCTGGACGTTATAGTCCATATCGCGACCCCACTGCGGGAAGCCTTCCTTGGGAGCAAACACGTGTCCGCCCATCAATACAAGGTGGGCCCGTCGGAGTAGACCCAGTGATCGCTGTTCAAGAAGAGCAAGGTTCGTGAAAGGCCCGATCGCGACTATCGTGGCCTCTTGTTCCACACTACGATCGAGCAGGGCGATGGCATCAACCGCCGGACCTGGCTCTGGCTGGATGACTTCCGGCCAATAGGCATTTTCGTCTGGAAAACCTGGCTGCAAAGGGTGGTAATAGCCCTGCGAAATGTCTGCTCCGGCGCAAACCGGGATATCTCTTCGTCCAGCGAGTGCGAGCGCGTACCGTGCATAGCCCGCTCTCTTGCCTCGATCATCTGAGACTGTGGTGACCGCGACCAGTTCAACCTCTGGCCAATTGAGTACCATCGCCAGCGCGCACAGATCGTCGATATCGCCACCCAAGTCGGTATCGAGATGTAATTTGCGCATTCTCCAAGGCCTCCATTTGCGGAACAAGTCATTGCTTTGTCACGGCAATATCCTAAACTCGCGCGACCGAAAGCGAATACCGATTTTCGGCGTTGCGGATGCATTGTCGGCTACCCGGAAGTTGACCTCACTGACGGTGGCTGTTTCGCCCGTGGCCAAGGCCCGAACTGGTAGAATCGGAAAGAATGGCAGGGCCTTCCCAACTGATTCAGATCGAGCTTGGCGCTCCGCCGCGGATGCCCAAGCCGCGGTGGCTGCGGGCGAAAGCTCCCGTGGGCGACAACTTTCACAATCTGAAGAAACTGGCCCGCGGGCTGGAGCTGCACACGGTGTGTGAGTCGGCGCAGTGCCCGAACATCGGTGAATGCTGGAACCACAAGACCGCGACATTCATGCTGTTGGGGAATATTTGCACGCGGCGCTGCGGTTTCTGCGCAGTGCCCAAGGGGAGACCGGAGGCCATCGACCAGGACGAACCTCGCCGTGTGGCTGAGGCGGTAGCGACGCTGGGACTGAAACATGCAGTAGTGACGAGCGTGAACCGCGACGATGACAACATTGGCAGCGCCCGAATTTTTGCTGAGACCATTCGCGAGATTCGCGAGCTGACGCCCGATTGCCGCGTCGAAGTTCTCATCCCGGATTTTCAGGGCCTGGAAGAATCGTTGCGCATCGTGCTGGATGCCAAGCCGGACGTGCTCAACCACAACACCGAGACCGTGCCCCGGTTGTATCGCGCCGTCCGTTCTGGTGCCCGCTACGAACGCACCTTAACGTTGCTGGAGAATGCCAAGAAATTCTCTCCCGGCATGGTGACCAAGAGCGGCGTAATGGTTGGCCTGGGAGAGTCGTCGGAAGAACTGGTCGAAGTCTTCCGCGATCTTGGCACGCGCGGCGTCGACATACTCACGGTAGGGCAGTATTTGCGCCCGTCGAAGGATCATCTGCCGATTGCCCGCTTCTATGAGCCCGAAGAGTTTACCTATTTGCGGGAACAAGCTCTGCGCTTCGGTTTCCGCCATGTCGAGTCCGGACCGCTGGTGCGGTCCAGTTACCACGCGCACGAACACGCCGATGCCGCTGCGCTGCCGCGGGCGGTGTCGTAGTTTGCGACGGCGGAATTTTCCCGCCAAAATTTCCCTCTAACGAACAAGGTGCGCAGCGTTAGTATGCCCTTCGAAGAAATCGGCCTCAGGAGGATGCGCCTCCGGGGCTAACCGCTCTTCTGGTTGTCTTTAGATGTTTCGACGGCCTGCTGGGCGCGCTGACAGGAATTGGGGCGGCGTGCTGCTCACGCCCATTCTGGCGCTGCTTTTACTTTGCCCCCTTCGCTACGATCATGATCGCGGTGGGCGATGAATCCTCTCCTGCCGCCAACGAAACGGGGATCCTCAGAAGACGTGCAGCTTGATGCTCAGGTACTTCTTCGGGTTTTCCCTAATACTCTTTACCAAATTGCGGCTCTCGATCAGCATCTGGCTGGCGTTGTTGTATAGAGTGTCGTCCTTGAAAAGCTTGCCGACTGTGCCTTGGCCGGCTTCCAGTTCGGTAGTTAATTCCGAGAGTTTGCTGATCGTGTTATCCAGCTTCTTTGCCAATTCCTCATCCTTGGTCAGTTTGCCGAGCGTACCCTTGCCAGCATCGATGTCCTCGGTCAGCTTCTTCATGTTGGCAACGGTGTCATTGGCGTTGTTGTAGAACGACGGATCTTTCAGGAACTTTCCGGCCGTGCCTTTGCCCTGCTGGAGGTCGTCGATTACGCCATTCATCTTGTCGAGGGTGGCGATGAATTTTTCGTAGGCGTCATTGCGGCTGATCAGCCTTCCTAAGCTGCCCTCGCCGCTGCCCACCTGCTGCACGATCTGCTGAAATTCCGCAATGGTGGAGGAGAGGCGGTTGTAGAGGGTCGGATCGTAGATGAGTTTGCCCATTGATCCTTTGCCGCTTTCGGCGAAAGCCAAAATACGGTCGGCGCGCTTTAGAAGGGCATCCATGTTCTCGAGAGTGCTCTGGCTGGCGCGCACTACTTGATTGAAGTCGGGATGCACCTGCGTGGGCAGCGTGTCTCCGTCCCGCGCCGCGGGTCCGAGCGCCTGCAGGCTGTCGATATCGAGGAATGTTTCTCCTAACACTCCTGCGGTTTCGAGCGAAGTTACAGAATCGCGATGGATCGCATAACTGTATTTGGTGCTGACTTTCATCAACACCTTGACGGGAGTTTGCTGCTTGTCTTTGTCAGGTACGATAAGGATCTTGGTCACGTTGCCAATATCAACGCCGTTCAGACGCACGGGAGCGCCCTGGCGCAACCCTTGAGCGTTATCGAAATAAGATTTCAGAGTGATGCGAGAGGTGAAGAGGCCGGAGGTCCCGGACATCAGGAACAGCAGAAAAGCCAGCGTCAGAGTGGCGACGATCACCGTGATCCCGACGCGCAGTTGCGACCACTTGAGCTGCTTCTGGCTAGGCAAATGAATTCCTCATGATGCCAGTCTGGATGGGATTATGCCGGTCGCGCGAACAGCTCGGGACCGCAATCGGCTCCTCGCTGAATGATAACAAAAACTTGAGCGAGGTCTAGGCGGGTTTCGTCCGCAGTGCCGGCATCAGCAGCAGGGCGAGCAGGTATGCGGCTGCTCCGCAGGCCAAAGTGACGGTTAATCCGAACTGGATGGCGATGACCATGGCCAATACTGATCCGAGCACGCTAGCCGCCGCGTTCATCGCCCAAGCCCATTCCACGGCACTATCGGAAGCGCCTTGCCCGGCGGGAAATTCTGGGGCGGGAAGAGCGGCGAGAGCGCGGAGGCCCGTCGGAAACGGCATTCCCATGACGAATCCCAAGGGAATGAGAAGGACCCCGCTCACCAGCAGGCGGTATCCGAAGTCCATCCCTACCAGCGCCGCCAAACGGCTGGGCAGGAAAAATACGTCGAAAAGAAGCGTCACGATTACCAGTACCAGGGGTACCCAGCCCAAGTTGGTGCGCGGCAGCCAGAGCCGCGAAAACAGGCTGCCCGCGCCGCTGGAAAGCATCAGCAGGAAAATCACCACCGTCAGGGCATAGGTGGGATGGCCGAGAAACAGCACGAAGCGCTGGATGAAGGCGATCTCGACCAGGATGTAGCCCAAACCTACCGCAACGAAATAAAGCAGAGGAAGCGGGGACTGGCGTCCAATCCGGCTTCTCCATGCGAGGGGCAGAACCAGAAATGCCAGCACCGCGATCAGAGAAATCACCAGAACGAGAAGAAGTACCAACACTCCCAGGTTTACTTTCCAGTCGATGCCTCCGCGCAAACCTTTTTCGCCGAGAATCTGTCCGGCCTTGAGGGTGAAGAAGAAGAAAGGGGCGTTGTCCGTCACGGGGGCGACGTTGTAGGCGTAGCCGCGCGCGAACGCGTAGGGATCATTGCTCGCGATCAGGTCGGAGAACGAATTCTGCCCGGGGTCCGACGGCAGATACAGCGGCTCGAGTTGCGGGTAGTTGTCGAGATGCGTGGTTACCGAAGCCTCTTCTGCCGGCGTGAATGGAGTCTTCTTGGTCAGCACCACGACCGGGATGCCGTCCTCATTGAGCGATCCTTGCGAAGCGATAATAAAATTGCCCGCGGGATTTGTTACCCCGAGGCGATGCAGCGCCTCCATAGCCACCGCAACCACGCGCAGGGCTTCACGCGGATGCCGAAATTCCCAGCGCGTGATGGCGATCATTCCATCCGGCTTGAGGTGAGCGAAATATTCGCGGAAGGCCTCGACGGTATACAAACTATTTTCGCTGAGCGCGAAGGCCCCGGCTGCGGTCGAAGCCCAGGTGTCGACCAACGTCATCTGCACCACATCGAATTGTTGCGGGGTAGAGCGCAGAAACGACCGGCCGTCATTGACCTGAATATGCACATCGGGCCGCTGGTAAAGATGCTGGGAATAGTCGGCGTAACGCTCGCGCATAATCGTGGTAGCGATGATGGGATTGATCTCGATCCCGGTTACGCTGGGACTGCCGTTGGCGATGGCGCGCAGGACGTCGACGCCGCCACCTGGCCCGATAATGGCGAACTCCCCGTGCGGACGCAAGACATTAGCCAGCGCCGGCGGCGCCGACATCAGGTCGTCCTCCCACTCCGTGTCGTGCCAGCGCGCCACGTCCGCATTCATGATGTAGGTGGAAGCGTCGGCGTCGATGACCACTACTTTGGCCTGACCCTTGCGGTCGACTTCCACGCGCGAGAGCGCATTCCAGCGCGCAAACTCCACCTGAGCCGGATCGCGGAACATGCCCTTCGCGTAAACCACGTCGATCAGGCGTCCGGAGTAGTTCGCGCCGATCAGGGCCAGCAGCGCAAGGGTCAGCAGGGCTGCGTTTCTGCGCAGCGAGCGGGGTTCGGCCCAAATCGTCCCGGAGGCGGCCATCGTGGCTCCGGCGACCAGAACGACGTTCGGCCCGCCTACCCAGTTCAGCAAGGGTACGACCGCCAGGCAGGCCAGCGCCCCACCGCAAAGGTCGGCGCCGTAAAGCCGCGGGATGCGCCGCGTCTCGCGCGCGAATACGACTGCGAACAGAAGTCCGGTGACGAAGAAGGGGACGGCAGCGGCCAGGTAGAGCGCCGTCAGCCGTCCGAAGTTTGCCCACGAAACCCGCAGCGCGACCGGAACATGCAGGACGATCTCCAGCACCACGACCACGACTACCGAATTCGTCATGCACAGCCGTGCCGCGAGTGAGCGCGTGTCGGTTGCCGCGAGCCTGATCTTCAGAAGGTACGCGGACACGCCCCCTGCGCCCAGCCCCAGTAGAGCAATCGAAATCGCGAGAAAGGCGAAGTGATAGAAGAGCACCACGGAGAATAGCCGGGTCAGAGCCAGTTCGAGCAAGAGCGCTGCGAAGCTGGTGAGCGCGAGGCCCGCCAGCAGAGTCTTTTCCGAGATTTCAGTCCTGCTCAACGTTGGGGTGGGAGTCGCGGTAATGACGGGCATATGGATCGGAGGCGACAGTCTAGCAGATGGTGGGCAGCGCGGCCGGCAGTCTGGAAGGCGGGCGTCAGCTCTCGAGAATCACCTGTGCGATCGCCTGCGCCTCGGTATGCGATAGGGAGAGAGCCACATTTTTCACTCCGAGCTTCGCCGCGAATTCTCCGGCCTTCCCGTGGAAGGTCATGGTCGGGCGGCCTCCGGGCATGCGGACCACCTCGCAATCGCGCCATCGAACGCCGTGATTCCAACCGGTGCCCAAAGCTTTCATGGCGGCTTCCTTGGCGGCGAAGCGTGCGGCATAGCGCTCGAAGCGATTCGCCTTCGAATCACAATAGCGCATCTCTCCGGCGGTGAAGACGCGCTGCAGGAAACGCTGCCCGAAGCGCTCGATGGACTGGCGGATGCGGGGGACTTCGGCGATGTCGATGCCCGTACCGACGATCATGATCGGAATTGCCTTTGGCCAAGTGCTATGAGTACTGTCCTGAGCGCTTCATCCTGGTCTGCGAAAACGGTCCGCAGATCCAGCAGCACCAGTCCTTGTTCCACGCGGGCAACGATTGGCGGATCGGACGCTCGCAGGCGAGCGGCCAACTCGTCGGGGCTGAGGCCGTCGCAACTCAAGGCCAGCAGACGGGTCGGCAGGACCGAAGACGGAGCGGCGCCGCCGCCGATTACCGATTCCCCATCTGTGACTTCGATGTTCAGTTTCGACGACCGGGCATGTGCCGCGAGCGACTCGGCGCGCTTGCCGATTTCCTCTTTCGTCAGGCGCATCATTTTCAACGTGGGAATGGCATCGTGGTCGCGCTTCACGTATGCAAGCAGCGTAGCCTCGAGGGCGGCGTAGGTGAGTTTGTCGACGCGCAGGGCGCGGAACAGGGAGTTGGCGCGCATGCGGGCGACCAGATCGGCACGGCCGCTGATTAATCCAGCTTGTGGGCCGCCTAGTAGTTTGTCGCCGCTGTAGGTCACAACGTCGACGCCGGCACGCAGGCTGTCGAGCACGCTGGGTTCGCCGCTGATGCCGAAACTCTGCAGGTCCACGAGTGCACCACTGCCTAGATCTTCCATTAAGGGCAGGGCACGCTGGCGCGCGAGCGTCACCAATTCGGCGGTGGAGGCCTGCTCGGTGAAGCCGGTGATCTCGAAATTGGATCGATGCACGCGCAACAGGAGCCGCGTGTGCTCGGTTATGGCCTTTTCGTAGTCGGCAACGCGAGTGCGGTTGGTCGTGCCCACCTCGCGAAGAGTTGCGCCCGACTTTGTCATGACGTCCGGGATGCGAAAGGAGCCGCCGATCTCCACCAGTTCGCCACGAGAGACGATCACATCGCCGCCTTCGGCCAGCGAGTTCAGCGCCAGCAGGACGGCAGCGGCATTGTTGTTTACGACGATCGTCGAGACAGAGCCGGAGCCTTCCGCCGGGCTTCGCCCCTTCGGCTCGCTGCGCTCGCTCAGGGCAGGCCCAGGCGGGACAGCCGAGGCGGCTGTCGCTACGTAAGCCGCGCTCTCACCAAGAAGGTTGCGAAACAGCCGATCGACGTGAACGTCGCGCTTGCCGCGGGCGCCAGCCTCGAGGTCGAACTCGAGATTTGAAAAGCGCCCGGCAGCTTCACCGATGTGCGTCAGTGCGGCTTCCGCGAGTGGAGCGCGGCCAAGGTTGGTGTGCAGAATGACGCCCGTCGCGTTGATCACCGGACGCAGCGAATGTCCGAGTGCCTGACGAAGATGTTCTTTGACAGCGTCGGCCAGTCCGTCGAGGGCAAGTCGCAGTGCGGGCGCGTCCAGCAGTCCTGAGGCGACTTCTTGCCGCCAACGCGCGAGCACAGCGCGGGCGGCATCGGTAACCGCGGCAGGTCCATGGCGAGCGGCGAGGGACGCCACGTTCGGCGTGCGAACCAACTCGTCCACCGACGGGAGTTCGCGAAAAAGCTCCGATTTCGCCGCGCTCTTCATCCCCGGATTATCCCATGAAAACGACGCCATGCCCGCGGTTCGCCCCGGACGCTGCTACAAAGTATGAAGATAGGCGAGCAGATCCTGAATATCCTGCGGGCTCAGGGTTTGGCTGTAGCCTGGCATTTCGTTGCGACCGAGCCGGATGATGTCGGTGACCCGCTCATCGTTAGCCGGCAGTCCACTCAGAGAAAGATATTTGTTCTGAAAAACACCCTTAAGGCCCGGGCCTTTCTTGCCTCGAGCGGAATATGGCTGATGGCACCGGTCACATTTCGAGTCGTAGATTTTGCGTCCGGCGGACTGCTGCGGGTTGAGGCCAAGTTCGGCATCGGATTTGCGGCGCTCGATGTCGCAAGCAGAGAGGGCAGCGAACGCCTGCAGAAGAACCAGCGTTGCAAAGAAGAGGTTTGCGCGAGTACTTTTCAGGAACTGTCCCATCGAAACATTGTCTTTCAATTGCATCGACTATCCTCGAGGTTAGGCCACACGCGGCGCTGCGAGCCGCTTTACAATGATAGAGCTAAAGAGTAAAGCACAAAGCACAGTTTACTTGAGTCATGACAGTTGCGATCAAGCGGGTCTACCAGCCAGCATCGCGCAGCGACGGAGAGCGCGTGCTCGTCGACCGGTTGTGGCCGCGAGGTCTCGCGAAGGCCGGCGCCGCGATCGACGAATGGCTGCGTGACCTTGCTCCTTCGGACGAACTACGCCGCTGGTATCACGCCCGCCCCGATCATTGGGCGAACTTTCGCGGGAAATATCTGCAGGAATTGTCGGAACCTGAAGCCGAAAAGGCGCTGCGCCGGCTGTACCACCTTGCCCACCAAAGAAAGCGCCTTACCCTGCTCTTCGCCTCGAAGAACGAGACGCACAATAACGCGTTCGTCCTCAAGGAACTGCTCGACGGGAGGCGAAAACCTCCGACCGGTACAGGTCCTGGGGCGGTCCCCGGCATGCGCAAGCGAGACGCCACCGTGCGGCGCAGATAGCGCATCGTTTGCCGAATCCTGCCAGCAGGCTTCATTTAGAATCGTGCCGGATGAGATCTGTTTTTCAATGGAACCTTGGAACGCGCGCTCTGGAACTCGGCAAGCGCACACTGATCATGGGCATCGTCAATGTTACCCCTGATTCGTTTTCTGACGGCGGTCAGTTTCTGGACCGGGATAAGGCCATAGAGCACGCAGAGCGATTGCTGGACGAAGGAGCCGACATCCTTGACATTGGCGGCGAGTCCACGCGTCCGGGAGCGCGCGTCGATGCCGGTGCTCCGAAGCTAGCTGAGACCAAGCCGGCTGAGACAAAGAAAGGTCAGCCTGCGAATCTCAGGGCGGCCGTGGGGCCGCCTGCCGTGAGCGCGGAAGAAGAACTCACGCGGGTGATTCCGGTCGTTGCCGCATTGAAGAAGAAGCATCCCACGGCAGTGCTCTCGGTAGACACCTACAAAGCGGACGTGGCTCGCGCGGCTGTGGACGCGGGAGCGGAGATCGTGAACGACGTCAGCGGATTTCGCTGGGACGCGCGAATGGCGAAGACTGTCGCTGAGCTCAAATGCGGCGCGGTCTTAATGCATATGCGCGGACGTCCCGACGAGTGGCGCATGCTGCCGCCGCCGGGTGACATTGTGCTGCTGGTGAAACGGGAACTCAAGGAGTGGGCTGAGAAGGCGGTGCTGGCGGGGGTGCGGCGCGAGCGGATCGTGCTCGATCCCGGCTTCGGATTCGGAAAGAGCTTTGACGAGAATTATCCGTTGCTGGGGCGCTTCAATGAATTGCAGACCGCGGGATTTCCGCTCCTCGCGGGCACTTCGCGAAAATCTTTTATCGGGCGGACGCTGGCGAGAGAGGGGAAGGATGTTCCGCCCGAGGGCCGCCTTTACGGAACGCTTGCCACCCAGACTGCCCTCATATTGAAGGGCGCACACATTTTGCGGACCCATGACGTCAAGGCGGCGGTGGAAGCGGCACGAGTGGCGGATGCGATTTTGCAGGCGCGTTAGAGTCGTGCGGTTCGCGACAGCCGGCAAGTGCCGACGCTACTCGTTTTCGCCCTCGAAGAAGATTTCGCTTTCCCTAATGCGCAAGGCTGACGCTGCGCGGTCCCCACAAAGCCACGGCGGCGCGATTTTTCAACTATCCAGATCAGTCAAACGCAGTAATTGCCTCTTGCTTTGTCGCTACCGTTTCCGAAGGTTGGAACCTCCGGGGAGCGGAGTGGCCGCAACCTCCTCCTCTCGCCGGTAGTCCAGAATGCGTGACGTCAAGGTGTGTGCGCCAACAATTCGCACGTCCGCAGTGGCTTCCATGCTGGTTTGCACCCACACTCCTCCGAGATCGGCAAATACCAGCTTGATGCGAACTTTTGTTAACCACCAAGAAGGCGTTTTTTCGACCTCTCCCTGGATCTGACGAATCAAAAATGAGTGCTTGTCTATCCAGACTTCTCCCGAGATCAGGTCGTTCTCCGTTCGCTTCGGCTTCAATCCCAAGACGTAACAGGATTGTCCGTCTAGCGTCGCCTCGCCGATGTAGTTGAAAGCGTAATTATCGCTGCTGATGGCGCTGCTGGCTTTGTTGTCCTTGGAGGTTGCTGCGACTTCGTGGTCCAAAATACGGCGCACAAGTTGCGGCCCTCGGCTGCTGCCCGAGGACCTCTGAATCGCATAGCCTTTGGAGGCGGGTGGCCTGAAATTGATTTCTGCCACCACCTCGGAATCAGCCTTCGAATCCTTCGCGCCAAATAGGCGATACTCGCGAATGATCTGATATGAGGCTGGCGGGCGCACCGCCGCTTGCGCTTTTTGAACCGACTGAATGATCGCGTCAAGTGGCATGGTCCCCGAGGAAGTAATCTCCTGAGCGACTCCGAGGGAGCAAAGCAGCCCGATCAACGCTCCACTCGTCACCCATCGCTTCCTAATGGCCACTTTCCATGCCTCGCGATCCCTAAGATGCGGGAAGCACGTCCTGGGCCAAAAGAAAAGACTGCAAAAAGTAAGGATTACGCGCAAGAGCGATGGAAGATAGTGCAAATCCGCGGGTTGTTCGAGGACATTCTTCCTAGGCGGAATCCGGTAATCGGCGCGCCTTCAGACCGTATGCTCCTCGCGTTGAATGTGAGAGCGGGGAGGCGGTTGCGATTCAGTCGCCGTCCCTGAGAAAGGTCTGAATTTCGTTCTTACGGAGCGGATGCCTACACACTCGAAAACCCACGAGGTTACCTTCGTAACTTCCTTTCAACTCCCAATCACGTTTTTAATAAAATTGCGTTCTCGCGTTGGACTCGCGGTCATGGGTAATTTGGTGTTTTGCGTTATTGCGCAGCTGAATCTGGTATTCGGAGTGGCCGGACTGATCTGGCCGGACAAATTGATGCCATTCTTTGGCCTGTTTATGTTTCCGTGGCCAGCCACCTATCGAGCGATTCGTGTCAACGGCATCGTTGCCATCGGAGCCTACCTGCTAGTTCTCGGCAAACTGACTTACAGTTGGCTTTTGAGTTCGACCGGAACGGGATTACCCTGACGGTCTCGCCTGTCAATACGCTGCTTGGCACTCGCTTCTGCATCTGCTAATAACTGATGTTATCAGTCGTTACACCAGCTACTCCGAGCGGCAGTGAATAAACCGGTCCTAGAACACCTTGCCGGAATCCAGCAGGATGGTGACCGGTCCCTCATTCACCAGTTCCACCTGCATCATTTCCTGGAAACGGCCGGTTTCGCAGCGCACGCCTGCAGCTCGGATGCGCTCGACAAAAAACTCATACAGCCGCCGAGCGTGATCTGGAGGAGCCGCGGCGTCGAACGATGGGCGCTTGCCGCGGCGAACATCGCCGTACAGAGTGAACTGCGAGACCGCGAGCACGCTGCCGCCCACATCTTGCACGCTGCGGTTCATCTTTCCGTGCTCGTCTTCGAAGATGCGGAGGCCGGCAATTTTTTCGGACAGATACGTCGCATCGGCCTCGGTGTCTTCTTGTCCCACGCCCAGCAGAACCAGCAAGCCCAGGCCGATCTCGCCGCTGATCTGTTCGTTGACCGTGACTTTGGCGCGGCTGACGCGCTGCACGACGGCACGCATACGACTTTTCTCGCCTCTCAGGCCCCCGCAATGGGTCGACCGGCAAGCCATCATAACCCGCCCCAACGTTTGACCCCGGCAACGGCCAACCTTTAGGATTCAAGAGTGCAATCTCAAGTCAACCGAGGCTTTGCCGAAAGTGGCATGGCCCTTCCTTTACACTAATTCACCGGGACAATTACACTACACACTCGCCTTTTTTCGTATCGCAGTGCGTAAGACGTGCCAGAGTTGTGAAGGGCCCGAGCCCGGGCCAGCAGAAATATGAGCTGCGATAGCGCGACTGAAGAACCCGAATTCAAATCTAATCGAGGCAAGCGAGGAAAAACATGGCAGCCGTAGACGAGAAGGTAAAACAGATTATCGTGGAGCAGTTGGGAGTGGATGAGGGGGAAGTCACCTCCAGCGCGTCGTTCGTGGACGACCTGGGCGCGGACTCGCTGGACACCGTCGAACTGGTCATGGCTTTCGAAGAAGCCTTCGACATCGAGATCCCCGACGAAGACGCCGAGAAAATCCGCACGGTGCAGGACGCGGTGGACTACATCGGCAAACACGCGAAAGCGGGGAAATAGTTGGGACGCAGGGTCGTAGTCACAGGCCTGGGCTTGATCTGTGGCGTGGGCAATACCACTGACGTGGTGTGGAAGGCCCTGCTTGCAGGCAAGAGCGGCGTCGGGCGCATCACCAGTTTCGACCCTACTGCTTTTGCCTGCCAGATTGCCGCCGAGGTCAAGAACTTCGACCCGCTGAACTTCATCGAAAAAAAAGAAGTCAAGAAAATGGGACGCTTCATTCATGTCGCGATCGCGGCCGCGGAGGAAGCGATGAAAATGTCGGAACTGAAGATTACTCCGGAGAACGACGAGCGGGTCGGCGTTCACATCGGGTCGGGGATCGGAGGGTTCGACATCATCGAACGCGAACACACCGCGCTGATGGACGGAGGGCCCCGCAAGATTTCTCCATTCTTCATTCCGGCTGCCATCATCAATCTTGCAGCCGGGCAGGTCTCGATGCGCTACGGGGCCAAGGGACCGAACGAGGCGACCGCGACGGCCTGTACCACTAGCGCACATTCCATCGGAGATTCTTACCGCATCATCCAGCACAACGATGCCGACGTGATGATTGCCGGGGGCGCGGAGGCCGCAATCACTCCCATGGGCGTTGGCGGATTCGCCGCCATGCGCGCTCTGTCGACCCGCAACGACGCACCCGAGAAGGCCAGCCGTCCTTGGGATCGAGATCGCGACGGCTTCGTGATCGGCGAAGGCGCGGGCATCATGATCCTGGAAGAGCTGGAATTCGCCCGCAAGCGCGGCGCTCGCATCCTCGCGGAGATCGCGGGCTACGGCATGAGCGGCGATGCTTACCACATGACGCAGCCTGCACCGGAGCACGAGGGCGGCTTTCGCGTAATGCGCAACGCCGTGCGCGATGCGGGCGTAACTCCCGACGTCGTCGGATATGTGAATGCCCATGGCACTTCAACGCCGATCGGCGATGCGCTCGAGGCGCACGCCATCCGCAACTTTTTTGGCGAGCGCAGAATCGCTGTAAGTTCCACCAAGTCGATGACCGGGCACCTGCTGGGCGGGGCCGGAGGACTGGAGGCGGGCATTACCGTGCTGGCATTGCGCGATCAGATCCTGCCTCCGACGATCAACTTGGAGAATCCCGATGCCGATACCGCGGGCATGGATCTGGTGCCCAACCAGGCGCGCAAGGCGGAAATCGAATACGCCATGTCGAACTCGTTCGGCTTCGGCGGCACCAATGGAGCGCTGCTGTTCCGGCGCTGGAGCGAATAAATTCTCTCGTTGGGAATTTGCATTCTCCCCCTGTCCACTCTAAGTTCTTCATTTCACAAAAGTTCTGCTTCGTAATGTCCCGTCTCCCGTGCTTTCCGAAAAAGTAACGACACTTTGGTACTTCGAACGTTGGTCCTTTGGGTCTTTTCAGTGATAGCGAGCGACCGCACAATGGGTTTAGAAAGTGGAGTCTTCCCTCGACATGGATAAAGCTTTCGCCACAACCCTCGCCCTCGCCCCGTCCCGTACCGCCCGGAAGGCAGCCGCCCGCACTGCGCTGGTAGGCTTGAATGAATCGTCCGGGGCTCTGCTGACGGAATGCTTCCGCCAGTTCAACATTGAAACCGTGGTCATGTCTTCCAATGCCGCCGAGCGCCTGCGCAAGGAAAAGTTCGAGGCTTGTGTCCTGAGCCTGGGCGACGGTGCCGACGCCGTGATGGAAGCGGCCCGCAGTTCCCCTTCAAATAGCCGATGCGTGATTTATGGGCTGGGGGGGAACGCGCAGGAAGCGATGCGCTACTCCAAGTACGGCATCAACGCCATATTTAACGCACCGCTGGAGCGGCCCGCTGCCCTGAAACTGGTGCGTGCCACGCGGATGCTCGTGCTGCATGAATTCCGGCGCTATGTGCGCATTCCCGTGATGACCGAGGTCTCTGTCGTCGGAGATGGCCGGCGGATCAGCGCGTCCAGCGTCGAAATGAGTAGCGGAGGCATGTCCCTCAAGAGCTCCGAAGACCTTTCGATTGGCATGAACGTGGAGGTGTCGTTTTCGCTCATGACCTTGCCCCGCGTCAACGTTCGCGGAGTGGTGAGCTGGCGCAAGCCTAAATCGTTCGGAGTACGGTTCGATGCAGCCGACGAACGGCGCCAGAAAGTCAAGATTTGGATCGATTCCTACCTCGAGAACTGAGTCGCGGGTTACCTTTACAATAGCTGCGTGCCTGAAGTCAGCACTCGCGACGCGGCCGCGCCGACGCAACCTGCCCCTAGCGTCCGCCGCTTTACCCTTCGCCAGCGCATTGTCCTCCGCGTCATTATCTGGCTGGGATACGGGGTCATCCGCGTGATCGGGCCAACCTTGCGCGTCTCGGTTTCCTACGAGGAAGGTGCGCAGAAGACGCTGGAACAGCGCCCGCTGATCGCCTCCTTTTGGCATTCCTGCATGATCCCGGCTACCTATATCTTTCGCGACATGGGCATCCGAGTGATGAGCAGCAACAGTTATGACGGCGAGTACATGGGCCGGATCATTCACAAGTTCGGCTTCGTCGCGGTGAAAGGATCGAGCAGCCGCAACGCGGTGCGGGCTTTGCTCGGCCTGCGGCGAGCGCTCGAAGCAGGTTGGACCGTGGCGTTTACCCTGGATGGTCCCCGCGGTCCGCGGCACAAAGTGAAGCCCGGGCCGGTCGCGCTGGCACGATCGTCTGGCTCGGCGTTGACCATGTTCCACGCCGCCGTCGATCGGGCTTGGGTGCTGAACACGTGGGACCGCTTGATGATTCCGCTTCCCTTTTCGCGGGTGCTGGTGCGCGTCGGCAAACTGATCCGCGTGCCTGGTGACGCCACGGACGAAGACATCGAACGCTATACGGCTGAACTGCAAGCTTCGCTCGACCGAGTTTGCGAATTCGCCGAGGCCAACGCGAAACGGGTCGGTACGAGTGAGTTCCCCTACTACAAACGGAGCTAAGGGATATTAGGAGGATTCGGCGGCGATTGAAGATTGAGGATTGCTGATTGGGTCCGCGAAATCAGCGATCGAACGACAATCTAAAATCAACATTCAGCAACTGCCCTATTCGAGAGTTGAGCCGAGCTGTTGGTATTTGTATTTCTTGCCGTCCCAATACACGACTGACGAAGTCTGTTCGCCCTCGCCCGTTTCTTCCATGTAAATTCCGAGGATGGTTTTCTTCTTCATCGCAAGCCTTTTCACCGTCAGAGTTTTAAAGGGCAGATTGATAAGAAGGAACTTGGCCTTCGGGATTTCGGAGCGCCATGCGTCTTTTTCTGCGCCATGAATGATGAGCAGGCTGACGCCGCGCCGCTGGGGTTCGTCGGATGCGAAAGTGGAGGTGACTTTGACATCGCTATAGCCGAGAAAGCTGTCATAAGGGTCGGCGACGACGAAACTGTACTCGTCTTTGTCGGCCATGGGGTTCTTGCATTTGGCGGCCACCACGAGGTCTTCGGTGCCGTCGTTGTCAAGATCGGCGACAAACTGCGGCGGTCCCGCCAACAGAGAACAATTGTCCCCAAACTGTTTGTTAATGAGATCGTCGGTCACAGCGGGGGACGGAGACTTTGCGTGGGCCGGAGGCGGAGGCGGTTGCTTCTTCGTCTGCGCGGCGGCGACCAGCAGAAAGGCGGCGAGCACTGGGAGGAGCAGCAATTTACGGAATGACATGGTTTTACTCTAGTCCGGTTTCGAGTGATCCGGTAGAGACAGAGTAGTGACGGAGGTAACGGAAGATGGTGGTGAAGATTGTGAAGGACCGGAGCTGGAGCAAGGATTGATTTCTCTCGTGGCTTGCGCTGCTGCCTTTTCGGCGGCGACCGTCGCGGTTCGCCCTCGCGGGATAGCCGAGGGGCTGTCGCTACATGAGTCCAGTCAGCGTTGGAAGTGCTGCCAGCCGCGGGGTTCGAGTTCGTAGGCCAAGTTGGGGCGGGTACGGAGGAGGATCTTTGGCGCACGCGTGATATGGCCGATGTGGGTCAGGGCGACTCCGGCAATTTGGGCGGGAATGTGCTTGCCGGGCCGAGCCGTGAAAAGGAGTTCGTAGTCCTCGCCACCGTGCAGGGCGAGGTCGAGATCGACTTCACGGGGGGGCTTGCCGACGCGGGCGCGGGGAATGAGTGCGGCGTCGAGTTCGGCTCCCACGCCGCTTTCTTCACAGAGATGAGCCAGGTCGGTGGAGAGGCCGTCGCTGGTGTCAATCATGGCGGAAGCCAGGCCTTTTTTACGAAGAATGCGACCGAGTTCGATCCGGGGCTCGGGATAAAAATGGCGACGGTAGTTTCGGGGACTCAACTTCTTCTTAGGCATGCAACTCATTCTGAGGACAGCGGCAGCCGAGCCCCCGAGTTCTCCGCTGATGAAGATGCGGTCGCCGGGCCGGGCGGTGGAGCGCAATACAGACTTGCCTCTGGGCGCGGTGCCGATCACGATGATGTCGGCGAGGATTCCGTTGGGAGATTCGGCGGTGTCACCTCCGGCGAGGCTTACTCCGAATTTTTCCGCCAGACTGATCAGGCTGCGGGCGAAGCGTCCGACCCAGGATTGAGGCAAGTCCCGGGGCAGGGCAAGAGAGAGGAAGGCCGCGACCGGCTCGCCACCCATGGCGGCGATGTCGCTCAGTCCGCGAGTCAGGCAACGCTGGCCGACGGATTCAGGCGGGTGCCAGTCCCGGCGGAAGTGGATTCCTTCCAATGTGAAGTCGGTCGTAACCAGAGATTCTTGTCCTGGGAGCAGGCGCAGCACGGCGCAGTCGTCTCCGATGCCGGTGAAGACGCCGCGGTTCGAGGCGAGAGTGTGCCCTCGCGTAGAGGATCTCGCCATGCGGCGAATCCGGGCAATCAGCGTTTTTTCGCGAAGCAGCACGAAGCCACCACTATAGCGGAGGCCGCCCATCTGATGCCGGGCTCGCAACGGGAGCCGCAAAACCTGTAGTCGTTACACGCGGTCAATTTGGTATAGTTCGGCACCATGAGAATAGGATTCCTCTTCGCGTGCGTCGGGCTGCTGTCGGCCCAGGCGATTGGCCAGTCGCGGCGGTCCACCGTCCCTGAAACCGTTGTGGTCCCCAGCGGCAATCTTCGGCTGAAAGGCTTCCTCTGGAGACCCGAAGGCTCCGCTCCCGCGCCTGCCATCCTAACTCATGCATGGTTCTGGCAGCACCGATGCCGCGCTTACCGGCGAGTTGGCGATCACCGCGGCGGCTGATGGGCACATGTTTGTGTATACAGACATCGCGGAATGAGCGGCCGACGTTTTCGGATTCCTGGGTGAGCATGTCAGGCGTTGAATGTGACTCGGCGACACCGATAGGGCCTCAGCCAGACCCATCAGTGGCAGATTCCAAACACGGCTATGCCGAACGCCCCCCTGGTAACCTGTCCAACAGGAGTCCGGTTACCCTGCCTTCCGTAACTGAGGATGGCCATGTGCGTCGTTGACAGGGGGAAACCGGTTTGTTACCGTTAACCAGTCGTTCACAATAACCTTTTGGCCGAGCTAAGTTCTGCAAGCGGTTGGAATTGCAGACGAAGACAAATTTCAGGCTCTGGTCGCAGTTCCGGTAGGTATAGGGCGCGAGAAGATTTCCATTCCCAAGATGGGAGCGTAGCCCGAAAAAACAGGTGGTCCGAACAGGCGTTCTGGCAACTAAGAAACTGGGCCTGGAGTTCCGGACCTGATGCTGCAAGACTTTAGAGGAGCGATTTGCAAAAACGCTTTTACATCCTTTTCGTGGCTCGCGGGGACGACGGGCAGTTGCGTAAGATCTCCATCCCCGTGCATTACCTTTACGTATTCGTAGTGGGAGCCGCGATTGGATTTCTCAGCCTGACCGGCATTGCCAGCTCCTATACCCGCATGTTGCTGAAGGTTTCCCGCTATAACCAACTGCGGACGGAAAAAGATCAGCTCAAGGACAACTATTCGCGCCTGGAGCAGGTGGCCAAGGAGCGCGACGTGCAGGTGGCATCGCTGGGCTCGATCGCCGGGGAAGTTTCGGCCCTCTACGGGTTGAAGGCGCAGCCTACGCTAGTGACAGCGACCGCCGAGCAGATTCAGGATGCCGACGTAAGTTCGTCGCTGGACCAATTGCATGCCTTGCGGACTTCAGCTCTGACTGGGGCGACGATGGTCGGCCTGACCATGGGCCTGACGCGCAATGCCACGACGGCAGACTGGTTCAAAGCAAACTCTGCCCCCAACCTCTGGCCGGTGGAAGGCCAGGTGACGGGCAGCTTCGGAGAGCGGATTGATCCGTTCAACGGAGAAGGCGCCTTCCACAGCGGCGTGGATATTGGCAGCAGCTATGGCGCGCCGGTCATTGCCCCCGCGGACGGAAGGGTGACCTTCAGCGAGATCATGGGTGGCTATGGCAAGGCGATCATGATTGATCACGGCAACGGCATCAGCACACGCTACGGACACCTTTCAGGGTACGCGGTTACGGCTGGGCAGGCAGTGCATCGCGGTGACGTGATTGGCTATGTGGGAGAGAGCGGACGCTCGACCGGACCGCATCTTCACTACGAAGTCCGCATCAACGATACCCCGGTAAATCCTTATAAGTATCTCCGCATGACCGTCGCGCACAACGGCGGCTTCACCGCAGGAAGCTAAAAAAGCTCTCAGCCATCAGCTTTCAGCTCAGTCCTCTGCGGCACTTCAGCAGGCTGCGCTGGCGTCCCCTCCCGTCCGACATCGACTCGACATTGTTCTACGGTAGTTGCAAATCGATGGCGTAGATTTCGTGTGAGCTGGCGTCGCGCACCGCGAGCACGCTTCCGTCTGGCGCCAGACCCGACCAGGTTCCCCAAAACACCTCCGGAGCGATGGAGTCCGTTCCAGGAAAGGAAGGGCTCGGATTGAGATTCGCCGAGCTTAAGCTTGTGCATGGAAGGCTCGGCGGCGTGGAAGCGCTCAATATAAATAGATTTGCTGTCTCTGGCCCAGACCGGATAACCGACGTGGCGCGGGCTCCGCGCCGGAAGCGCTAGTATGCCTGTGGATCGCGGACAAGGTCATCGGCGAGGAATTTGAGAGCAACGAAGAAGTGCCCGAAGTCACAGGAGGCCGTGATCGCAGTGGCCACGGACCGCCGTCGCGAGCGACTACGGTCGCTTCGGCCAGGCATTATTAAGCTGTTACCGGGGTAATGGATCACGGCAAACAGAGTGCGGAATCACGGTGCTAGTGGCGCTAACATGTAGGAACCTCTCCCCCAATTCCGTGGCCGATCCGAAGCTGCGGCTCAAGGACTACATGGAAAATCCGGAAGGTAAGCGGTTTGGCCGGTACGAGATCGTGGCTGAATTGGGCCGCGGAGCCATGGGTGTGGTGTACAAGGCCCGGGACCCGCAGATCGAACGTCTGGTCGCGGTGAAAACCGTTTCCATGTGGGGGCAGGATCGGGAAGAGGAAGCCGAATTTCGCATGCGGTTTATGAATGAGGCGCAGGCCGCGGGACGACTGCATCACGCCGCGATTGTTTCAATTTTTGACGTGGGGGAAAATCCCGAAAACCAGGACCCCTACATCGTGCTGGAGTACGTTGCGGGCGAGTCCCTGAATCGGGTTCTGGCGCGCGAGAAGAAACTTCCGCTGCCGAAGGCCTTGCAACTTGCGGAAGAGATTGCCGAAGCGCTCGACTATGCTCACGCACAGGGCGTGGTCCATCGCGACATCAAGCCCGGAAACATTCTGGTGACGGAGGACGGCCACGCCAAAATCGCCGATTTCGGCATCGCGAAGCTGAACGTGGCCCACTTCACCCTGCCCGGGCGGGTGATGGGAACTCCCGCCTATATGGCACCGGAGCAACTGAGCGGCGAAGGAGTGGATGGGCGCTCGGATCTATTCTCGCTGGGCGTTATTTTGTATGCCATGGTCACGGGTCATTCTCCGTTTCAGGGGAACAGCGCGACAACGGTGTGCTTCAAGGTGGCAAACCGTGAGCCCGTGGCGGCGACCGCCTTTGACCTGACCTTGCCTCAGGAACTGGATGAGGTGATCTCGCGTGCCATGGCGAAGGATCCGGAGCAGCGCTACCAGACTGGCGCAGCGTTCGCCGAGGATGTACGCCAGTTGCAACAAATATTCGAAGTGGGCTCGACCACGACGTCGCTGCGGGCAATAATGTCGACCGGGAACAAATCTACGGGGACGCACACCAGGAAAACTGGGCAGCGCCCCTCCGGGACGCATCCAGCGGCGGAGATGGATCGGATAGAGAGGTTAGTCCGTAACGCGATTCAGAAAGCGCCGCTCCGGAATCTGATATTGGGCGCGGCTGCGCTGGTGCTCCTGCTCATTGCCGGGATCCAGTCGAAGGTATTGGTGATTTCTCCAAAACTGGGGGTGAATGCGCTCAATGTGGCTGCCAGCACCCCGGCAGTTCCGAGTATGGAAAGCGTCCAGCCGAGTTCAGCACCGGCCAGTGAGCCGCGCAGCGCCGGGGTACTGCCCGCGGCCGCCAAGTCAAAGCTGCGGAAAGTTCGCCGCCCGGTTTCACCGCTTCCGGTCTCGACCACGGGGCCAGAAATCGTCGTACCACTTTCGAATCTCGACATAGCGGTGCGACACCAGTTCAAAGATGCCACTCTTTTTGTTTGGGTCGATGACCGGCTTGCGTTGACACGACCCTTGCACGGAGGTCCCCAGAAACGGATGGTCGTGTTCAACGGAGTACGGGGCGTGGACGCGGAGACGCTGAGGATTCCTGCAGGAAGACATGCGCTTCGCGTGAGGGCATTATCGGCCGATGAGACGATTGATCTCTCCAAAACGGTTACGGCCGAATTCATCGGCGGCGGCGAGAAGTCTCTGCAGGTCACCTTCGACAAACACAACACGGCCATGCACTTGAGTTGGCAGTAGGCTACTGCCGCAATCCCATCCAGTTTTCCGAGACAACCAGCGAATTGCCAGGATTCTGCGGATCATATTTCACCGAAGTGGGCAGTCCGAGACGGCAGGAATGGAGATTGATCCAGTGCCGCAGGTAGGTGACATCCTGGGAACACTCGTAGGATACCCCAGCCACGTCGTACTTGTAGATCAACATGGTGGCAGCGTGATAGTTGTTGGCTGCGGCCAGTTCCTGCACATCAATCACAGTACCGTCGGTGATGCGGCCTGTACCCTCAAGCCACGCCCTGCGTTCGCGCTCCAGGTCGTCGGGCGTCTTGGGCTTGCGTCGCAGAAGCGCATACGCCGCGAGCAATGCGACGCCGCCCGTCACTAGCCCATAAAGTCGAAGTGAATCCATACCAGGGTGGGTTGAATCGGTGCCGTGTCGGCCGATCTCTCTACCAGCATAAGCCGAAAGCGAGATGCGTGGAAGTAGTGGGGAGGTTACGGAGGTGCCAAAGCTGTGAAGAATATGGAATTGGCTCGTGCTTCGAGAAGGCTTCCGGCTTGTTCTACAATCAGCCGGCTGGAATATTCGGTGGTGATGGAAGCGGAGTACGAATGAGATTTGCGGCCATTTTTCTCGTGGTGTCATTGGCGATGGCGGCAGCGATGGGGGGAACGCCATCGTCCACACGAAAAGCGCCCGACAAAAAAGAGAGTCGCGATTGGCCGATTTATGGCGGGACGCCGGAGAATAGTCATTTTTCCAGCCTGACGCAGATCAGTCGCAAGAATGTGAAGCGACTCCGGGTTGCCTGGACGTTTGACACCGAGGAGGCCGGCGGGCTGCAGACCAGTCCAATTGTGGTCGAGGGAATACTGTATGGGCTGACTCCATCGCAGAAAGTTTTTGCCTTGAATGCGGCTACCGGAAAGTTGCTGTGGAAATTTGACTCCGGAATTCTTGGGACGCAACCGGATAGGGGGCTGGCTTACTGGTCCGACGGCGAAGGCCTAAATAAAGCCCGCCGGATTCTGGTCGCGGTGATGAACTTCGTTTATGCGCTCGATGCAACCACGGGCAAAGCCATTGCGAGTTTCGGAAGAGACGGACGTATCGATTTGCGCGAAGATTTGGGGCGCGACCCGGCGCAGCAGTCCATTTATATGACCAGTCCGGCGGTGATTTACAAGGACCTGATGATCGTGGGAGGGCGTGAAGCGGAGACCTGGCCGGCGTCTCCCGGCGATGTGCGGGCTTATGACGTGCGCAGCGGAAAGTTGCGCTGGTCCTTTCATACGATTCCCCACCCGGGCGAGTTTGGCTACGACACCTGGCCGAAGGAGACGTGGAAAACGAGTGGCGCGGCCAATAACTGGACGGGGATGACCGTGGATACGGAGCGAGGGATCGTTTATGTTCCGACGGGTTCGGCGGCATTTGATTTCTTTGGGGCGGACCGGGTTGGGGATGATCTGTTTGCCAATTGCTTGATTGCCTTGAACGCCCAGACGGGCGAGCGCATCTGGCATTTTCAGGGAGTGAAGCACGATCTTTGGGACCGGGATTTCCCCGCTCCGCCGGTGCTTTTGACCGTGGAGCGCGAAGGCAAGAAAGTGGATGCGGTAGCGCAGACGACGAAGCAGGGCTTCGTGTTTTTGTTCGACCGCACAAACGGGAAGCCGCTGTTTCCGATTGAGTGCCGAAGCTATCCGCCGAGCGATGTACCGGGAGAAGTGGCCGCGGCGCAACAATGTCTGCCTGCGAAACCGGCGCCCTTTGCACGGCAACTACTGACCGAGAACCTTCTGAGCCAGCGCACGCCGGAGGTGCATCAGTGGGCGGTCGAGAAGTTCCGCAGCTTTCGCAGCGAAGGGCAGTTTGTTCCCTTCGGCGTGGGGAAAGATACGATCATATTTCCCGGATTCGATGGCGGGGCCGAGTGGGGCGGGGCCGCAGTCGACCCACACACGGGAATTCTCTACGTCAACGCGAACGACTTGGCCTGGACGGGCGCGCTCGCGGAAAATACTGCTGAGAACAGTCCCAAAGCTCTGTACATGAGCCAGTGCGCAGTTTGCCACGGAGAAAAAATGGCGGGATCGCCCCCGTCGATTCCTTCGCTCGTGGGTGTGGGCGATCGGCGGCCAGCGGCTGAGATTGCGGCGACCATCAGGAACGGCAAGGGACGGATGCCAGGCTTTTCCAATTTGGCCGACGATCAAGTCTTCGGCCTGTTGTCGTATTTGGTGGGAGGTGACAGTAAGGAAGTTGTGACATCTGAGCCGGTACCTGTGACCATGAAATATCACTTTACGGGATACCGCAAGTTTCTGGAACCGGATGGATATCCCGCGGTTGCGCCGCCGTGGGGGACATTGAACGCCATCAATCTCAATACCGGCGAATATGTGTGGAAGATTCCGCTGGGCGAATATCCAGAACTGGCCGCTAAAGGACAGAAAAACACGGGCACGGAGAACTATGGCGGGCCGATTGTAACGGCGGGTGGTCTGGTCTTTATCGGGGCTACGAACTTCGACAAGAAGTTTCGCGCGTTCGATAAGGCTACCGGGGCGCTGCTGTGGGAGACCACGCTGCCGTTTGCGGGGAATGCAACTCCAGCGACATATGAGGTGCACGGGCGGCAGTTTGTGGTGATCGCGGCGGGAGGAGGAAAAGATCTGAAGTCGAAGTCGGGCGGGGTTTACGTGGCGTTTGCGGTGAAGAAATGAGTGGCGAGGAGGCTACTTGGTTTGGCTGCAGACGTTCTTGCTGACTAGGGCGACGAAGTCGCCTTCGGGGTTCTTGCCGAACTGCTCGTCATGGGTGGCTTTCTTGCTGACCACGAAGCGTCCGCTGTGGTCGCGGGAGTAGAACCATTCGGTCGTAGGAGTGGCAGCGCCGCTGGCGCAATTGAAACGCACGCGCGCACGCATTTCGACGAAGGGTCCGCCTTGTGGAAGTTTTACCGGTTCTTTGAATTCGACGCGAACCAGAGCGATCCGCTGATTGTTCTTGAGGATGCGGATGGAGCTGACGGACACTTTATCGCCGGCTTCAGTCTGGCCGATGGTGCGCCAGTCGCCGGCCGCGAAGACTACCAGGCTGACCACGAGCACGGGTGCCAGCACGACGGCGGCAAGAACGATGAGGGCTTTTTTCAACGCTGAGTTTTTTCCGAGCGCGAATTGCAACGAGACACTCTCGTCGAAAAAGGCGGTTCTGTCAACCAGTTAGGCAATTCCGCGCAGCCGGGGTTCAGCGCCTGTGTTAGGGTTATGGGCGCGGCGGGCAGTGCTACGGCTGAGTGATTTCTATGGAAACACTTCATTCTACGACGGTTATGTCACCTGTAGGACCATTGTTCATGGCTGCTTCCGATCTGGGATTGGTAGCGCTGGAGTTCGATGCGCGCCTTCCCGGCCAGCAGACAATTCGTCCAAATCCGCGCGATTTACGGGCGGAGAACCGGGGCGTGCGCTTCGAGGAATCTGTGAAGGTGATGCGGGCGTACGTGCGGGAACTGGAGGAATATTTCGCGGGCGAGAGGCGCGAGTTCAGCTTCGCGCTCGACCTGCGCGGCACAGACTTTCAGCTGGCATGCTGGCGAGCTCTGCGGGTCATTCCCTATGGCGAGACTCGCAGCTACGGCGATATTGCGCGTGCGGTGGGCAAGCCTCAAGGTTTTCGCGCGGTGGGGATGGCGAACAACCGCAACCCGGTGGCGATTGTCGTCCCCTGCCATCGCGTGATCGGGTCGGACGGGACGCTGTGTGGTTACGGCGGTGGCCTCGACGTGAAGCGGAAGCTGCTGGAACTAGAAGGTGCGCTGACGGGAATTCTGGCGGCATAGGAAATACTTGATTGTCGAATTGTGATTGTTGATTGAAAATCTGACGGTTTATGCGGAGTAGGTTTTCAATCAACAATCAATAATCATCAATTGCATCCCAAGCACGACGCGTCTTTGACGACTCAACCCGTACTCGTCGAGCGTGCGTTTCTCCAGGCGCGACACGATCCAAGTCGCGAGAGAGACAAAAATACCATCATGGCCAGCATGATTAGCCCGCGCCGCTCAGGCATTCTCGAGTTGTTTGCCCCCGGATTGATCCCTCGGCAACAGCTCATGACCGGCTGCGCGCAGAACGTCGAGCGCCCAGATGAACTCTTCCTGGATCAGCACATAGTCCGTGTCGTAGGTAGAGACGGCGAAGATGGGAATATCGTTCCTTGAGAGCGGGTCGATGAAGGAAAGCAGTACACCGGTTTGCGAGAACGGGAACGGGCCTTCGAGTTTCAGGCAGACCCATCGGTGCGACGAATGCACATCCGCCGGAAGATTGGCGGATGGGCAGACTACGGAGAGTTCGTCGTCGGTGCGGGTGATCGAGGTGAAGTCGCCCTTAGTCGCCCAATCGGGGACAGGCACGTCGGGGGCGAGGCGCACGATGGCATAGGGGCCAGGAAGCAAGCGAAATTTGAGTTCGTGGCGCTTTTCCACTACGCAGCGTCCTTGATTTCGACCTGCACGGCATTGAACTCAGCGCCGCCGACGTTCTCGACCGTGCCCCACATAGAACGTTAACCCTCTACGGCTTTGCGCAGAGCGGCTCTCGCCAGAATGCGCGTGGAATCCAGCATAGGCAGCGGGGAGGATTCCGGCGTCATGAGCAGCGGAATTTCAGTGCAGGCCAGTGCTACCGCGTCGCAGCCGTCATCTTTCAGGCCGCGAATCACTTCTGTGAAATAGGCCTGAGTGCGAGGCAAGAAAGTTCCGTGGACCAGTTCGTCGAAGATGATCCGGTGGATGCGCTCGCGCTGGTCCGCACCCGGCACGCGCTGCTCGATGCCGGTGGCTTTCAGCGTGTCGCGGTAGACCGGGCCGTCCATCAGCGAGCGCGTACCGAGTACTCCGAGGCGTTTGTAACCGTGGCGCTTGGCTTCATTGGCGACTTCAACCGCGATGTGCAGCCAGGGGCGAGGAGAGCGGTGCTCAACCAAATCGAAAGCCTGGTGCACGGTGTTGACGGGAGCGATGAAGAAGTCGGCGCCGGCCTTGGCCAACTTTTCGGCGGAGGAGAGCATGAGTTCTGCGACGCCGGCCCAATCCTTTGCGTCAATGCGGTCCTTGTATAGGACGAAGGGATGGCCGTGCATCGATACTTCGGGATGATTGTAGGGACCGAGCAAGTCCGCGCCCTCTACGCAGATGGTGCGATAGCAGAGCGCGGCGCCTTCCGCGCTGGATGCGACGATGCCGATGTGTAACATCAGTTGCCAGTTTGGTGTTAGGTCTTAGGCCTTCGGTGTTCGGCTGCGGCTAGGACAGATTCCCGACCTCTGAAACCTAATCCTAGGGCCTAAGACCTAACACCGGTTCAGCTTTTGATTGTAGCTGGAGTGACCGCGTAGGGGCTCGCGTCGCGGTAACGCTTTTCGAATTCTTCGCGGGTGCAGATGGTTTTGACATCGACGACTCGGTCGATAGAGAGGATGCCGTCGAGGTGATCGATTTCGTGCTGCAGGAGTTCGGAAAGATTGCGATCGTCACCCGCTTCGAATTCGAGGGTTTCGCCATTCAGAGTCTGATAGCGCACCGTCACTCGGCGGCGGCGTTCGACCTGCATGAAGATCGAGAGGAAACTCAGGCAGGCGTCCCAGACAATGATCTTTTCTTCGCTCGATTCGATGATTTCCGGGTTAATCAGCGGCCAAGGCTCGGCTCGTGGGAGTTTGAGATAAATGACGCGCTGCAACTCGCCGAGTTGGGGAGCGGCGATGCCGCGGCCGAAGCCGGTAATGGAGCGCCAGTGAGCGAGCGTGTCGGCGAGGTCGTGGACTAGATCGTGGATCTCGCGGGCCGTCGGGTCTTCAACCCTGACGGACTTTTGCCTCAGGACTGGGTTGCCGAGTTGGAGGACGGGGCGGAGGGACATGGACTTTTCTCAGTTGCCAGTTCTCAGTTCTTAGTTAAGGCAAGATGCGGGGGATCGCCTGCGATTTTACATCATCCGTTGAGTGAGGATGGCCGGGCTCCTAGCCGGGACAGCCCAGGCGGCTGTCCCTACGTGATTTTTTGGATCGCTGCTCACCTTGCGGCGGCGGCGTCGAAAAGGCTCAGGAGCTCGAGCTTTTTTTCTGGGGGCAGGAAGGATGCTTCGAACGAGTTGCGAGCTAATTCGCGGAGGTGCTCGTCGGTGAATCCGAACGTTTCCTGGGCAAGCTGGTATTCCCGCGAAAGCGTGGTGCCGAACAATGCCGGGTCGTCGGTGTTGAGCGTGATCATAAGGCCCTGGTCGAAATAGTTCTTCGTCGGATGCTCGGCAATCGACTTGCACACCCCGGTGCGGAGGTTGCTGGTGATGCAGAGCTCGACCGGAATCTGACGCTGGGCGAGCTCTTCGATCAGGTCGGCGTCCTGGCCGGCAGTGAAGCCGTGACCAATCCGCTCGGCGTGCAGGTTCAGCGCTCCCCAGATGGATTCCGGTGGGCCGGTCTCGCCTGCGTGCGCTGTCAGGCGTAAATCATGGTCGGCGGCGTAGGCGTAGACGCTGCGGAAAAGTTCAGGCGGGGCTTTTTGTTCGTCGCCACCAAGGCCGACCCCGACTACGTGGCGATCCCGGTAGCGCGCCGCGAGCTCGAAAACTTTTTGTGCTTCCTCGATTCCGAAGTGGCGGGTGGCGTCGAAGATCCAGAGCAGCGACACACCGAAATCGCGCGCGCCGCGGGCGCGGCCGCGCTCGAGACCCTCGAAGATGGTGGCGAAATCCTGCTTGCGATAGAGGCAGACGCCTACCGCAACATAGGCCTCCGCGTGCAGCACGTTCTCTTCTTTCAACCGCTGCATCAGACGGTAGGTTATGAGTTCGTAGTCGTCCGGGCCGCGCAGGTGCGCGCTGACTGCCTTGAAAGCCATCAGGAAACTTTGGAAATCGGTGTAGCCGTACAGGGCTTCGACCTCGGCGAGGGTGGCGTAGTCGCCGTGGAGTTTGCGGAGTTCGAGCAGAGTCGCGGGTTCGACCGCGCCCTCGAGGTGCAGATGCAGTTCCGCCTTGGGGAGTTGACGGATGAAAGCATTGGGCGGGCGGAGCGGCACGGAAGTCATCCGTCTGATTGTAGATTCTTGGCGCAGGATTTGCGAGGGAGCCGCGATCTTCATACAGAGATTTTCCGTTACAATCCGGTGTTCTTATCTCAGGCCTAAGGAGAGCATATGAACAAGAAGCGGGCCCGCACGTCGCTGTTAGTGTGGGCACTATTAGCCGTGCCGTTAGCCTTGTTTGGGGCGTCGTCTGCGCCGCAAGTGAAAACCGGTTCAGGCATGGTCGAGGGCAGAGAAGATGGGGAGGTCCGCGTGTTTCTCGGAATTCCGTACGCCGCCTCGCCGGTGGGCGATCTGCGCTGGAAGCCCCCCTCAGCCACGGCGAAATGGACCGGGGTACGCAAGGCCACGGAGTTCGGTACGCATTGTATGCAGGGAAAAGTGTTTGGCGACATGAACTTTCGCGATGCCGGAGGGAGCGAGGACTGCCTGTTTCTGAACGTATGGGTTCCGGCGAAAACCTCAGTGGCGAAGCTGCCGGTGATGGTTTGGATTTATGGCGGAGGCTTCGTCGCGGGGTCGACTTCCGAGGCGCGGCAGGATGGCACAACTCTGGCGCAGCAGGGCGTGATCGTGGTGAGCATGAATTATCGGTTGGGAGTTTTCGGATTTTTTGTGCATCCGGAACTTGTGAAGGAGTCGGGGCGGAATGCTGCCGGCAACTACGGCTTGCTCGATCAGGTGGCTGCGCTGCAGTGGGTACATGACAACATTGCTGCGTTCGGTGGCGATCCGGGGAATGTCACCATCTTCGGGGAGAGCGCCGGATCGTTTTCCGTGAGCGCGCAAATGGCCTCGCCCCTTGCCAAGGGCCTGTTCCAGAAGGCAATTGGAGAGAGCGGTGGAGCGTTCTTCAGCGGAGGTCTGTCGTTCGAGCCGCGGTCGGTGCGGGAAGAGCAAGACGCAAAGGCCGTCAGCACGAAACTGGGAGTGAGCACGCTGGCCGAGTTGCGGGCCGTCCCGGCACAGAAACTGCTCGATGCCTTCGCGCCGCCACAGTCCCAAGGCTTTGATTTCGGCCCGGACGTGGACGGATATTTTCTGCCGGAACCGGTGCCCGCCGTCTTTGCGGCGGGAAAACAGAACGACGTGCCGCTGCTGGCGGGATGGAACCACGACGAAGGCAGCTTCGAGATTGCTTCCTCTCCGCAAAAGCCGACCGCTGACAGCCTGAAAGCTACGGCGCAAAAAGAGTTTGGCGAGAAGGCGGCAGAGTTCCTGCGACTCTATCCCGCCGACACCGACCAACATGCGCTGCGTTCGGCGGAGGATTTCGCGGGGGACCGCTTTATCGCCTTCTCTACCTGGGAGTGGATGGAATCGCAGGCCAAGACCGGTAAACAGCCGATCTATCGTTTCCGCTTCGACCTCGGGCTTCCATCGGATCCGAAGGGCCCGCAGATGGGCGCGTATCACTCGTCGGAGATTGAGTATGTATTCGGACAACTCGATTCCAAAGCCGGGATCGCGTGGAGACCGGAGGACCGTCACCTCAGCGCAGAGATGCAGAAGTATTGGGCGAACTTCGCGCGCAGCGGCGACCCAAATGGACCGGGTCTGCCGAAGTGGCCTGTGTATTCAGCAGCAGAAGGATGGCCGGTGATGTTCCTAGATGCGAGGGCTGGCGCGCATAAGGATGATTTGCGGGAGCGATATTTGTTTCTGGCGGGGGTCTGGGCGAAGTAACACACGGACGGCTGATTAGTGAGAACTCCCTTTGAGGTCCTCGGTGGCGATCGGGAGTACAGAGATCCTTCACTACGCAGGCCGATTCGCTTAGGCGAATCGGCCTGCTTCGTTCAGGATGACAGGGCGCTATTTCTTGGCGAACTCGCTTCGGTGGCGGCTGTAGAAGATGTAGATTAGCAGGCCCAGCCCGAGCCAGATCACGAAGCGCAGCCATGTGATGACGGTGAGTCCCATCATTAGGCCGCCGCAAAGAACGATCGAAATCAGCGGGAACCACGGCACAAACGGGACTCGGAACGCCCGCTTGCGATCGGGCTGCCTGCGGCGGAGAAGGATCACTCCCAGCGAAACCAGAACGAAGGCAAACAGCGTCCCGATGTTGGCGAGG
>ODAK010000089.1_pt1 | contig 97157 bp, 77 predicted proteins | sample 1539591 | NCBI WGS metagenome assembly ODAK01 (sample SAMEA3539303, study PRJEB22396) | soil metagenome | biome: tundra; feature: field; material: soil | place: USA | collected 2010-05 | depth 0.15 m | reverse complement strand
GCAATAAAATGCGCTGGTCAATCGCCAGTCCTACACGCGCATCACAGTTCACCGCTTCGCCACGGCCGTGACTTGCGCAACCCGGGCCTCAACGCGAGTCCTGGTCCTTACGCGGAGCTCGCGGCGGCAGTTGCACGAGCGTCGCGTGTGGGAGCCGTCACCGAAGCGCAGCGCGACGCCATCCTGGCGCGGCTGACGCTCGACTTCCCGCGCTTGCAGGTGATCGAGCTGCGCGCGTCGATGCTTGCCATCGTGCCGGAGCTCGTCGTGCGTCACCCGCTGCGTGGCTACGACGCGGTCCAGCTGGCCACCGCGCTGCATGTGCAATCGTCCGGGACCTCCGTGGCGTTCTGGTCGACCGACGAGACGCTGCGCGTCAAAGATAAATCCCGTTCTTCGAGGTTGGGCGAACCTCTACAAGCATGGAACTGCGCTGGGGCTCGAAGACCGGCTCGCCACCCGAAGGAGTCACCCCCCGTCGACCCCGACCCCCGCACGACCCGCCGCGATCGCCTTGCGCGCGTTCATCGCGCGCGGCTCCTCTTCGGCCGTCGGATCCATCTCCCGGGCGCGATTGAGCGACCGCTCGCACGCGTCCCATTGCCGGGCCGCGCAGCTCGCTTCGGCCTCGTCGCGAATCTTCTCCGCCGTCGTGTGACGGTCTGGCGGCGCGCTGCCGACCCGCGGGGGCGGCTGGACGATCAGATAGAGGAAGACCCCTGCGGCCAGTGCGCTGGCGACCACGAGGGGTCGCGTCCACCGGCGTCGAATGGGTACCACCGGCGCGATCCCCGGAGGCGACGCGGCGGGCGGAGACGGCTCGGGAGGCGCGTTCGCCGCTTCGGCTTTCCGCTGCGCGAGCTTCGCGTCGGCCGCGGCCATGAGCTCGTCGGCGCCGAACGCGGTGTCGGGCGCGCCGGCGGCGTTTTCCTCGGCGAGAAGCTTCTCCACGTAGCGCCAGCCCCGGGCGGCGTCGCTCTTGTCTTGCGCGCTCACGGTGCGCCCTCCTCGCTGGACGGTCGCGCGCGTTCGCGGAGCGCCTTCATACGACGCTCTTCGGAGAGGTCCCATTCATCTTTCACCTGCGTCCCATAGTATTTGAGCTGCTTCTCGGCCGCGTGCACGTCGGCGACCGTGCAGCCGAGGCGCGCGGCGGCCTCCGAGGGCGTCAGGTCTTCGCGCGACATGAGGTCGAAGAGCTGCCGGGCCCGCGAGCCGGCGGGGAGGAGTTCGAGGAGGCGTTCGCCCAGCACGCGGTGCACGCCGAGCGTCCTGGCGCGCTCCGCCAGCTCGTCCACGGCCGACTGGTCGAATGCGGTCTTCTCGAGGGCGACGCCGCCGTCGAGGACCTCGGCCTCGGACCTCTTCAGGTGCGTTCGCGGTACCACGAGTGGCGGATGGCGAACGTCACGTGCCCTACGAAGTCTTTGCTTCGATCCCACGGCATGTCGTCGGGATCGATCACGCGAGAGAGCGCCTCCGCCAGGAGGTCTTTCGTGTCCCAGTCCGTGCGCGCGCGATGCCTCGCGCGCTTCGTCAACTCGTGCATCACGCCGTCCTTCTTGAGCTCCGCCGTGACGAGCTCTCGCAGTCCCTCCCCTTCGGCCATGGCAACGAGCACCTTACCAGCTTCCCTGCGCCCTCGGGACCACGCCACGAGCGCACTTGGATCGATCGATCGGCGCTCTCTCCTCCGTCCCGAGCGACCTTGCATCCATGCAAGTGCGGAGGTCGCTCGATCGATCCCCGCACTTGCATCGGCGCCATGCGCGTGTCCCTCGATGGAAGTTCGCACTGCGATCGATCGATCCCCGGTGATCGCTCGATGGAAGTCCGCGCATCGCTCGATGCAAGACCGCCCTTCCATCGGGCGCGCGCGGAGATCGATCGAGCGATCCCTACACTTGCATGGATGGAAGTCCGCGCGTCGCCTCGCGACACGCGCTCTTGCATCGATCCAAGTGCGCGGATCGCTCGATCGATCACCGCGCTTCGCGGAACGATCGGGCCTTAGCGCACCTTGTCCTACCGATTCTTCGCCAGATCGGTCTCCTCAACGGCTTTCCCTACTGAGACGTCGACGCGCGGCATGGGGCTTCGCGGCGGCGCCTCGCCAAACACGAGTGAAACACGAAAAGAGGTCCACCATGAAGAACACACCGAAGAACAACCGCATCCAGCAGACGGCCGCCGATCAGCATCTGATCGACGGCTTCACCCACGCTGCGTCGTCGATCGCCAGTCTGGTGATCGCCTCCGCAACGGTCACGACGAAGGACATCGTAGCGACTCTGCAATCACGCATCGATTCGAGGAAGACCGTGGAAACCGCCAGGGCAGCCTGGCAGTCCGCGGTCCAGGCGGATCGAGCCCTCGCGACCAAGACGAAGCCCTTCGTCGCGGCCCTGAGGGGGAGTCTCCTCGCCTCCTTCGCCGGTAACATCGACACGCTCGCGAAGTTCGGGCTCACGCCGCGCCAGAAGCCGGTCGCTGCGCCCGATGTCAAGGTCGCCGCGGCCGCCAAGGCCGCGGCGCGTCACACCATGGGTCCGAAGCAGAAGGCGAACGTCAAGGGCACGGTCACTCCGACCGCGCCGGCGACCGCCGTCCCCACGGCTCCGGCGCCCAACCCGACGACGCAGCCGGTCCCCCCGGCCGCGTCGCCGATCGCAGTCGCGCCGTCGCCGGTCACCCCGGCGCCGGCGCAGGCGGCACCGCCTGTCGTCACGACGGCGCCGCGCATTCCGTAGTGTCGTAGCTCCCTTCCTTCGTAGGTAGTCGCAGGCAGTCACAGCGCTCCCTCCCGGCCCCCCTCGCTTCGTGCGAGGGGGGCTCGGGAGGGGAGCACCGACTCGGAGGTCTGGATAGCTCGGTTCCCGTCGGGCTCGCCCCTCTGGCCGACGGAGCGCGCCGCCGATCCGCTCGCCTCGCTCCCAAGCTAGCAACGCCCCCCGGCGCATTGCTCTTCTTGCCGCAATGAACCTCTCCGAGTCGGGCACCGATTCCAAGGCCTCGGCCTCACCCATCAGGAACGTCACGCGCGCGGATCCGCGCTGGCCCCTTGAGGGCCGGGACGCCCCGTCACATAGAGTACCGCCCCCGCGACGCCGCTCAGATACCAGAACAACCGGAACACGAGGCACACGGCGAGCGCGGCGCCCGACGCGACCCCGGCGAGCGCAAAGAAGAACACGTAGGCCGCGTCGGCGGTCCCCCACCCGCCGGGGAGCGCCGGGATCGCCGAGACGATGAGCGCCATGGCCGTCCCGACGTAGATCCACTTCTCGTTCGTAGGCGAGGCGCCGAGGGCGAACACGAGGCCGCGAATGACCGCGAACTGGATGGCGGCGACCCCGAGGCTCAGGAGGGCCGCGAGGGCGATGGCACGCAGTGCGCGGGGGTCCCGGACGTAGGCGAGCACCGGCGTCACGACGCGCCCCAGCCGCCCCTCCGACAGGCGCTGAATGCGGTGGAGCGGCGCGCGACGCAGGACGAAGAGGGCCACCGCGACCCCGAGAGGAATCGACGCCAGCACGCCCACGAGCGGGCCGGCGCCGGCGCCCCCCGAAGCGACGCCGAGCGCGGCCGCCACTCCGGCGATGAGCGAGAGTCCGATGAAGCGATCGAGCACGACCGACGCGATCACGATCGACACGGGCGCCCGGGCCTGGCCGTCGCGGGTCGGCCGCGCGAGGATCCCTGTGACACGCAGCGCGTCTCCCCCGATCCCCCCGGGTAACAGGATGCCCCCGGCCTGGGCTTCGATCGAGATTCGCCAGACTTGCAGGATGGGTAGGTCGATTCCGGCGAACGAGAGGAGCGCCCTCCACCGCGCCGCCCAGGCCAGCGTCCCGAGCGCGTAGAGACCCAGGAGCGTCGCGACGACCGCGAGGCGGGCATGCGCGAACGTCGAGAGGACGCCCGGCTCGCACTTCAGCCGCGCGCAGGCCACGTCGTCGATGGCGAGGTCTCCGGTGCGCAAGTGAAGGACGCAGCCCGCGGCTTCGCGCGAGACGGCGACGCGCGTCGATGCCGGCGCGCCCGCGTCCCAGCACCGATCGCGGAGGGGCACCATCCACGCGACGAAGGCGAACGCCGCGACCGCCAGCCCCCAGGACAGCAGGCGCTTCACGTTCAGCTTCGCCGTCACGTCGTCACGTTCCCGCACCGAGGCGAGCCACTGTGGGCCAGTGCCCGCGGAGCGTGCGCATCACGCCCTCTTCGTAGCCCACCGCCGGGGCGAACCCGAGGAGGCGCCTCGCCTTGGCGATATCGAACGCGATCGGCAAGGTCAGCACGTCGAGCTTCTCGTGGGTCAGGGGCGGATCCCGCGCGGTGAACGCGAACCCGCTCTGTCCGGCGGCGTCGAACGCGGTCGCGACCGCGCGCGCCACGACGACCGACACGTGCCTTTGCGGCAGCTCGCGGCCGACCGCCCGGGCAACGAGCGCCGAGAGCGCGCTCAAGGTCGTGGTCTCGGGGCCGGCGAGAATGAAGTCCTCCCCGGCGGCCTCCGCACGGGTCGCGCTCAGCCAGAGACCCTCGACGACGTCGTCGACGTGGGCGTGGTGGAGCACGTTGTCGCCCGAGCCGACGATGCGGTACGTCGAGGTGCGAAGCATCGACGCCATCCTGTCGAGAAGGCCGCTTCGATCGCCCGGCCCGTAGACGATCGCCGGCCGGACGATGACGAGCTCGATCGACAGCTCGCGAGCGACCCGCCTCACGCGCAGCTCGGCCTCGACCTTTTCGCCGAAATACGGAGTGCGCGGAGCGTAAGGACAGTGCTCGGTCACCGGCAGGCTCGCGGGGTAGCCATACACTCCGACCGAGCTCACGAAGACGAAGCGCCTCACGCGGGCGGCGGCGCACGCCCGGAGCGAGCGCTCGACGAGCTCGACGTTCACGGCTCGCTGGCCGCCGGCGGCGGCGCCCGGGCGATGGCGCGCGGCCGCCGCGTGAACGAACACGTCGACGCCCGAGAGCGCTTCCGGCCCCGTGACGACCTCCTCGAGGACCCGCGCCGTCGCGGCCGAGCTCCCGTCGAGCACCCGTACGAGAGGCAGCACCCGCCCTCCACGGGCATCGAAGCCGCGGACCAGGTGCCCGCCCAGGAAGCCCGCGGCTCCGCTGACGGCCACGGTGAGCCCGACCGCGCTCTCCGTGCCTCCGGGCGTCGACATCGCGGCGCTTATACAACACGCGGGTGGTACGCGCGTCCCCTGGCGACGCGCCTCGGGGATCCGCGAAGGCTTGTGGTAGAAATCGGGGCGATGGGCCTCCTGTCGACCCGAACCCGAGCGCGCGCCCGGACGCGCCGGTTCACGCCGGTCGAGCTCGCGATCGCGTTCGCCCTGGTCGGGTCGCTCCTCGCCGTGGCGGTGCCGACGTTTGTTCGCGAAGTGCACGCGTCACGCTTCGTCGAGCCGGTCGACGGGCTGCAGCGCATCGGCGCGGCGGCCGTCGCCTACGGGAGACTGCATCCCGTCGCCCAGGGCTTCCCCGCGCGCGCCCCGATGACGCCGGCCGTGCCGCCGCGCGGCCATTGCGAGGTCGACCCGCCGGAGGCGTGGGACCAGGCCACGTGGACCACGCTCGACTTCCGCCCATCGCCCCCGGGGACGCCGCACTGCTACGCATTCGGGTTCGACAGCACCCTCTCGGCACCGCGGTCGCTCTTTCGCGCCGTGGCGCACGGCGACCTCGACGGCGACGGCATCGTGAGCACCTTCGAGATGACGGGGCACTACCTCGAGGGGGACCCCGAGGGCCCGGCGCTCGACCGGGGCATCGCCGTCGACTCCGAGGTCGAATGAAGCGGTCGACCGTCGCGGCCGTTCTGTTCATGGGGGTCGCGGCGGCCGGCGTCGCGGCGCTGCAACCGGGGCTCGCGAGGACCGTGCACGACGTGAAAGAGCGCGACGACGTCGTCGCGTTCCCTCCCCCCGCCGAGCTCCACGTCGCCGTCCTGGGCTGGGACGCGGCGGCCGTCGATCTCCTCTGGGCGAAGCTGCTCGTCGAGTACGGGACGCACTTCTCGGAGCACCGCGAGTTCACGGAGATCCCTCGGTACGTCGACGCCATCCTCGAGCTCGAGCCCACCTACGCGCCCCTCTACCAGTACGTCGATACGATGCTCGCCTACCGTCCGATGCAGGGAACCGAGAGCGACGTCCGGCTCGCCCGCGGCTACCTCGAACGGGGCACGCGCGAGCGGCCTCAGGACCCCAACGTGTGGCTGAAGCTCGGGCAGTTCATCGCCTTCATTGCGCCGTCGTTTCTCAAGGATCAGACCGAGATCAGCGCGTGGCGCCTCGACGGCGCGCACGCCATGGCCCGCGCCGGCGAGCTCGGCGCCGATCAAGACGAGACGATCGCCGCGGCGTCGATGCTGAGCCGCGCCGGGTCCACGCGCGAGGCCGTTCGGTACCTCGTGAACGCGTATGCGTTCACCGAGCACCCCGCGATGCGCGAGATCCACGAGGCCATCGGAAAGCGCCTCGAGGCCCTCTCCGCGGTCTCGATGCGCGACGCCGCCGACAGGGTCATGCGCGCGATCGACGAGCGGCACGGCAGCGAGATGCCCGCCGTCTCACGCGGTCAATACTTGCTCCTCGGCCCGGTGACCGACGCGGCTCGCTGCGCCGGCGCGGCCGCGGCGAGCGACCGCGCGTGCGCCCATTCGTGGGAGGAGGCTACGGCCGGACCTGGATCGTCCGGAGGCTCACCATGACGAAGTCTGGCGAGCCGGGCATCGTGGCCCAGACGCTCACCTCGTAGAGGCCGGGCCGGTTCGTGTCGCTCAGGGGCACATCGATCGCGAAGCGGCTTCCGCTCACCTGAACGGGGATCGGAGTCTGGAAGCCCGGGGGCCAGTACATCTGATACGGCGCGGGAACCGGGTACGATCGGCGGCGATTCAGCTCGGACACGGGCACGGGCCTCGGCGGCTCGACGCGCGCCAGGCCGACGCCCGCGAAGGTCGCTGGCGACGCCATCGTCCCCCCGACGTGGAGCAGTTCACCCGGGCGGGCCTTGCGGGGTGCCGGCTGGTAGGTCCCGTACGAGTCGACGAACTCTTGCGCGAAGCACGGCACCGGGATCTCCGTCGGCGTCGACGTGGGCTGCGCGACGCCGATGCCCACGGTCTTGTGCCAGGGCTTGAGGATGTTCTTCCGGTGACCGTCGTGGGGGGGAGTCTCCTGGAAGAACATGTCTTCCGTCTGCTCGACGGTCCTGGGGTCGATTCGCGGCGCCGCGTCGAGCACGCGCGTGCGCTCGTCGGTGAAGCAGCTCGCGTTCTCGAGCACCATGTCGGTGCCGCCGGCGTCGGTGAATCTCTGCTCGGGGACCGAGCCGTCGGTGCCCCAGTGCCCCAGGTAGCCGTGCGCCGCCATGTCTTGCGCGTGGAGCTGGCCGGCACGGGTCGCGGGCCCTTCGTCGAGGGCGACGGGGGAGAGGCCCGCCGACGCGCGATCCCGGTTGATCAGGCGGACCATGTACGCCCGGGCCTCGGCCGGCGTCAGCAGCCCCTTCGGCGACCTGGAGGCGGCTTGCACCGCGGGCGGCGGGGCGACCGCTGGCTCGGCAGCGGCCACGTCGATGGGCGACGGCGGCGCGGACGCCCCCCTCGGCGCGCACGCGGTTGCCCACGTGCACGAGCTCAACAAGCCGATCCATGCGAGCCGCGCCACGCGCATCCTTCATCGTTAGCATGACGCGTCGGCGTCCCCCGGGTCTCGGCGGGTCTCGGCCCGGAGGCGCCGGCTCGTGCGACACGTGCGACAATGGCACGATAGACATGACTCTCGTAGCGACCTGCGGACAGCTCGTCATCGGCGGCTTTCCGGGCACGACGCTCCCGCCGACCTTCGCGCGCGCGCTCCGCGACCGGCGGCGTGGCGGCGTCATCCTCTTCAAGCCCAACGTCGAAGGCGGGCCCGCGGGCGTCGCTTCCCTAGCCCGCGAAGTCCGCGCGGCGGCGCCCGAGGCGCCGTTCGTCGGCATCGATCAAGAGGGCGGTCGCGTCGCCCGGCTGAAGGCGCCCCTGCTCGAGGTGCCGCCGATGCGCACCGTGGCCTCGTGGGGCGACGTCGCGTTCGCGGAGCGCATCGCGCGAGCCGTGGCGACGGAGCTCGCGGCGCTCGGGATCACCATCGACTTCGCGCCCGTGCTCGACGTCAACACCTGCGCGCTGAACCCGGTCATCGGCGACCGCGCGTTCGGCGCCGACGCACCGACCTGCGCGGTCTTCGGCGCCGCCTGGATTCGTGGCCTGCAATCGGCGGGGCTCCTCGCCTGCGGCAAGCACTTCCCCGGGCACGGCGACACCTCGAAGGACTCTCACTTCGATCTTCCCGTCGTGGATCAGCCGCGCGAGCGCCTCGATCGCATCGAGCTCGCCCCGTTCCGCGCCGCGGCGGCCGAGGGCGTCGCCGCGCTGATGACGGCCCATGTGGTGTACACGGCGCTGGATCCGGTTCGACCCGCCACCCTGTCGCGAGCCGCGTGCACGGCTCTGCGAGGCGCGATCGGATTCCGAGGCGTCCTCGTGAGCGACGACCTCGAGATGAACGCGATCGCCGCGCGATGGTCCGTCGAAGAGGCGGCGGTCGCGGCCGTCGCGGCCGGGTGCGACGCGCTCCTCGTGTGCTGGAGCGAAGAGAAGCAAGAGCGCGCGGTCGACGCCCTCGTGCGTGAGGCGACGAGCTCGCCCGCCTTCCGCGAGCGCTGCGAAGAGGCCTGCGCCCGCGGGCTCGACGCCCGACGAAGGAGCCGCGCGCGCCCGCTCGGCGACGACGCGTGGTCCACCGTCGTCGGCGGTACGGAGGCGCGCGCCGTCGCCGACGAGATGACGCGACGAGCGCCCGCGTGACGGCGTTTGGTCTGGCTGCGGCCCGCGTGGTCACCTGCGATCCGCTCGTGACGAGCGGCGGCGCGGCCGGCCTCGGCGTCATCGAAGACGGGGTCGTCGGAATCGACCGCGGACGCATCGCGTACGTCGGCCCGCGCGCCGGGGCCCCGGCGGGCCTCCCGATCGAAGAGCTGGGCCGGTGCGTCGTCACGCCGGGTCTCGTCGACGCGCACACGCACGCGTGCTGGGTCGGCTCACGGCACGCGGAGTACGACGACCGGATGCGGGGCGACGACTATCGAGCGATCGCCCGCGCCGACGGCGGGATTCTCTCGACGCACCGGGCCGTGGCCGCGTCGACGGTGGAGGCGCTCGCCGCCGAGCTCGCCGCGCGCCTTCGACGGATGGCCGCGCTCGGGGTCACGACCGTCGAGGTCAAGAGCGGCTACGGCCTCGACGGGCTCCACGAGCGCAAGCAACTCGCCGCCATCGCGCGCGCGGGTGCGTCGCGCGACGTGCCGTCGGTCGTACCCACCCTGCTCGCGCTCCACGCGCTCCCTCCCGGCGTGACCGACCGCGCCGCCTTCGTGACGCGGGTGGCGCGCGAGCTCGTTCCGGGGGTGGCCGCGGCGGGCCTGGCGCGATTCGTCGACGCCTACGTCGACGCCGACGCCTTCACGGTCGTCGAGGCCCGCGAGGTCGGCCGCGCCGCGCGCGCCGCGGGTCTGGGCGTCCGGTTGCACGTCGGCCAGTTCGCCGACGTCGGAGGCGCGGAGCTCGCCGCGGAGCTGGGCGCCGCTTCGGCGGATCACCTCGAGCAGGTCTCCCCGGGCGCGATCGACGGCCTAGCCCGCGCGGGCGTCGCCGCGGTCCTCCTCCCGATCGCGAGCTTCACCCTCGGTCAGAGTCCGCCGCCCATCGCCGCGCTCCGCGCCGCGGGCGTGCGCCTCGTGGTCGCCAGCGACGCGAACCCCGGCACGGCGCCCACGGAGAGCCTCCCGCTCGCGATGGCCCTGGCGGTTCGCATGTACGGGCTCTCGTCGGAGGAGGCCCTGCTCGGTGCGACCCGGCGCGCGGCCGAGGCGCTGGGGCTCACGGATCGCGGGATGCTTCGCGTCGGCGCGCGGGGCGACCTCGTCGTGTGGGACTTGCCCCACGAGCAGGCGATCGTGCAACCGTGGGGAACCTCGAAGGCGCGGTCGGTGCGGGTCGAAGGGCGCGAGATCGCGCCGCGGCCTGCGGGGACCTGAGCGGCTCAGAGGGGCTCGGAGCTCGCGCCCAGGGCCGCCGGCGGCCTTCCCGCTCCGCCCGGAGCGCCGCGACGGGAGACCAGCCACAGCGCCAGGAGGGTCGCGGCATACGGGAGCATCGGCGCGATCGACGACGTGGCGCCGGTTTGTTCCTGGATGAGGATCTGCGCCGCGTCGAGCGCGGCGAAGGCAATGCACGCCGCAACGGCTCGTCCGGGGCGCCAGCCCGACAGAATGACGGCGGCGAGGGCGATGAAGCCGCGGCCGCCGCTCATTCCGGACTGGAAGCGGTGTTCGTCGTAGGCGAGCGCCACGCCGCCGAGACCGGCGATCGCCGACCCCAGGCTCACGGCCGCGAGGCGCACGCGCTTCACGTCGACGCCCGCGCTCGTGGCCGCCGCCGGGCTCTCGCCGCAGGCCCGCACGCGCAGCCCGAAGCGGGTGTTGACCAGGGCCCACACCGACCACGCGGCGAGAGCCGCGGCGACGAGCGTCGACGGGTCGAGCAGCGTTCGGAGAAGCAGCGCGGCGCCCGAGGGCCCCGCGACCACGCCCGAGAACCCGGCGACCGCGGGCGAGTTGGAGCTCGAAGCGTAGAGCGCGCGCAAGACGAAGCGAGTTCCACCGGACGCCGCGAGGTTCAGGGCGAGGCCGCTGACGATCGCGTCCACCCGCCCGTGCACGACGATGAGAGCATGCAGCGCCCCCACGATCGCTCCGGCGGCGGCCCCCGCAAGCATCCCCGCCGTGGCGCTCCCCGTGGCGAGCTGCACGGCGACGCCCGCGAGCCCCCCCGTGAGGAGGATCCCTTCGAGCGCGATGTTGACGACGCCGCTCCTCTCGCTCCACACGCCGCCGAGACCGGCGCACGCATAGGGGACGGCCATCCGGAGGGTCTGCGCCACCATCGCGACGTCGAAGAGCGCGGAGATCATGACGCCACCCGGGCGTGCCGCGCGCTTCGAGCGCGCACGTCGGCGAGGGCCACGGCGACGATGGCGACCGCCTCGATGACCGTCGTGATCGCCATCGGGACCTGGGCGTTGATCGCGAGGCCGCCCTGCTCGAGCGTTCCGAAGAAGAGCGCCGCGAAGACGAGTCCGACGAGGCTTCGACGCGCCAGGAGAGCCACGGCGATCCCGCCGAACCCCGCCCCCGAGGCGAGGCCGCTCTCGTAGTAGCCCTTGTCGCCGAGGACCGGCGCGACCGCCGCGAGCCCGGCGACGGCGCCCGACAGCAAGAGGGCGACGGCCGCGCGCCGGCCGACCGGAATTCGCTCGGCTTCGCAGGCCCGCGGCGCGAGACCCGCGAGGACCGCCTCGCGGCCGACTCGAGTGCGCGCGATCCATGCCGCGGTGAGGCCCGCGACCCCCAGCGCGAGCGGCCACGCCGTGCTCGCGGCGCTGCCGTGCATTCCGGTCAATCCGAGGGTGTCGAGACGCGCGAGGCGCGCGCCGGGAACGACGCTCGCCGTCCGGGACGTGCCAGGCAGCCCGAGGCCACGGGCCAGGGCGAGGCCCACCGCGGCATCCGCGATGCGGTTCATCATGATGGTCGAGATGACCTCGTGCGCGCCGCGCGCGCGCAGGAGCGCCGGGAGGCCGGCCCAGGCCGCCCCCGCCGCGAGCGCGACCGCACAGACGAGTGGCACCGCGATCCATCCCGGCGTGGCCTGGGGCAGCTCCGAGCCCGCCGCGGCCGCGAGCAACCCCGCGATGGCCAGCTGCCCTTCGACGCCGATGTTGAAGAGTCCCGCACGGAGGGCGACATCGACCGCCGCGCCGGTGAGCAGCAGCGTGGTCGCCTTGTAGATGACCTGGCCCGCGCCGTACGAAGTCCCCCAGGTCCCCGCGACGAGCTGCTTCGCGATGTCGCGAGGCGCCTCGCCGTAGATCCAGACGATGATCGCCAGCGCGAGCCATCCCGCGGCGAGGCCCGCGACCGTACCGGCGACGCCGTCGACGGCGGCGACCCGTCGCTCACGCCTCACGGGAGAGCTCCTCCGGGGAGGCTCGCAGCATCGCTTCGCCAAAGCGCTCCTCGGGCGCGTCCGGCGGGAGATCGGCGGTGATGACGCCCCGAGCGAGAACGAGGATGCGGTCGCAAAGCGCACGGAGCTCGTCGAGATCGGCGCTCACGACCAGGATTGCCTTTCCGTCGCCCGCGGCCCGCTCGATCGCTTCGTGGATGGCGCGGGCGGCCGCGACGTCGACTCCGCGCGTCGGTTGCGAGAAGACGAGGGCGGAGACCCGCGCCGTTCGCGACAGCGCCCGCTCCACGACGATCTTCTGCTGGTTTCCGCCAGAGAGCGAACGGGCCGGTGCGTCGAGATCGGCGGGAGCGATCCCTGCTCGATTCCGGCGGGCCGTCGCTTCGATCTCGAGGCGGCCGCGCTCGACGACGCCGAACGCGCTGAACGTCCCGAGCTCTCCGAGGACGAGGTTGTCCCGGACGCTCGCGTCGAGCGCCAGGCCTTCGACGGCGCGATCCTCATGAACGACCGCGACACCGGCGGCCGTGAGCACGCCCGCGTCGAGCGGATCGAGCCCCGCGAGCACGCGAACCAGCTCGCGCTGGCCGTTGCCGTCGACGCCGGCGACCCCCACGATCTCGCCGGCGCGGACGGTGAGCGTCGCCGCGCGAAGGCCCGGCGCCCGTCGCGCTTCGCGCAGCGCGAGCCGCACCTCGCCGACGTTCCGCCGGGCGCGCCCCGCGCGCGGAGGGCCACCCGCGCCCATGACGTCTCGGGCGAGCTCGTCGAGGGCCGCCTCGCTCCGGTCCGTTACCGCGCGAGTCGACACGAGACGCCCGTGTCGGAGCACGCTCACGTCGTCCGCGTGTTGCCGCACTTCGTCGAGTCGATGCGTGACGACGACCACGGCGCGGCCCGCGTCGGCGAGCTTGCGCAGCGTCGCATAGAGAGCGTCGGATTCCCCGCGGGTCAGCGCTGCCGTCGGCTCATCGAGGATGACGACGCCGGCCTCGCGCACGAGCGCTCGAACGATCTCGAGCCGCTGCTTGTCGCCGACCCCGAAGGTCTCGACGCGCGCGTCCCAGGCGACGGTGGCGCCGACGTCTCGCGCGATCACTTCCGCCCGCGCGCGGGCCCGCTCGCGATCGAGGCGACCGAACCGGCCGACCGGCTCCGCGCCGAGCATGACGTGGTCGAGCGCCGTGAGAGCGCCGGCAAGCGCGAAGTGCTGCTCGACCATGCGTACGGCCCGGTGAACCGCGCTGCGGCTCGCCGGCTTGCCCTCGAGGAGCACCGCGCCCCGGTCCGGTGCGTCGAGGCCGGCGGCGATCTTCAAGAGCGTGGTCTTGCCGGCGCCGTTCTCGCCGACCACGGCGTGAATCCGTCGCGCTTCGAACGCGAGCGAGACGTCATCGACGGCGAGCACCGCGCCGAAGCGCTTGCTCGTTCGTTCGACGGCGAGCCGGGCCAGCGATTACCCCGCGACGCGCTGCGCGAGCGGGATCCCTTCGTCTTCGACGTCGCAGACGACGTGCGATCGCCTCGGCGCGCGATGCGAAGGTACGCGGCTCCCCCGCGCGCCGGACGCGTTCAGTCCGGCGTGGAGCTGCGCGCCGTCGAGAATGGCCTCGCAGAGCGACGGGTAGTCCAGGCCGGAGGCCTCGGCGATCTTCGGCAAGAGCGACGTGGGCGTCATGCCCGGCAACGTGTTGACTTCGAGGACGTACTCGTTCTCGCCCTCGGTCACGAGGAGGTCGACGCGGCAGGCGCCCGTGCACGACAGCGCGCGCGCGGCGCGCTCGGCCAGGTTCAGCACGCCGCGCAGGCGGGTGGCGGCGATGCGCGGGGGCGAGACGTACTCCGTCATCCCCGCGGTGTACTTCGCGCGGTAGTCGTAGAGGCCTTGCTTGGGCCGCACTTCGATGGCGCCCAGGACCCGCCCGTCGAGAATGCCCACGTGCACCTCGGTCGACCGAACGAAGCGCTCGACGAGCGCATCTTCGTCGAAGGCGAGCGCCTGCTCGATCCCGTGAGCCAGCTCGGCGAGGTCGTCTGCCTTGCACAGGCCGACCGACGAGCCCTCGCGCCGGGGCTTCACGATCGCGGGGAACCCGAAGCTGCCGTGCAGCTCCTCGAGATTCTCGAGGTCGCCTCGTCGGGCCACGTAGTACGGCGGGGTCGGCACGTTGTGGAGACGGAACATCTCCTTGGCCTTGAGCTTGTCCATGGCGAGCGCGCTCGAGAGCACGCCGCTGCCGGTGTAGGGGATGCCCATCAGCTCGAGTAAGCCCTGGACGCAGCCATCTTCCCCGCCGCGCCCGTGGAGCGCGAGGAAGACGACGTCGACCTCGGCGCGTCGGACGCGCTCGTCGACGCCCAGGCCGTCGTCGGCCCACACGATGCGCGCGACCTCATGGCCGCGGCTTTCGAGCGCGGCGGCGACGCCCTCGCCCGTTCGAAGCGACACTTCACGCTCCGCGCCACATCCCCCCATCAGCACTCCGACGCGCTTCGTCTTCATTGGGATGAACTCCGAGCTATCAACTAACGTTCCATCGGCGCGCGCGGCCGGGGGGCAGGCATTCAGTCGCGCCCGGGACCGGACGCGGGGCTACCGCGTGTCATGACGGCCACAAAAGCGCGGGCGAACGGCATCCCTTCCGGATACCAGCGCTCTCCTTCGAGGGTCAACTTCGGCTAGTCGATTTCGACGAGAATGGCGGTGATGTTGTCTTTTCCGCCGCGCTGGTTGGCGAGCTCGATGAAACGACGCACCGCGACGTCTCCGCCGAGACGAACGATCGGCGGAATGTCTGCATCGCGGAGGTAGCCGTGCAAGCCGTCGCTGCAGAGGAGGAAGCGTGCCGCCGGCGTAAGCGGGACGCGCCGGGTATCGACCTGCACGTACTCGCGGTTCCCCACGGCGCGCGTGATGACGTTGCGATGCGGCGACCGCAACGCCTCTTGAGGCGTGATGAGCCCTTGTTTGAGCTGCCAGGCGATGAGCGTGTGGTCTTCGGTCAGCTGCTCGACGGCGTCGCCTTCGACGCGGTACACGCGGCTGTCGCCGACCTGCGCCGTGATGGCGTAGTCGCCGAGCAGGAGCAGCGCGCTGATCGTCGTACCCATGCCGCTCATCGCGCGGTCGATCTCGGCGATCGAGAACACGTGGTAGGTCGCCGCCTGGACGGCGCTCTCCATCAGGCGGCAGGCCGCTTGCGCGTCGGTTTCGGTGACGGGATCGACGAGCTCGCGCAGGCTCCCGACCCCGCGCTTGACCATGCCGAAGAGCGTGTCGACCGCCTCGCGACTGGCGACCTCGCCCGCGGCGTGACCGCCCATCCCATCGGCGACGACGTACAGGCCGAGCTTGTCGTCCATGAAGAACGCGTCTTCGTTCGAGCTGCGCTTGCGACCGAGGTCGGTCAGCGCGAAGCCGGTGCGCCGCCACGGGGGCGGCGCGACGTCAACCTCCGCGCGGGCTCCGTCCGTCGTGGCCCCCGGCGCCGTCACATCGCGCGGAGCCTTGGCCGTCGGTCCGCGGTAGTTGCTCGAGGTCATCGCGATGAAGGCTCGATTGAGGACTATACCCCCGGCGCGAGCGGGCGGCGTCGAGGATCTTTTGGCTCGCCTGCGCGCCGAGACAGTGGTTTCGTCGTGACACACGGTTCCCGACAGCCACCACTCGCTTCCTGACACCGACCACAGGCTCCCCGAGAACCAGAGACTGCGTCACGAGCCAGACCCCACCCGAGCCACCCGAGCCCACGAGAGATGCCCGTTTCACCCCGCTCGCCCACGCCCGCGTCCCCGAGGTCAGGGCTGCCGCCGCACGGCCACGTTCCCGGCCACGTTCAAGGCGGCCGTTCAGGCGCGCGCGCGCCTGTGCACGCGGCTCGCGCGCGACCTCGGGCGGCCGCCGCCGGAGCTCGCCTCCTCGGTCCGCTGAGCGGCAGCGCCGACGTCGGGCTCGCCGCGCTCGTCATCATGGCGCTCGGGCTCATGATCGTACCCCTCCCGACGTGGACGCTCGATCTCTTGATCTCGGCGAACCTCGCGGCGTCGATCGCGATCCTTCTCGTTGTTCTCTACGTGCCCGATGCCATCGGCATCGCGACGTTCCCTACGCTCCTGCTTTTGACGACGCTCTTTCGCCTGGCGCTGAACGTCGCCTCCACGCGGCTCATTCTCCTCCAGGCGAACGCAGGCGAAGTCATCAAGGCGTTCGGCACGCTCGTCGTGCGGGGCAACTACGTCGTGGGCGCCGTGGTCTTCTTCGTTCTGACGACCGTTCAGTTCATCGTGATCGCCAAGGGCTCGGAGCGCGTGGCCGAGGTCGGCGCCCGCTTCGCTCTCGACGCCATGCCGGGAAAGCAAATGGCCATCGACGCCGAGCTTCGCGGCGGTTCGATCGACGGCAACGAAGCCCGACGGCGGCGGCGGCTCCTCCAGCGCGAGAGCCAGTTCTACGGCGCGATGGACGGAGCCATGAAGTTCGTGAAGGGCGACGTCATCGCCTCGATCGTGATCGTCGTGGTCAACGCGCTCGGCGGAATCGCGATCGGCGTCGGGATGCGCGGGATGACGGCGGGCGACGCGCTCCACCGATACGGGCTCCTCACGATCGGCGACGGGCTCGTCACCCAGATTCCCGCGCTGGTGCTCTCGACCGCCGCGGGACTCCTCGTGACCCGGGTCGCGAGCGAAGAGGCCGACACGCCCCTGGGCGAAGAGCTTGCGCGGCACTTGCTCGGCGTGCCCAAGGCCCTGCAGGTGGCCGGGGGCTTCGTACTCCTCCTGGCCGCGGTGCCGGGGCTGCCGGTCGCGCCGTTCCTCGCGATCGGCGTCGCTCTCGTATTCACGGGGCGCGCTCGGGCCCGAGCGAAGGCCGTGGAGATGCGCCGCGCCGCGGCGGAGCCGATGCCGGTCGACCGCACCGGGCGCGCCGGCATGCATGATCCGACGTTCGTTCCCCTCGTCGTCCCCTGGACCCTCGAGGTCAGCCAGGATCTGGAGGCCGCGCTCGACGCGGAGCCTCGCGGTTTGCGAGCGGCGGCGTTCGGCGTGCGCGAGCGCGTGTTCGCGGAGCTCGGCGTGCCGCTTCCGGCGGCGCGAATGCGCGTCCGGGTCGAGCTCGATCGGCGCTGCGTCGTGGTCTCGCTGCACGAGGTTCCCGCGAAGGTCCTTCGGGTGCCCGAGTCGATCGCAGACGACGCGGTCGTCGAGTGGGTCTGCGACCAGGTGCTCGAGGTCCTGCGCGCCCGCGCCGCCGATTTCATCGGGATGGCCGAGGTCCAGCGGCTCCTCGACGAGCTCGAGCAGTTCGCGCCAGCGACCGTACGCAACGTCGTCCCGAAGCCCTTGAGCCTGGTGCTGCTGACCGATGTCTTGAGGCGGCTCGTCGAGGAGCGCGTCAGCATCCGCGACCTCCGCGGCATCCTCGAATCGCTGTCGGCGATCGCCGCGACCGAGAAGGACCCGCTGAATCTCGCGGAGTACGTGCGCAGTCAGGCCCGGCGCGCGATCACATTTCGACTCACGGCGGGCGTGGGGCGCCTCGACGTGGTCTTGCTCGACCCGATCCTCGAAGAGACCGTTCGACGGGCGATCACCCGGACCACCGCCGGCTCGTTCCTGACGCTCGCGCCGCAGGCCGCCCGCGACGTGATCGCTTCGGTCATGAGAGCGATCGGCCAGGTGTCCGACGGGGCCGCAGGCGTCGCGCTGGCTGCGTCCGGCGCGCAGGGAGCCTCGGGGGGGCTCGCGCTGCCCGCGCGCCCGCCGACGCCGGTCATTCTCACGCAGCCCGACATTCGACGCTTCGTTCGAAAGCTGCTCGAGAGCGAGCTGCCCGACGTGTCCGTCGTCAGCTTTGCCGAACTCCTGCCAGAGGTCGCGTTGAAACCCGTCGCTCGCGCGATCCCACTCCCCTGACTCACCCGCCCCCACCTTTCTCGGGGCCGTGCGCGACGGACACGGCGGACTGCGATTCCGCGCTTCATCCGCGGGCGTTCGTTTACGCTGAGACGTCGAGGAAGGAGATCACCGATGAACCAGCCCCCGGGCTATCCCCCTGGTGGACCGCCCTTTCCGGGTCCGCCGGGTGCACCGCAGCCGCAGGGTCCGCAAGGCGCTGCTCCCCCGCAAGGTCACAAGCCGATGCAGGGGACCCAGATCATGAACAGCGCGCCGGGCTCGCCAGCGCTCGCTGCTGCACAAGCTCAGGTCGCCGCCGCCCAGGCTGCCGCCGGCGGCGCGCCACCCGGGTACGCTCCGCAGCCAGGGGGTCCCTACGGAGCCCCGCCGCCCTACGGTCAGCCGCCACAAGGCGCCTATGGCCCTCCCCCACAGGGCTACGGGCCGCCGCCGCAATACGGGCCAGCGCCGCAGTACGGTCAGCAACCGCAATACGGCCAGCCGCCGCAAGCGCAACCGCCTTACGGTCAGCCTCCGCAACAGCCCTATGGCCAGCCGCCGCCTGGATACGTGCCGCAAGGTGGGCAGGCGGGGTACGGCCAACCGGGCCAGCCGCCGCCCGGCGGGTACGGGCAGCAGCCCGGCTACGGGCCGCCGGCCGGTCAACCGTTCCCACAGTTCGGGGCGATGCAGCAGCCCCAGGGAGCGCCCATCGTCGTCGCGCCAGGAACGCCAAGGCCGACCGCGCGCAACCCCCTGATGACCATGCTCGTCCCCATCGGAGCGGTCTTCGGGGCGATCATCCTCTCGGTCGTCTCGGCGATCGTCGCCGGTGTGCTCGATTCGGCGATCATCGGCATTCTGGGCAGCGCCGTCTCCGGCCTCGGGATGCTCGCGGGCTCGGTGCTCATGTTCATCTCGGCGGTCAAGATGATGAGCGAGCTCCGCGCCATCACCCGGGCTGACGCGCTCGCGTGGTGGGGCCTCCTCATCCCGTTTTACAGTCTCTACATCGTCCTCGTCGTCGTTCCCGCCGAGATGACGAAGGCCAAGCAAGCGCTCCGCGTTCAAGAGCCGACGCGGAACATCGTCTTTTACTGGCTGCTCTTCCTCTACGCGTTCGCGGCGGACCTGAACGACGTCGGCCGCGCGATGCCCGGCTGATCTCCGGCAATCCGCTCCGAGAGCCGGCGGCTCCAGCGGCGGCGCTATGCGCGACCGCCTCCTAGCTGCCGGCTCTGGCTACATCTTCTGGCGCACCATCTTGCGCGGAACCGCGCCGCTACGCATGAGAAGCTGCTTCGCCTCTTGTTGCAGCATGGGGTGGATCCTCTTCGCGCCGACGAACATCCCGAGAAGCTGCGGATTCACGTCGATGAGCTTCTTGAGCGCTCGCGAAGCGCCTTTCATGTCGCCCACCCCTGCGTACGCGAAGGCCCGCGCCCGGAGCATCTGCACGCGCATCTCGCCATACTCGGGATCGTCCGGGTTGTAGAGCTCGAGCAGCTCGACCCCCTTCTTGCCCTGGCCCGTTCGGCCGTAGGCCTCGCCGGCCACGGCCGCGAACATCGCGCGGGTCTTGGCGTCTTGCTGCTTGCCGAGCTCCATCTTGTCGACCAGCGCGCGCGCCTCGGGGAGATCGCCGAGCTGGAGGTGAATGGTGGCGCGGGTGCACCGGACCTGATCGGCCACAGGCGTCATCTGCTTGGCGAGGTCGACGGACTCGAGGGTCGCGAGCGCCTTCCGCGGGTCGTCTTGCATCTCGAGCTGGGCCCGCGCGATGGCCGCCTGCACGTCGCCCTTCTTGAAGCCTGTCTCCAGCTTCTTCAAGGCTTCTTGTCGCCCCTCTTCGTTCTGCGAACCCGACCGAAGGAGCGCGGCCATGTCGCGAGACTTGTTGACGTACCGCACCAACCAGATGGCGGCTGCAATGGCGGCCAGCGTCAGCGCGCCGGCTGCGAACATCGGGATGACCGTCCACCGCGCGACGATGAACGCCACGACCCAGAGGACGGCAATGACGCCGCCGGCGCGGACGATGATCTTCTTCAGGTCCACCGGCGGACGCTCGGGAGCGTCGGGCGAAGGCTTCGCCAGATCGCGGAGCTCGCGCTGCATCGCGGCGACGCTTTGCTTCTTTTTCTTCTTCTTCGGCGCGTCGAGCGGGGCTTCGGATTTGGCGTCGGTGGGCACGGTGATTCAGTTGCCGGATTAGCGCGACAGGCGCCCCGGCGCAAACCGCCCCCACGCTCTCACGCTCTCGCTCGCGCGACGGCGGCCTCTCCGGCGCCCTTGCTGAACCCGATCATTGCGCTCGTCCCGTTCACCCCGCCGAACGCACCGACGCCACCGACGCCACCCATGCTGCCCGGGCTCGCAGCCGGCTTCGCCTCGGCGTCGTTGATCTTGACGCTCACGATCTTGGAGACGCCCGCCTCTGGCATCGTGACGCCGTAGAGCACGTCGACCATCTGCATGGTGCGCTTCACGTGCGTGATCAAGATGAACTGCGAGCGGTCGGTCATCGATCGAATGAGCTCGTTGTATCGAGACACGTTGGCCTCATCGAGCGGCGCGTCGACCTCGTCGAGAATGCAGAAGGGCGACGGCTTGATCTGGAAGATTGCGAAGATGAGGCTCACGGCGGTCAGAGCCTTCTCGCCTCCGCTCATGAGCTCGATGCTCGAGAGCTTCTTTCCGGGCGGCTGCGCGATGATGTCGATACCGGTCTCGAGCATGTCTTCGGGGTTCGTGAGCCGGAGCTCGGCGCGCCCGCCCCGGAACATCCTCGGAAAGATCTCGCGGAACCGATCGTTGACGAGCGCGAACGTCTCCTCGAAGAGGCGCCGCGATTCGCGGTTCATCTGCTGGATGGCGCGGGTGAGATCGGCGAGCGCCTTGTCGAGATCGGCCTTCTGGGTCGTGTAGAACGTGAATCGCTCTTCGGCTTCGGTGTGCTCGCGCATCGCGTCGAGGTTCACGCTGCCCATGCGCTCGATGAGCCGCACGAGCTCTTCGACCCGCGAGTGCAGGACCTCGTCGGGCGGCGGTCGCATGTGGTAGTCGCCGACGATCCGGGCCAGGCGCAAACCGCGGAATTTGTCGCCCACGCCGGCCAGCAAGTGCTCCATCGCGAGCTGCTTCTCGCGTAGCGCCATCTCGTGCGTCATCAGCGCCGCGCGCACCGCGTCTCCACGGCTCCGCAGATCTTTGAGCACGGCCTCACGCTCGAGCAGTCCGGCGCGCAACTCTTCGAAGGCGCCGCGCACTCGAGCAAGTTCGTCTTGCGCGTCACGCGCGGAATCGAGCGCGGCCTGCACCTGCCCCTTGTGGACCATGAGCATCGCCGCCGTCTCTCCGAAGGCGTGCGCGTTCGCGAGGAGCTCGCCTTCGAGGCGCTGCGCGCGCTCGCGCAGCTCGTCGGCGCTTCGTGTCAGGCGGAGCTCCGTGCCTCGCGCCGCTGCGAGCCGCTCCCGGGCGCCCGCAACCGTCACCTTCCGCGCGGTCACGGCCTGCCGTTGAGCGTCGAGATCCTCGCGTGCCGAAGTCAGAGCGATCGCCGCCGCTTCGAGCTCGCTCGCCGTCCGGACCACGACCGCTTGCGCCTCGGAGAGGACCCGCGTCGCGTCGTCGCGCTCCAGGCCGGCTTCGTCGAGTCCCCGCAGGAGCTCGCCCTCTTCGGCGACGACCGTCTCGAGTCGACGGTGCACGCCTTCGAGCTGGCCCTCGGCTTTCTGCAAGTCCTTCTCGGCGGTGATGAGCGCCAGTTCGCGCGCGTGGGCCTCGTGGCGAGCCCGATCGAGCGCGGTGCCGACCTGGGTGATCTCGACCCGCGACGCCTGGAGCGCTTGCAGTCGCTCGGTGACGAGCGCGTCGAGCCGCTCGAGCTCCTTGACGAGCTCCCGTGCCTCGCGCTTGCTCTCCAGCATGCCCGCCGCGACCGCGTCGCCCTGGCCGCCTTCGACCCGCCCGTCGCCGTGAATCACCGTACCGTCGAGCGTGACGAGAACGGAGCGTCCCCCGGCCTCGCGGACCCGGCGCGCCCCGGCGAGATCGCGCACCACGACCGCATCGCCGACGAGCGCCCGAACGAGCGCCTCGTCTTCGGGTGCGAAGCGAAGGGCGTCGGCCAAAGACGCCACGACGGCTTCGTCAGCCGGCGCGGTCTCGCGCCCGGCGACGCCCGCGACGAAGCTCGGGCGCTGCGGGATGATCGCGGCGCGTCCCCTGCGCTCGCGCGCCAGGTCCTCGAGGAGCGAGACGCCCCGGGCGACGTCGCTGACGATCACGTCCTGCAGGCGCGATCCGAGCAACCCCGCGAGCGCCTGCGTGAGCTCGGCCGGAGCTTCGAGCCGGTCGGCCACGAGGCCCACGATGCAATCGTCGCGAGTGCCGACGAGCGCCTTGGCCCCCACGCCGACGCCCTCGAGACGGGCGTGCATCTCCTCGAGAGCCCCGTAGCGAGAGCGCTTCTTCGATAGCTCGCCCTTGCCCTCGTCGAGCGCCTTTTCCTGGAGCTGGATGAGTTCTTTGAGTTCGCCGAGCCGCTCCTCGAGGCGCGTCTTCTCGGCCACCGTGGTCACGCGACCGGCGCGGAGATCCTCGATCGATCGCGCCAGCCCGTCCGCGCGCGCGGCGTGCTCGACACGAGCTCCGTCGAGCAACTCTTTCTCCCCGCCGAGGCGGTCGCGCCGCGCCGTCATCTCGTTTCGGCGCCGCTCGAACCCGGCGAGCTTCGCCTCGGTGCTGGCGATGTCCGCCTGGAGCTTCGCGATCACCTGACGCCGCTGGACCACGCCTGCGTCGCGGCCCGCGTGAACCGCGGCGAGCTCGTCGAGCCTCGTCTCTTCGCCGGCGACGCGAGAGGCCTGATCGGTCTCCTCGGCCTCGAGCGAGGCGACCTCCGCGGTGACCACGTCGCGCTCGGCCCCGAGGCGCGCGCTCTGCTCGGTCATCTCGCGTTTCTCGCCCTCGGCTTGCTGCTCGCGTTGCGCGAGCGCCGCCAGGCGGTCCTTCGCGCGCTCGATCGCGGCCTCCTCGGTTTGTACCGCGCTGTCGGCAGCGAAGCTCGCGTTCTGCGCCGCGTCGAGCCGCTCGCCCGCGCCGTGCACGTCGAGCCGCGAGGCCTCGAGCTCGGCTTCGCGAGCGCCGAGCTCCGTACGAACGCGCGCGTCGTCTTCGGCGAGCCGTTCGACCTCGCCGCCTTCGAGCTTGATCCAGCCGGAGAGCTCGAGATAGCGGTGCGAGGCCTCGTGGAGCTGAAGATCCTCGACCTCGTTCCGGTAGGCCACGTACCGCTCGGCCTTGGCCGCCTGGCGCTTGAGAGACGCCAGGCTGCGCTCGATCTCCGCGACGATGTCGCCTACGCGCAGCAAGTTTTGCTGCGTCAGATCCATCTTCTTTTCGGCCTGCTTTTTCCGGCTCTTGAACTTCGTGATGCCGGCGGCCTCTTCGATCAAGAGCCTGCGATCTTCGGCCTTCGCGCTGACGATGAGGCCGACCTTGCCCTGCTCGACAATGGAATAGGCCTTGGTGCCGGCGCCCGTACCGAGGAACAGGTCCGTGACGTCGCGGAGGCGAACCGACGTCTTGTTGACGAGGTAGTCGCTGTCGCCGGATCGATAGAGACGCCGTGTCACCGCGATCTCGGCGTACTCCTTGTACTCGAGGGGCATCTCGTCAGGGTTGTCGTTCTCGAAGGTGATCGTCACCTCGGCGAAATCCTGCGCGGTGCGCGTCTCGCTGCCGCTGAAGATGACATCGTCCATCGAGCGACCGCGAAGATGCCTTGCGCTCTGCTCCCCCATGCACCAGCGAATCGCGTCGACGATGTTCGACTTACCGCATCCGTTGGGCCCCACGATGGCCAGGACATCGTGATCGAAGCGGAGCACGGTCCGATCGACGAACGATTTGAAGCCGGCAAGCTCGAGCTTCTTGATCTTCATCTAGCTAGGCTCCCGCACGCTACCGGACGCCACCGGATCATGTCACTGCACATATCGTCACTCTCTACGCATCACCTGTACCCCCCTTCGTGCGTTCAGTTCAAGGCAAGACAGCCGGGTTCCAGGCAAAAGCTTGACCGCCTCGCTTGCCCGGCCGTTCCGCTGGCACTCGACTTGACACAGTGCCAGCCAAGCCATATTCGCTAAAGCTATGCCGACCTACGAGTACGCTTGCGGAGCGTGCGGGCATCAGTGGGAGCAGGTGCAGCGAATCATCGAGGCGCCCATCGAAGTGTGCCCGAAGTGCGCGCAAACGGCCGCCCACCGCCTGATCAGCGGGGGCACGAACTTCATCCTGAAGGGCGGCGGCTGGTACTCGGACCTCTATTCGTCGTCCAAGCCCCCCGCCAAGGCGGCCGAGCCGTCCGGGGGCTCGGCTTCCACGGGCTCCGAGGGCACGGGCGGCACCAAGAGCGACGCTGGTTCCACCGCTGGAACCAAGGGCGAAACCAAGGCCGCGCCTGCCGCGACCCCGACGCCCTCGTCGACTCCGTCGTCCTCGTCGGCTCCGTCTTCTTCCAGCTGAGTGGTCAGCACGCGTGACACCGCCCGCGTAGCTCGGCGCCGGTTGCCGAAGACGAGAAATCGCGCCTCCTCGTGCGGAAGCCCGAGAGTACGCGCAAGCTTCTCGAAGACCAGGTCCGTAATGCGACCTCCAAGGGGCGCGGCGAGCTCGCCGAGGTCGCGCCTCCAGTGGAGCGCGTCCTTCGACGCGGCCTGAACCGCCGCGTGGACCTCGAATTCGCGCTCGGTGGCGAGGTCAACCGTCTTTCGGCCCGCTAGCCATCGCTTGGCCCAGAGGGCACCACGGGCCAGCGCGTGGAAGGCTGCCGTCGCCTCCATCCACGCTTCAACGGGGCCCGACCCACCCAGCGCGGCTTCGAGCCGCAGGATCCGATCGCGGATCTCGTCGAGCTCGAGATCGTCGATCTCCCGGAGCGCACCGGGGAAGCGCGACGCGAGCGTCGCCATGCGCGCGCGCACCCGAGCGCCGGCGACCGCGTCGCTTTCGCCCGCTTCAGGTTCGAGGCGCATCGCGAGCATTTCGCGGTACTTACCCCGGAGGTCATCGAGCGCTTCAGGGAGCGTGATACCCACTTCCAGAGCGTAGGGCACGTGCTAGGGCATGTACCAGTTCGTGGCGCGTTGCGAGAGCGAGCGTTAGATTTCAGGAGTGGCCGACGGAACACCGCGAGAAACAGACGAACTCCGTCAGGAGATGGCCCGCCTCGACGCGCGGATCGTGACCATCCTCGACGAGCGAGCGCGTCTCGCCCGGCAAGTTCGAGAGCTTCGTCGCAACCAGGCGCCGGCGCTTCCGGTCGGCGATCACGCCGCGATCCGCGAGCTCGTCGAGCGATCCAGCGGCGACATGCCGAAAGACGCGCTCCGCGACGTCTTGGGCGCAGTCTTCGCCGCGGGCCTGGCGCTCGAACTCCCGGTCAAGGTCGCGTTCGTCGGCCCCGAAGGCGGAGCCGGGCACGCCGCCGCGCGCAGCCGGTTCGGTTCGGGCGAATCCATGCTCGTCCCGGCGGACAGCGCGGTCGACGCGCTCGAAGAGGTGTCGCGCAAGCGCGCCGAGTTCGCAGTCGTCCCTTTCGAGACGTCCACCGAGGGCCCGCTCCAGCCCACCATCCAGGCGTTGATGACGCGCGATTTGCGCATCGCCGAGATGGTCGACAACGACTTCGCGCTGCACCTCGTCAGCCGGACAGGCACGCTCGGGCCCACGCTCGGGCCCACACTAGGGCCCACACTAGGGCCCACACTAGGGCCCACACTAGGGGAAGTGTCGAAACTGTACGGAACGGCGGCCGACCACGCGCTGTGCCGGCGCTTCATCGAGCGGCTCGCCTCGCACGTGGCGGTCGTCCCGGTGGCCAGTCCCCGATTGGCTTGCGAGCTCGCCGCGGGCGAGAGCGGCGCCGCGGCGATTGCTGGCGAGGCCGTCGCCGCCTCGTTCGGCCTCGAGATCGCGACGCGCGACGTCCGCGACGCCGAGAGCGCGCGCGTGCGATACGCCATCGCGGGGACGCGCCCTTCTGCGCGAACGACCGACGAGGCGACGTCGTTCGTCTTCAGCGTGCAAGACGCGCCCGGGTCGTTGCTCGACGTTCTACGCGTCTTCGCCGACCGTGGAATTCGCCTGACGAAAATTCACAGCCACCCATCCGATGGCTCGAACTGGAGCTACCTCTTCTATGCCGAGGCGTCGGGTCACTTCACGGACCGGTCGCTCGTGACCGCCTTCGAAGAGATCAAGCGAATGACCCGGCTGTTCAAGCTCCTCGGTTCCTATCCGGCGCGGTAGTCTGCCGGATCGATGCATCGACGCCATCTACTGGTCCTCGTCGCGCTTCTCTTCGGGTGTGGTGGAAAGGGCGCGGCCTCGGGAGCCGACGCGAAGACCGTCGCGGACGCCGACCCGGTCGCACTCTTGCCGCCGTCGTCGATCGTGGTCGCGAGCCTCGAGGCGCGCGCGATGTACGCCAGCGCGTCGATCGGCGCGACGCTCGCGACGTTCACTGGCTCGCTCGTGCCCTTCGGGCCGGAAGCGGGGTTTCAGGCGTCTCGCGACGTGGACCGCGTGACCTTCGGCGCCTACGCGGGCAGCGAGGCCGACGTGGCCGCCGTGCTCAGCGGCCGCTTCGATCTCGACAAGATCGCCGCCGCGACGACGACGAAGACCGGCGCAGCCATCGTAAAGGCGACCTACGCCGGCTTCGCGACCGACGCCATCGGCGCCGTCACGATCGCGCCGATCACCGCGAAGACGCTGGTCGTCGGAACGAGCGAGCGCGTCCACCGCGTGCTCGATCGCCTCGGATCCGGTGCGCTCCAGCGGTCGGTTCCCCCGTGGGTGTCGGACACGTTGAACACGCCGGGCGCGCAGTTCGTGGTCACGGCCGACTTTGCGACCCAGCCGATTGCCTCCGCGACCATTGGCTCGATCAATCTGTCGTGGCTCAAAGGGTTGCAGGTCGTCCGCGCGATCGGCGACTTCGACGCCCCGGGGATCAACGTCGCAGGAACCCTCACCTACGGCACTCCGACCGAGGCGCAGGGCGCGGCCGATGGCATCCATGTCCTCGACGGTCTGCAAAAGGTGCTTGCTCCGCTGCTCCTCGGAGCCAGGGTGCAAAACCTCCAGGTCTCGAGCAGCGGCAGCGACGTCAGCTGCAAATTCGCCCTCGACGGCTCGTCCATTGGCGCGCTGCTGTCGCTCGCGACTCGTTACGCGCTGCCGCCCGCACGATGACGGCGCTCGTCGTCCACCCCGCGGAGCGCCCGCTCGTCGGCAGCATCCCGGTCCCGTCGGACGCGGGCATCGGACACCGTGCGCTGCTCTTCGCGGCCGTCGCCCAGGGCAAATCGCGCCTCGTCTCGTTCTCTGCCGTCGACGGCACGCTGACGACCGCCGCTTGCCTGCGGGCTCTCGGAGCGTCGATCGACTCGGTCGGTCACGACGTCATCATCTCGGGCGCCGGCCTCGGCGGGCTTCGCGCGCCCGAGCGCGGGGTCTACTGCGGCGCGTCCAGCACGACGATGCACCTCCTGTGCGGTCTTCTGGCCACGATGCCCTTTCGAGCGACGCTCGCCGGCGACGGCGCGCTTTCTCGAGAGGCGATGACGCCGCTGGTGACGCCTCTCCGGCGGCGCGGAGCGCTCGTCGAAGGGACTGGGCGCGACGGCGAGGTCACGGCCCCCCTGGCGATCGAGCCTCTCCCCGACCGACGGCTCCTGTCGAGGATCGAGTACGAGAGCCCTGCGGCAAGCGCCGACGTGAAGGCGGCCGTCTTGATCTCGGGCTTGCGCGCCGAAGGTGCCACGCTGTTCAAGGAGCCCACGGTCTCGCGTGACCACACCGAGCGCTTGCTCGACGCGCTCGGCGCCCCGATACGAACGTTCGGCACCGTGGTCCAGCTCGACCCCACGGCCTGGGACGGACACATCGCGGGTTTCGAGTTCGCAATTCCCGGAGACCTGTCGGCCGCCGCCTTCCTCATCCTCGCCGCGAACCTCGTGCCCGGCTCTCGCGTGACGGCGCGCGCGGTCAGCGTGAACCCGACGCGATCGGGCCTGCTCGAGATCGCGCGCGACATGGGCGCGGGGCTCACGATCGAGCCGCAGGGCGAGCGCCAGGGCGAACCGGTCGCCGCGCTGCACGCGTGGCGCGCAGGCCTCCGCGCGGCGACGATCGGCGGCGAGACCGTCGCGCGCGCGAACGACGACATCCCCGTCGCCTGCGCGCTCGCCGCGCGAGCCGCGGGAACGAGCCGCGTCACGTTCGGCGACGGCGAGCTTGGAGCGGAGGCGGTGCGTCGACGGGTCGCGCCGCTGCTAGGCGCGCTCCGGTCGTTCGGCGTGCAGTGCGACGAGCGGCCGGGCGGCGTCGAGATCGAGGGCCGAGAAGGACCCCTCCGCGCCGCTCGTATCGAGAGCGGTGGCGATCCCTCGCTCGCGATGACCACAGCGATCCTCGCGCTCGCCGCCGACGGGCCGACGCGGATCGAGGACGCGGCTTGCATCGGGTCGCGGTATCCGAAATTCGTGGCGACCCTTCGCGCCCTCGGCGCTCGCGTCGACGTCGAGAGCGAGAGCGAGAGCGAGAGCGGGTGAGCGCGTAAATCGCCGCGGATGGACTAGAGTCACGCTGTGGGTCGTTCCCGTCCGATCGTCGCCATCGATGGTCCCGCAGGAGCGGGAAAGAGCACCGTCGCGAAGCGCCTGGCCGATGTACTCGGCTACGTGCTCGTCGACACCGGCGCCATGTACCGCGCGGTGGCGCTCGCGGCGCAACGCGTCGGAATCGGGTGGGACGAGGCCGAGCCCGTCGGCGAGCTCGCCCGGCAGCTGGTAGCGCGGAGCGCCCTCGGTTTCGAGCGCGATCCCGAGCGCGGGGTCAGGGTCCGCCTCGACGGCGCAGACGTGACCGACGCGATCCGTGCCCCCGAGATCGGAATGGGCGCGAGCACGGTCTCGGCGCACAAGGCCGTTCGCGACGCCCTCCTGGCGATGCAGCGGCAGGCCGGGCGATCGGGCGGCGTCGTCCTCGAGGGTCGCGACATCGGCACCGTCGTCTTCCCCGAGGCCGACGCCAAGTTCTTCCTCACGGCGCGCCCCGAGGTCCGGGCGCGCAGGCGCTTCGACGAGCTGACGGCCAGGGGCGCGAAGGTGTCGTTCGAACAGACCCTCGACGAGGTGCGCCAGCGCGACGAGCAAGACACGACGCGGGCGGTCGCGCCGCTCCGTCAGGCGCCCGACGCCACCCTGGTCGACAGCTCCGAGATCGGCATCGAAGAAGCCGTCGCCCGAATGGCCGAACGGGTCCGTGCGGGGGCAAGCGGTTGACGATCGCGTGGAGGACGGCGTTCCTCGCGCCGATCTCGCTCACTTCGCTCATCTGCGCCCCCGCGCCCCTCGCCTGCGGCGGAAACGCGCTCGCTCCGTCGACGCAGACTTCGCCGGTGGCGGCAGAGCCCCGCTGGGAAGACGCCTTCGACGCGACGCCGGAGCTCATGGTCTTCGTGTACCCGTCGGCGCTCCGGTCGGACCGCGTCTACGGTCCCCTGCTTCGCCGCGCGATTGCGCTCGTGCGGCAGCGGAGCCGGGTGGTCGCCCAGACCCGTGCGCTCGACGCGATGGAAGACGCCGACGAGGTGATTCTCGGTCTTCGTCCCGGGTCGTCGGAGACGGCGGAGGACATCGTCGTCGTCGTTCGCGGCGTGCGCGCCGATGTGGACCCGGCGGCGCTGGTCGATTCCGAAGGCCGTCCCCTCTGGGCACCTGGCCCGATGGGCCGCGTGCGGGAGCTCATCCGCGCCGATGCGGCTTCCCCGCCATCCGAGGCCGGCGAAGTCCCTGCCTCTCTCTTCGAACTGCCTGGGCGCACGTGGGTCATCGCCGCGGGCGACGCGCGTACCCGGGCGCGGTCCGCGTTCACGCGTACGCCCGCGCGCTCCCGCTCTCGGGCGCCGGTCGAGCCTGGGGCCGACGACGCCCTTGTCACCATCCGGATCGACGGGGCCGCGCTCGTCCGACGCGTTCCCGCGCTGCGTTCGGGCGATCTTGGCAGCGTGGGTCGCCGCCTCGACGACATGACGTTCGAGCTCGCCGCCGGCTCGGTCGACGGGGTCGCGCCCGCCGACGGCGGACCTCTGCCGGCCCCGGACCGCAAGGTCAAGGCGACCCTTTCGTATGCGAACGAAGACGCCGCGGCGCTCGCCGAGTCCACGGTGCGTCAGGCGCTCGAAGCGATCCAGCGAAAGAAGCCCGAGGGGCTCGCGTGGCTTCCGAGCGAGCAGATCACCGTCGAGCGTCCTCCCCCAGGGAAGCGGGTCGTCCTGACAACCCCGCTCCCTCCGCGCCTCATCGATGCGCTCCTGCATGCGGGCGCGCCCCGACCCGGCCCGGGCGAGCGCGATCCGCCGCCCTGATACCCGTCACGTGCCTTTGACAGACGGGCTCCGGCACGCTAAGTGCCAGCGTCCCGAGGCTGGCTTTCGAGGATGCGTCCGTCCGTCGCCAGCCCAGGATTTTACCCAACCCAACGCGTGCATCGCACGCACACTAGTCGCACCGCTAGCACCGCTCGCAGGCGCGACTGCCGAGGATCCCCCGAACATCATGTCGACCCAGACCACTACTGCCCTGAGCTCCGCAGGCAAGACGCCGGAGCAATCTGCAGGCGGCGAGAATTTCGCCAGCCTCTTCGAAGCTAGCCTCATCGCAGGCGAGTTCGGCAAAGAAGGCGAGATCGTCAAGGGGACGATCGTCGCCGTGCAGCGCGAGAACGTCGTCATCGACATCGGTGGCAAGAGCGAAGGCATCATCGCGCTGAGCGAGTTCGCCGACGCCCAGGGCCAGACCACGGTCAAGCCGGGCGACGTCGTCGACGTCTACATCGAGAGCCGCGAAAACGACGACGGCCTCGTCACGCTTTCCAAGGAGAAAGCGGACAAGATGAAGGTATGGGATGAGATCTCCGCCGCTTGCGAGCGCGACGAGCTCATCGAAGGGACCATCAGCCAGCGCGTGAAGGGCGGCCTCTCGGTCACCATCCGCGGCGGCGTGAAGGCGTTCCTCCCTGGCTCTCAGGTTGATCTTCGCCCCATCCGCAACTTGGACAAGCTGATCGGGCAGACCTACCAATTCAAGGTCATCAAGTTCAACAAGAAGCGCGGCAACATCGTCCTCAGCCGTCGGGTCCTCCTCGAGAAGGAGCGAGACGAGCAGAAGACGAAGACCCTCGAGACCCTCGAAGAGGGCAAGGTCGTTCGCGGCGTCATCAAGAACATCACCGAGTACGGCGCGTTCGTCGACCTCGGCGGCATCGACGGCCTCCTGCACATCACCGACATGAGCTGGGGCCGGGTCAATCACCCGTCCGAGCTCTTTCAGATGGGCGACGAGGTCACCGTCCGTGTCCTCAAGTACAACCCCGAGACCGAGCGCGTCTCGCTCGGCCTGAAGCAAACGCAAGAAGATCCCTGGAGCCACGCCGAAGAGGCGTTCCCGCCGGGCAAGAAGGTCCGCGGCAAGGTTCAGTCGATCACCGACTACGGCGCGTTCGTCGAGCTCGAGCCGGGCGTCGAGGGCCTCATTCACGTCAGCGAGATGTCGTGGACGAAGAAGGTCAAGCACCCGAGCAAGGTGCTCGAGGTCGGCCAAGAGGTGGAGTGCCAGGTCCTCGAAGTCGACGCGAAGAGCAAGCGCATCAGCTTGGGCCTCAAGCAGCTCGAGCCCGATCCCTGGACGCTCTTCACGGAGAAGTACAAGCCGGGCGACAAGATCGGCGGCAAGGTCCGCAGCATCACCGACTACGGCATCTTCGTTGGTATCGAAGAGGGCGTCGACGGGATGGTCCACAAGAGCGACATCTCCTGGACGGCGAAGGTCAACAACCCCAGCGACCTTTACAAGAAGGGCGACGACGTCGAGGCGATCATCCTCAGCATCAACCACGACGAGAAGAAGGTCAGCCTCGGCGTGAAGCAGCTGTGGGACGACCCGTGGCCTACGATCTTCAACGAGCTGCCCCCCGGCAAGCTCGGGAAGACGAAGGTCCTCAGCATCGTCGACTACGGCGTCTTCGTGCAGGTGCGCGACGGCGTCGAGGGGCTCATCCCGCAGAACGAGCTCGTTCTCCAGAAGGACGAGAGCGGCGAGGACGTGCTCCCGAAAATCGGCGACGAGATCGAAGCGGAGATCGCGAACATCGACTCGCAAGAGCGGCGCGTCACCCTCTCGATGCGCAGGGGCGAAGCCGTGACGGTGTCGTCCTCGACGAGCGAGGTCAAGCCGGCCACGCGGCCGTCGAAGAGCCCGAAGAAGACGTCTGCCGCCGAAGCGGCAGCCGGCGGCACCATTGGAGAGCTCATCAAGCAGAAGCTCGGCGCCAAGCTCGCCCAGATCAACACCGACAAGAAGGATGCTGACGAAGAGGACGACGAGAAGACCGAGAGCGACGAGTAGCTACGAGTAGCTACGAGTAAAGTCTCTCCCTCCTTTTTAGTTAGGTAGCTAGACGAACGGCGAAGAGGCGGGCTGCCCGGTGCGGCCCGCCTCTCGTCGTTTTTGGCTCATGACCCATTGGATTCCCCATGTCCGACGTTCTGTGGGCGCCCTGGCGAATGGAGTACCTCCTCGGATCGAAGGGAGGGCCATGCGTGTTCTGCGACATGGCCGCCGCCCCGCCCGAGGCGTACCGAAGCAAGCTCGTGCTCATGGTCGCCGCGCATGCGCTCGTCTGTCTCAACAAATATCCGTTCGCGGCGGGCCATCTCTTGATCGTCCCGCGTCGTCACGCGGCGGACCTCGCCGAGCTCGAAGACGGCGAGTACGACGCCACGATGCGGCTCGTCCGCGCCACGGTTGCCCGCGTGCAGCGGGGCACCGGCGCGCAGGGAGTCAACCTGGGAATGAACCTCGGGGCCGCGGCGGGCGCGGGCATCGCGGAGCATCTCCACGCTCACGTCGTTCCCCGCTGGCCTGGCGACACCAACTTCATGCCCGTCGTTGCGGACGTGCGCGTGATGCCGGAATACCTCGACGCGACGTGGAAGACGCTCGCGCCGCTGTTCGCCGACCTGCCCGGCGCGCATCCGGTCGGGTAGGGCCGAGGGAGCGGCGATGAGGTCATGAGCGAGACTCCCCCGCCCCGCTGGCGCCGCCCACTCTTTCTCTGGGGCAGCGCGGCGCTCGCGATCGCCGTCATGGTCGCGGCGCGCGAGGTCATCTTGCCGTTCATCCTCGCCGTGGTCATCGCCTACGTCCTGACCCCCCTCGTCGCCGCTCTCGAAAAGCGACGCGTGCCGCGCGCGGTCGCGGTTCTGTGCGTCTATGCGGCGGTTCTTGGCTCCCTCGGGGGCTTCTTGACGGCGATCGCTCCGCGGATCGGCGGCGAGTTCCGGGGGCTGCGTGACGAGTTGCCGAAGGTCACCGCTCAGATTCGCGATCGGTGGGTCCCGGCGATCACCGATCGGCTCCGCGCGGTTGGCATGGCGCCCGAGACGCCGCCCCCCGAGGCCGCCGAACAGGCCCCGTCGAGCGCCTTCGTGGCGCGGCCTCAGCCCGACGGCTCGATCGCCATCGACGTCGGCAGCGGAGTCAAGGTCGTCGCGACGCGAACGGGCTGGGACGTGGAGCCGGTGCACGCCAAGAAAGACGCGTCGTTCGACCCGGGCCGGCTGATCAGCGACATGATCGGCCAGTCGTTCGCCTACGCGCAGCAGAACTCGCTCGAAGTCGCGCGCGCCGTGCGCGACTTCTTGACGGGGGTCAGTCGCGTCATCTTCGTCTTCTTCATCACCCTGATGCTCGCGGCCTACACGATGCTGACGCGCGAGCGAATCCGCGCCTTCTTCCGGTCGCTCGTCCGGCCGGCGCGGCGCGATAGCTTCGACGAGCTGCTCGCGCGCATCGACCGAGGGCTCTCCGGCGTGGTCCGGGGTCAGCTCGTCATCTGCTGCATCAACGGTGCGCTCTCCGCCGTCGGCTTCGCGATCGTGGGTCTCAAGTACTGGCCGGTGATGGCGCTGATCGCGGCGCTGTTCTCGCTGGTCCCGATCTTCGGGTCGATCGCCAGCGCCGTTCCGGCCATCGCGATCGCGCTGACGCAGGGCGTGGGCACCGCGGCGTTCGTGTTCGCCTGGATCCTCGGAATTCACCAGCTCGAGGCGAACGTCTTGAACCCCAAGATCATGGGCGACGCTGCCAAGATCCACCCAGTGCTCGTGATTTTTTCACTGCTCGCGGGCGAACATTTCTTCCGCGTCCCGGGCGCGCTCCTCGCCGTGCCCACCATGTCGATCGCCCAGAGCGTCTTTCTCCATCTGAACGAAGTGACGCGCCGCGACCCGACCGACTAGCGGCGGCGCAGCCGTCCGCGTCCTGGGAAGTCACGACGGAGGCGGTCGCGCTATGCGCGGGCGGCCTCCTAGAACCAGGCGGCGTTCATTCGATCGTAGGAGCCTTCGCCCGACCGACACAGGTGCGCGAGCTGTTCGACCCTCGGCAGCTCGGTCTTGATCCAGTACTCGGCCGCGCAGATCTTGCCCTCGTAGAGGTCCGACGATGCGTGCGACGGAGATTCCGCCAGCTTCTCCTTGGCCACCGCCGCTTGCAGGATCCATTGCCACGAGACGACGACCGTCGAGACGAGGTCGAGGTAGTCCATGCTGTGGCACATCATTTCTTCGACCTGACCCGCGACGCCGAGGCCCGCGAGATGCATCGTCACCTCGCCCACGGTACCCACCGCGCGGTCGAGCGCCGCGCCCCAGCCGGCGTCCACGCCCGCGCTCGCCGCTCGGGCCGTGGCGGCCGCGATCTCTTCGCCCAGCATCCGGAGCGCCCCGCCCTGATCGGCGACGACCTTCCGCCCCAGGAGGTCCATGCTGTGCATGCACGTGGTGCCCTCGTGGAGGCTGTTGAGCTTCTGATCGCGTAGCCAGGCCTCGGGAAGGTACTCGCTCGTGTATCCGTAGCCGCCGTGGATCTGCACCGCGAGCGCGTTCGACTCGAAGCCCCTCTCGGCGGCGAACGATTTGACGATCGGAGTCATCATGTCGAGGAGGAGGAACGCGCGCCGGCGCGCGTCGGGCGTCGCCCCATGGGCCGCGAGGTCGGCGTAGCGCGCGGTCTGCACGCCGAGCGCGAGCGCGCCTTCGACGATGGCCTTCTGCCTGAGGAGCATGCGGCGAACGTCGGCGTGCTCGATGATGGGTACCTGCGGCGTGGTCGGGTTCTTCGACGTGAGGGGCCGGCCCTGCGGCCGGGTGCGCGCGTACTCGAGCGACTCGTGGTAGGCCGCCGACGCCGTGGCGATGCCCTGCATTCCGACCATCAAGCGCGCCTCGTTCATCATCTGGAACATGTACGAGATGCCGCGGTGGGGTTCGCCGACGAGCCACCCTTGACAGTCGTCGTTTTCGCCGAGATTGAGGGCGATGCTCGGGATCCCGCGCCACCCCATCTTGTGGAACGCGCCCGCGCAGTGCACGTCGTTGGGAACCAGCTTGCCGCCCTCGAGGCGCTTCTTCGGCACGGCAAAGAGCGAGACGCCCTTGATGCCGGGCGGCGCTTCGTCGATGCGCGCGAGCGTCAGGTGCACGATGTTCTCGGTCAGGTCGTGGTCGCCGCCCGAGATGAAGACCTTGTTGCCGCGGAGCAAGTAGTGACCGCGTTCGGTCGGCGTGGCTCGGGTCTTCACGTCGGTCAAGCTGCTGCCGGCCTGCGGCTCGGTTAGGGCCATCGTGCCCGTCCACTCGCCACTGTACATTCGCGTCATCATCTCGGCCTTCAGCGCTTCGTTGCCGAAGGCTTCGATGAGGTGCGCTGCTCCGGCGGTGAGCCCCAGGTAGCTGACCGCGCTCAGGTTCGCCGCCATGCCGTAGAGCGCGCAGACCGTCGCCACCATGTGCGGAAGCTGCTGGCCACCGACCTCGTGGGGACGCGTCGCGGCGACCATCCCTTGGTCGACGAGGTGCGGATAGACCTCGCGCATCGCCGGATGAACCTTGATGCCTCCGCCGACCATCTGAGCCGGCGCCTCGTCCATCGGCTTGTACGTCGGGAAGAGCACCTCGCGCGCGAACTTGCGGGCGTTCTGCAGGACGAGGTCGAACGTCTCCCGGGAGTGCTCCTCGTACGCGTTCAAGTGGCAGAGGGCTTCGACGTCAAAGACCTCGTAGAGCAAGAACTCGACGTTGCGGTCGCTGACGAGGGGGTTGTTCGGCATTGGGGGGCGGCCCCAGGGTAGCGCCCCGGGGTGCGGCGCGCGAAGGCGGGCGCGCACGCCGACGCAGCGGGCGTCCGCGATCAGCGAAAGTCGCGGCTCGCCGAGGGCATGTCTTTGCCGCTGCTCAGCGTCAGCGGCTCGAGGCGTTCGGGCACGACGTACACGACGTCTCCGTCTCGTTCGACCTTGCCGTGCGCCGCCAGGAGGGAGCTCGTCGTCGCGATGTGCCTCCAGCGATCGAACGTACGATTCCACAGGATCAAGTTCACGAAGCCCGTCTCGTCTTCCATCGTGATGAACACGACGCCGCTGGCCGTCTGTGGCCGTTGCCTGCAGATGACCAGGCCCGCCGTACTCACGTTCTCGCCGTGGGTCATCGACGCGAGGTCCCGAGCGTTCTTGAAATGCGACGGGAGCGTCCCGCGAAGGACGCTCATCGCGTGATCGCCCACCGAGACTCCGGTCGTGGAGTAGTCGAGCACCATTTGCTCGACGCGCGTCATCGGCGGCAGGGGCGGCATCTCTTCGCGGAAGTCGAGGCCGGCGAGGAGGTCGTCTTCGCGAGGCCCACGCGTCTTCCAGAGCGCTTCGCGCCGGGCCAGCCCGAAGCCCTCGAGCGCTCCAGCCCTCGCGAGGGCGTCGAGCTCGCGTCGCTGGAGGGAGGCGCGGGCGACGAGATCTTCGACCCCTGCGAAGGCTCGAACTCGCCGCGCGCGCTCGACGCGCCGTCCTGCGTCTTCGCCGAACCCGTCGACGAGCCGGAGGCCGAGTCGGAGAGCGGGCGCGTCGCCATCGAGCATGGGATCCGCGCCCTCGAGCGTGCAATCCCAGTCGCTCGCGTCGACGCGCACCGGCAAGACTTCGACGTCGTGCCGCTCGGCGTCTTTCACGATCGAACCCGGTGAATAGAAGCCCATCGGCTGGCTGTTGATGAGCGCCGCGGCGAACGCCGCGGGGTGGTGCACTTTCAGCCACGAGCTGGCATAGACGAGGAGCGCGAAGCTCGCGGCGTGGCTCTCGGGGAAGCCATACTCGCCGAACCCCTCGATCGACTGGTAGAGCCGCTCTCCGAACTCGCGGTCGATTCCGCTCTTCTCGAAGCCTTCGAGCAGGCGCGCCCGGTGGCGCTCGAGCTTGCCGTTTCGCCGCCAGGCCGCCATATCGCGCCGGAGCTGATCGGCCTCGCCGCCGGTGTATCCCGCGCCGGCGATGGCGAGCTGCATCACCTGCTCTTGAAAGAGCGGTACGCCCAGCGTGCGATCGAGGATGGGCGCGAGCTTCGCGTGGGGAACGCTCGCCGGCTCGAGCCCCATGCGGCGTCGCAGGTACGGATGGACCATCCCTCCCTGGATCGGACCCGGGCGAACGATCGCCACTTCGACCACGAGGTCGTAGAACTGCCGCGGTCGCAGCCGCGGGAGCATCGCCATCTGCGCGCGGCTCTCGATCTGAAAGACGCCGACCGTGTCCGCCTCGCAGAGCGCGTCGTAAACGCGAGGATCCTCCGCAGGAATGGACGCCAGTCGATCGATGGCGCTCCGTGGTCGCGACCCCGATCTTCCCGTCTTCCCGTCTTCCTGTTCAATCCTCTCGATTCGAGGCCAGGCGAGGTCGAGCGCCTTGCGGATCGCGGTCAACATGCCGAGGCCGAGCACGTCGACCTTGAAGAAGCCGAGGGTGTCGAGATCGTCCTTGTCCCAGGGGATCACGGTGCGATCGCGCATCGTCGCGGGTTCGACGGGCGCGACGTTCTCGAGCAGATCGGCGCTGAGCACGAAGCCGCCGACGTGAATCGACAGATGGCGCGGGCACCCCTGGATCGCGTACGCCATCGCGAGCACCTGGCGAACCCGGAGGTCTTTCGGATCGAACCCGCAAGCCACGACGCGATCGGCGTCGATCTCGTCGAGCTTGTCCCACCACGAGACGAGCGCGCCGAGTCGATCGACCTGCTCGAGCGACAGGCCGAACGCCTTGCCCACCTCGCGAAGCGCGCTCTTGCCACGGTACGAGATGATCTCGCTCACCATGGCGGCGCGCTTTCGGCCGTAGGTCTCGTAGATGGCTTGAATCACCTCTTCGCGTCGTTCGTGCTCGAAGTCGACGTCGATGTCGGGAGGCTCGCGTCGCTCGGCCGAGAGGAACCGCTCGAAGAGCAGGTTGCTGCGCGAAGGATCGACCGACGTGACGCCGAGACAAAAACAGACGGCGCTGTTCGCGGCGCTGCCCCGTCCCTGGCAGAGGATGTCGCGATCCCGGGCCATCTCGACGATGGCTTGAACGCTCAAGAAATACGGCGCGACCTGGATCTCTCGGACGAGCTCGAGCTCTTTCTCGATCTGCGCGCGCACGCCGGCGGGCAGGCCGTGCGGGTAGCGGTCGACGGAGCCCTCGTAGGTCAGGCGGCGCAGGGCTTCGTCGGCTGTTTCTCCTTCGACCTTCGCGCGCCGCGAGCGGGGCGCCGTGGCCGCGCCGCCGGCGACGCTCGGAAACTCGCAAGGGAAGCGATATTTGAGCTCGCGCATCGAGAACCGGCACGCGTCCGCGACCTCGCGGGAGCGCGCGAGCCAGCCCGGGCGTTCGGCGAAGAGCCGCCCCATCTCGGGGAGCGACTTCAGGTGTGCCTCGGTGTTGGGCGAGAGCGCGCGTCCCGCCTCGTCGAGCGTCACGCCTTCACGGATGCAGTGAAGGACGTCGAGCACGGGCTTTTCGCCGCGCGTCGCGTAGAGGACGCGGTTCGACGCGCACACGGGCGCGTCTAGCGATTTCGCCAGGGCCTCGACTCGCTCGAGGCGTCCTTCGTCTTCCCCATCGAAGTGGCGCCAGCCGAGCAGCGAGAACCGCTCGCCGAAGGCCTCTCGGAGGGGGCCCGGATCGACGCCGGTGGGAGGACAGGCGCACCATAACCCGGCCGCCCACTCGCACGTCAGATCGAGCGGGATGCCGGCGAACTGGTTTCTTGCCACGCCCTCGTCCGGCCGGCGCGCCTTCCCTTTCGGGTGTCGCTCGTGGCTCCTGGTGAGGATGCGACAGAGGTTCCGGTAGCCTTCGAGCGTCGCGACGTGGAGCCAGATCGAGCCTGACGTGGCTCCCATTCGCGAGGCGTCCGGATCCGGTAGGTCGACCGCCACTTCGCTCCCGACGATCAATCGAACCCCGGTCTCTTCGGCCGCCTCGAGCGCGCGGACGATGCCGTAGAGGCCGTCGCAGTCGGCCACGCCCAGCGCGTCGTAACCGAGCTCCGCGGCCCGGTGCACGAGTGCCTTCGGAGACGACGCGCCCCGGAGGAAAGAGAAATGCGTGCGCGCGGCGAGCTCGACGAAAGACACGACGCGCCCGCCCTCTCAGTTGCGGACGGAGTCGCTGACTCGCGAGCGCACGATCTCGATCAGCGCGTCGACGTCGAATGGCTTCTCGATCCGCGTGTTCGGTACGCGCTCGAGGAACTCGCGCGCGCGAGGCGTGAACGCGCCGCCCGTCACGAACAACATGCGCTCTGCCTGCGCGGGCGCGATCTTGCAAAGCTCGTCGTAGAGAATCGGGGCGTCCATCTCGGGCATCATCAGATCGCAGAGGATGACGTCGAACCGGTCGCCCTTCTGGATGTTGGCGAGAGCCTGGCGCGCGCTCGTCAGAGCGACGACCTCCCCCTCGTTCGAGAGGAGGCGTTCGAGGGTGAAGCAGACGATGGGTTCGTCGTCGACGACGAGAATCCGCCCTCGCGTCGGCGGGTCGGAGCGCTTCGCTCGCTCCCCGGACGAGCGAGCGCCGCTGTCACCGTCGGTAGCGGCCGTTTCGGCGACCGGCAGCTCGACGCGGAAGACGGTGGCTCTCCCGACTTCGCTCTCGAACGACAACGTGCCCCCGAGCGACGCCACGATGCCGTGGCAAATCGTCAGTCCGAGTCCAGTTCCGATGCCAACGGGCTTGGTCGTGAAGAACGGCTCGAAGATCCGTCCGCGCACTTGAGGCGGAATCCCCACGCCGTTGTCATGCACCTCAACCACGACTCGATTGCGCGACGGGGCCCTGACGATGAGGTGGATCCGGTTCTGATCGCGCCGGTCTTCGGGGAGCGCCTGCACCGCGTTGAGCAGCAAGTTCAAGAAGACCTGCCCGAGACGTGCCTCGTTGGCGACGACGTCGGGAACGACGCCGTAGTCTTTGACGAGCTGCGCGCGGTGATGAATCTCGTTGGCCACCATCGGTAGCGTGGAGTCGAGGAGCTTCGCGAGCTGGAGAGGCACGCGGGTCTCGTTCTCGGGGCGAGAAAATGTTTGAAGACTGCGCACGGTGTTCCGGATGCGCTCCGCTCCGTCGCGCGCGTGCTCGATCGCGATCATGACCTCTCGCGCCTTCGGGCTCTCGGGCGTCGAGAGCAGCTTGGGGAGCTCTTCGGCCAGGTAACCGAGGTTCAAGAGCACGTAGGCGAGCGGGTTGTTGATCTCGTGCGCCACGCCGACGGCGAGCGTTCCCAGCGACGTGAGGCGGTCGGTCTGCGCGAGCCGCGCCTGGAGGTCTCGATGCTCGCTCTCGAGGAGTAGCCGATCGATGGTCTCGATGAGCGTGTCGTAGTCGACGGGCTTCTTCAGATAGGCCTCGGCGTCGATCGCCGCGGCCTTCGGGGTGGAGTCGGCGCTCAGCGCGAGCACGGGGATGGTCGCGAGCTCCGGGTCGTCTTTCTGTACGACGCGAAACTGCCAGCCATCCATGACGGGCATCATCAGGTCGAGCAAGATGAGATCGGGCTTCGGCGACACCCGCAGCCAGTCGAGCGCCTCACGACCATTGGAGCAGCCGGTCACGAGGAAGCCCTCCATCTTGAGCAGGCCCGCAAGCGCTTCGCGAATGTCTGCGTCGTCCTCGACGACGAGGAGCGTTCGACCCGATGCGCGCTTCTCGAAGTCATCCGATCGCATGCCAAAATGATTGTGGCGCAGGAGCGCGTCATGTCGAAGCGTTCCAGGGGTGCGAGCCGAGATTCGTTCGAGCCTCGGGAGCATGTTCGACACGCTCGAGTGAGCGTCGACCGAGAGCTGTGGCATGTTGTCTCAATCGATCCATCCGCGCAGCAAAACGTGGCCCGCGTTGTCCCCGCCCCCTGCGCTCGCCTTCCCCGCCCCCGCCCTGGATGGCCCCGCCCTGTTCCCTGCACTGGATGAGGGCGCCGCGACGTCGCTGCCGTCTCCCGTTGCTCGCAGCTCGATCCAGGCGAGGCTCGCTCCGTCCCACGCGGCGCAGAAGTCTCGCCGCTGCAAGCCTCTTCGCCACCACTCGACGGCCTCGAACCGTGCGAGCAGCCAGCGGTCTTCGAATGAATCGAGCGACCTTCGCAGAGGGTGCACGAGTCGCGACGGCTCGACCGCGGGGGTAGTTGCGGGCGGGATCGAGAGGGGAAACGAGGCGGTCGCGACGGTTCGAGTCGCGTCGAGCCGGCTCGCGGTTAGCCGGCTCGCGGTTAGCCGGCTCGCGGTTAGCTCGCTCGCGGTTAGCTCGCTCGCGGTTAAATAGGGGGCCAGCCGGGTGCGCTCGTCGGGGGACCAGGTATCGACGAGCGCGAGCGTGCCGACGCTCGTCAGTCCCAGCTCGGCGACGAGCTCGGCCACGAGAGGCCCGAGCACGCGAGCGGCTCTCGGCTCGGGTGCGAAGAAATCGAGCGGACGCGACTTCGAGGAAGAGAGCTCGAGGGCGCGCAACGTCACCGCAAGAACGGGCGCCGGGAGATCTAGATGTTCGAGCCGGGTGCGGACCACGGCGAAGAGATCGGCTGCACGAACGACCGGGACCGGCAACGCGAGCTCGAACGCCGATACGGGCAAGTCGCCTTCGCCGAGCAGCGCCCGGTCGAGTGCGAGCACGAGGCCTATGCGCGACGCCGCCATCGCGCGCCCCTCGAGTCGCAAGGCGAGCCGATCGCAAAGCGCCCTCACGACGAACCCCAACGCCTCGACGGAAGACGCTCCCCACTCGAGCTCGACGCGCTCTTCGGGCACCTCGGGGGGGCGCCACGCGTCGAGCGGCGCGGCGTCTTCTCCGTTGAGGAGCTGCATCACGTCTTTCGTGCGAGCACCGAGCCGCGTACCCAGCGAGCGCTTCGGGAGACGCTGGAGATCGCCGCAGGTGCGAAGGCCCAGGTCTCTCAGCCAGACGACCGTGTCGCCGGCAAGGTCGAGCGCCTCGACGGAGAGCTCGCGAATCGCAGCCGCCCCCTGCCCCGCCGAGACAACGAGGGGAGCCCTGTCTTCTTTGCTCTGAGGCTGGGTCAGGCGCGCGACCGCCGATGCGATGCGAGGCCCGTCGGAGATCGCGACCCGACACACGTGGCCCGAGACGCGGACACGCTCATCGAGGATCCGCGCGAGCTCGTGTTCGCCTCCGTGAAGATGGGAGCAACCGCCGATCTCGAGCCATACGACGTCGCGCACGACGTCGAACGCTGCCGAGGGACCGAAGGCGAGCGCCACTTCGGCTACCCGCGACAGCGCCGTGCCGACCGTGCTCTCCGCGAGCACCCGGACGTGCAATCCGGTGCACTTCGCGCGCGCGGCCGCGACCGTTTGACCCACGCGAACCCCGAGCGCGCGAGCTTCTCTCGACACGACGTCGAGCCGCGTATTGCCAAGGACGTCGCGCGCCGTCTTCACGGATCCCCCGGGCCTCGCGATGACGACGGCGAGCGGCGCCGACGACGCCGCATGCGCCGGGTCTTCTCTCGCGATCTCGATGCGGATCTGCGGCAGCGCGATGCACGCGACGCGACGCACGGCTCAACCCGCCCTTTGCAGCAGGGGCTGGAACGCGACGGTCTTCGTCATACCGATGCGTCCGCGGCGGTCCTTCGCGATGCGAACCGCCATCTCGTTGTGGCTCGGACGCGAGAGCTCGAGCCGCAACGCCACGGGCCACTGCTGGGCCCGCGGCCGGGTGGAGTCGGTCAGGATCAGGACCGTCGCTCCACTCGACTCCGCGGCGAGCGCGAGCTTTCGCACCAGCACTTCGGGCGCCCACGCCTTCTTCTTCGCCAACGTTTGCCGTTCATGGCTTCTGCCGTGCGAAGACCCCGGCACCGCCCCTGGTATTGCCCCTGGTATTGCGTCGAAATCGACGACGACGACTTCGAAAGCGCCCGCACCCATGACCTTCACGGCGACCCGCCCGAGCTGGGCGCGCGGAGGGCGCACGACCAGCATCCGGGCAAGATCGACCCCGCTCGCCGCGACCCCTGGGGCGTGGAGCGTGCCCTCCGGGTCCAGCCAGGCGCACCAGGCTCCCTTCGACCGCGCTTGCCCGGCTCGCACGGCCTCGAGCGCGACACTCGTCGACCCGCCAAGCGCGCGAGGAGAGGCGAGCTCGACCACCCCTCGGGGGAGGCCCCCGTCGGGCAAAAGATCGTCGAGCCCAGGCCAGGAGAGAGCGAGAGACGTGCCATCACGAGGTGTTGCGAGCCGAAGCGAGCTCGCAGACCGCGTTTTCGAGAACTGGGCGAGATTCGCCAGGAGAGCTTCGACGTCATGTGCAGCGGACATCTCGACCTCGTACTGAACAAAGTAGCAGCCATGAGGGGGGAGGCGCAAGCAACATGCTATTGAAGGACCTCTCGAGAGAACGGATGGCCACCGTCGAACGCCCGCAACGCCTTCTGCGCCTCGAATCCTGCATCCGGGAGATGGGCTCGGCGCTCATTTGCTATTCGGGCGGCGTCGATAGCGCGCTCGTTCTCGCGGTCGCGCACGAGGTCCTCGGCCCCGGCGCCATAGGAATGACCGCCGTCTCTCCGAGCCTGGCTCCATTCGAGAAGGAAGCAGCCGTCGCGATCGCCAGGCAGATCGGCGCGCGTCACGAGCTCGTCGAGTCGCACGAGATCGAGCGACCCGGGTACGTGGCCAACGCGTCCGACCGATGCTTCCACTGCAAGAGCGAGCTTTACGACATCGCCACTCTGAAGCAGCGCGAGTGGAACGTCGCCCACGTGGTCAACGGAACGAACCTCGACGATCTCGGCGATTACCGGCCCGGGCTCGAGGCCGCCGCGAACGCCAAGGTGCGCAGCGTGCTCGTCGAGTGCGAGTTCCACAAAGAAGACGTGCGCGAAGCGGCGCACTACCTGGGCCTCGCCATCTGGGACAAGCCCGCCAGCGCGTGCCTCTCGAGCCGCATCCCTTACGGCACGGCGGTGACCCGCGAGCGCCTCGCCCAGATCGGCGGCCTCGAGGCCGAGCTCCGGCGCTTCGGATTGCGGCAGGTTCGAGTCCGCTGGCACGCGCTCGGGGGCCTCGCGGCCGATCGCGCGCTCGCTCGCGTCGAAGTCGCGCGCGACGAACTCTCGGCGGCGTTCGACGCGCGCGACGCAATCGTCGAGGCGGCGAAGCGTTTCGGCTTCGCGTACACCACGCTCGATCTCCAAGGCTATCGCACCGGCAGCCACAACGAAGTCATCTCGGGCAAGAGCCTTCGCGTGCTCTAGAGCCAGCGCCGGCGTCGCGGAACGGGCCCGTCTCGACGCTCGCGGTGCTCGACGTACAGGAAGTACGTCTGCGCGCCGCGACCGCCGAGCCAGACCCGTTCCGCCTAGCCGGCGCTGGCTCTAGTTCTCCATGGCTGGGGGCACCCACGCCGTATGAAACGGGGCATGACCGCCCCCCCAACGCGCCCGGAGTTTCTTCCTGGTTTTCCACGGGCGGAGCGCCCACCCACGCCGGATGAAACTCGCGATCGGCGGCCCGACGATTTCGAGACGTTGGCCCGAGGTTTCTTGTTAGGGCATCGCTTTGCTGAGCTCTTCGCCCAGGCCACGGAGCGCTTGTGCGAAGGTGCGCGCGTCGGGAAATCGATCCGAGGGCTGCGGCGCCATCGCCTTCTCGATCACGACGCGCCACGCAGGCGGCACGAGCGACGACGACTTCTGCGTCCCCGAATCCGTCCGCAGGGCCGACCCGTCGGACGTTCGAATCAGCCCGCTCGGCGTTCGGGGCGGAGGCGGCTCCCCGGCGAGGCATTCGAAGAGCATGGCGCCGAGGGCGAAGAGATCGCTGCGGCCATCGACCTCGCCCTCACCCATCTCTTGTTCCGGAGACATGTAGCCCGGCGTTCCGAGCGGGCCGCCGGTGTTGGTGATGCGCGTCTCTTCCCACTCGACGCGCGCGATGCCGAAGTCGAGCAGCTTCACGCGCTCGGGTCCCCCCGGAGCGTCTCGATCGACCACCAGGAGGATGTTCGACGGCTTCACGTCGCGGTGCACGACGCCCGCGGCGTGGACCGCGGCGAGCGCGTCGCACATCTGCAGAGCGATCGGCAGGAGCTCCGCCGGCGTGATGCGCACGCGATTGCGGAGGCGCGTCGCCAGCGACTCGCCCGGCAGCAGCTCCATGACCAGGTACGCCGTGCCGTCCGGGAGATACCCGTGGTCGATGACCTCGACCACGTTCGGATGCCACGACAGGCCGAGCGCTTCGGCTTCGCGCCGCAGCCGGTCGCTCGCCACCGCGTCGTGCGCCGCCGCCACGCGTAGGAGCTTCATCGCGACGGGAAGACCGTCGGAGATGCGCACGGCCTCGTAGATGACGCCCGTGGAGCCAGCGCCCATGCGCTGCAGGATCCGGTACTGACCCGCGGCCACGGTCCCTTCGAGGTTCGCCCCGGCGCCGCTCCCGCTCGACTCCTTCAGCGACAGGCTCCGCTCGAGGGCGTGCACACGCGTCTGCTGGGCGTGGTTCTCGGCGCGGCGAAGCTGATCGCGCGCGCGAACGACCCCCGCCAGCGCGCCCGTGGCGCCGGCCACACCCGCGATCAGCGCGCAGAGACTGAAGGTCCCCAGATGCGTGTCCATTCCGACGCGCGCCATCATCGGGATGACGCCGAGGGCGAGGCCCAACGCGCCGCCGAGCGTGCCGCTGGCGGCCGCGTCCGCCACGGACCACGTGACCTCGTACTCCTGCATCAACCCGGTCGCTTCGTCGGCGCGGAGCGAGCGCGCTGTGGCCCCGGGGTAGCCGAAGAGCGCCGGCACCGCGGCGAGCTCGGCGAGCCTGGCCAGACGGAGCAGCCCGTCGGCCTCGAGCGCGGGATCGTGCGCGATGCTCACCCGCCCTTGCCACCCACCCCGACGCGTCGACGTGGTCTCCCAACGCGTCGTGCCCCCGTACTGGCTGTCGACCGCGTCGAGGCGCGCGAACGCCTCCGCGGGCTCGGTCGTTCCCCGGAGAACGCGCACCCAGACGCCCAGGCTGTCCGGAGCGATCAGGTACTTCCACGCGCCCGGAATGGCCTCCCGGCCCGCGACCTCGGCAAACGCCGCGAGCGCTCGGTGCAGCGCCGACAGCGGCAGCGTGCGTGTCTCATCGGAGAAATCGGCCCCGACCATGCGAATCGCTCGCAGCCAGGCCTCGGCCGCCGCGGCGCCTTTCTCGGCTGACAGCGAACGATGAAGCGCCTTGAGCAGCCCCATGTTGGCCTGGCCCGTCGGGAAGTTACGGCGATTCATACCCTCGCTTGTCATGCTATCGCACCTCGAGAAAGATGCAGCCCGAGCTCGATCGGGGGTATTTGCAGCGCGTCCGGGTCGCGCAGGTCTCCGGCGAGGGCGGCCGCAAGGTCGCCCTCTTCGAGGTTCGCATGCCAGGCGAGACCGTGCACCTCGTTTGCGCTGCGGGACTGGGCGTCGGGGTGCTCGACGCCGCACGGCGCGCGCGCGTCAGGGACGCGATGCGTGCGACGCAAGCCTCGCGCGCGCCGCACGGCGAAGCGATACCGCCGCCGCCCTCGACGCGCGGCGGCGAGCCGATGAACGCGCTCTGGCGCGCGCGTCTCGAAGGCGCCTCGGTAGTGCGGGTGGGGCTCCAGGCCATCGAGCTCGCGCGGGAAGGGCGCAGCGTAGTGGCCGGGTCGATCGGGGCCGGCAAGGGCGCCGCGCTGCGCATCGCTGAAGGCGCGCTGACGGACGCCGACGCGGCGCCCCGCAGTGAGCTCGAACGACGGGGCGCACTGATTGCCGACGAGCTGGCCAACCTCGCGACCGGAGGCCGCCGCGAAGCGCTTCGGCGCGCGCTCCGCAGGGCGATCGCGAAGCTCGAACGGAGGGTCGCCGCGGTCGAGGCGGACCTCGCTCGGATCGAGGGAGCTGACGCGCTCGCCGAACGCGCGCAGCTCTTCGTGCCGGCGGCCGCGACGGCCTCGCGCGGCGCCGACAGGCTGCACGCCGTCGACTGGACCACCGGCGAGGCCCGGGCCATCGAGCTGCCGATCGATCCCGCCCGGAGCGCACGGGAGCAGATCGACGCGCTGTTCAAGCGCGCTCGTCGCCTCAAGGAAGGCGGCCGGATCGCCCGTGCACGCCTCGCCGAAGCCGGGGCTTCGCTGGCGAGCCTGGAGCGCACCCTCTCGGACCTCACCGCACCGGACGCGGAGCTCGCGGACCTCGAGGGGCGAGGGCGCGCGGCGGCCCCCCGCGACTTTCGATTGTCCCACGATGCCGCCGCAGGTCCCGGGGGGCCCGTTCGCGTGCGCTCGCGTTCGACCGAGCAGGTGCGCAAGCCGGTGTACCGGACGTTCGTCGGCGCGTCGGGCGCGCGGATCCTCGTGGGTCGTGGCGCCGCGCAGAACGACGCGCTCACCTTCCGGGTCGCGCGTCCGCACGACCTCTGGTTGCACGCCCGCGACACGACCGGCGCCCACGTGGTCGTTGCCCTCGCCAAGGGCAAGTCGTGCCCGCCAGACTGGCTCGTCGAGGCCGCGCACCTGGCGGCCCACTTCTCGGACGCGCGAGACGAGCGGCTGGTCGACGTCGTCTACACGCCCCGGCGCTACCTTCGGAAGCCCCGGGGGAGCCCGCCCGGGCTCGTGGTCATCGACCGCGAGAAGGTGTTCGTGCTTCGCAAGGACGATGGGGCCCTCCAGAAGCTCCTCGATGCCGAGATCGTCTGAAGCCCGGCGAAAGCGCGCGGGCGGGTGAGCCGTGGCCCGGAAACCGAACTTATGCCGAGTGCTCTCGAAGGTACCCGCCCAGGCTCGCTATGGCTTCTTGTCCTTCGGGAAGAATGGCCGAAAACGCCTGGAATACATGAAACATTTCCGGCCACACTTCGCATCGCACGTCGACGCCCGCCGCGCTCGCCTTGGCCGCGAAGCGGCGAGTATCGTCGAGCAACACCTCGGCGTCGCCGACCTGCATGAGGAGGGGCGGGAGGCCGGCCAGGTCCCCGTAGAGAGGCGAGACCCGGGGGTCCAGCGGGTCGTGGCCCGCGAGGTACGCGCTCGCCGTGGGCTGCATCAGGTGCGCCGCGAGAACCGGCTCGGCCGCCGCACGCGTGACGAGGGACTCGCCGCTGCAGGTGAGATCGGTCCAGGCCGACAGGGTGACCGCGGCCGTGACGGGAACGCGTCCACGGGTCGCAAGCAGCGTCGAGAGGGTCAGCCCGCCGCCCGCCGAGTCGCCCCCGACAAAGAGGCTCCGCGGGGCGGCGAGCGCCCCGTTGGGGCCGTAGTGCGCCGTGTACTCGAGCGCGGCGATGCTGTCTTCGAGCGCCGCAGGGAACGGGTCTTCTGGCGCGATGCGGTAATCGACGACGAGTCCGACGCACCCGGCTGCCTCGGCGATTCGCGCCGCCAGCGCCCGGTGCGTGTGCACCGACCCGGCGATGTACGCGCCGCCGTGGAGGTAGAGGAGCCGAACGTTCGGGTCGGCACCTTCCGGCACGACCCAGTCGACCGTGCGGCCGGCGACCTCGGTGCGGAAGACGCGAACCCCGTTCGGGGGTCGCGGCGCCATCGCGGTCAGGAAGCGGCGGTAGCGCTGGTAGTCGAGCGGGTCCCCCTCCCGCGGTTGAGTCGAGCGCAACATCGAAACGACGCGGGCGAACCCGGGCGAGGCCATCACCCTGTCGTTTACACCATTTCCGCCGCACATCGCGCCGCCGGCCTCGGCTAGGCTCCGGCCGTGCGCCTCGCGGAGGTCATCGGGCGGTTCCTCGGCAAAGTCGAGATCGTCCTCGCCGGCGCCGACGACGACCTGCGTCAGGGCGAAGAGAGCCTGGCGGCCGGGGACCCCATGAGCGCCCGCGCCGCGGCCCACCGCGTGCTGGCGCAGGCGCCGGACTCTCCGCTCGGTCTCGCGCTGCTGGCGGACGCCTGCGAGGCGGCGCGCCTCGATGCCGAGCTGGCGCTGATCCTCGAAGAGCTCGCCCTCCGCGCGCCCTCGCGTGCGGAGGTGTGGGTGCGCCTCGCACGGGCGCGTCGGGCGACCGGCGTCCCCACCGAGGAGGTGCGCGACGCGCTCGGTCGGGCCCTGGCGGTCGCCGAGTCGGGAAGCGAGGCCCGGGTCGATGCGCTGATCGGGTTGGCGGACCTCGATCTCGCGGCCGGCGATGGCGCGCGTGCCGAGCTCTGGCTCGAACGCGCGGCTCCCGTCGCGTCGAGCGCAAGGGCTGGAGCGGCGCCCGGGTCGACGGCGACGCTGGCCCCCCAGACCGCCTCGGACATCGCGGTTCGCAGCGCCGAAGCGCGGCTCCTGCGGGGCGACCCCGCCGGCGCCCGGGCCAGGCTCGACGGAATTCACGCCCCCGCGACCGACGAGCGGGCGGCCCTCGTCCGCGGGCGCACCCTGGCCGCGCTCGGCGAGCCCGAGGCGTTCGTGCCGCTGATCCGCGCGATGGTCCTCGACGCCCCGGGCGCAAGCGAGGCCCTCTCGTCCGCGCTCGCGTACGTCCCGAGCGACGCGCAAACGCGAACGCGCATCCGGTCGGTCGTCGACGCCAAGGGTGAGCAGGCCCTGGCGCGCTGGCGGGCGGCGTTCGCGAGGGCCGAGGGGGAACGCGACGCGGCGCGCCTGGCGCTTCGCGAGGCGCTCGCGTCGGGCGATCGGGCCGCGGCGGCCCCTCTGCTCGATGCCTCGATCGAGGATCGCGACGCCGGCGCGCTCCACGACGCCCTCGCCGCCTTGCCGGCCGACCCGGCCGACGCGGTGCTCGCCGACGCGCGCAGGCTCGCGGCCGCGTTTCCCATCGACGCCGCGCGCGGCGCGACGCCCCTCGATGCGATCGCCGAAGTGACCCACCCGCGCCTGGCTCCGTGGGCGGACGCCCTCGCCGCGCAGGTGGCGACCGCCTGGATCCCGCCGGGGGACCCGCCCGCGGCGTGGGGTCCGCTCCTCGCCCGGCTCGACGCGCGGGCACACGCCATCGGCGACCTCCAGGCGGCTGCCCGGGCGGGCGACCTCGCGGCCGACCGCGCGCGCCCCGTCCGCCTGGCGATCGTCGGCGAGTTCAACGCCGGCAAGAGTACGTTCATCAACGCCCTCATCGGGGCCGACGTGGCTCCGACCGGCGTCCTCCCGACCACCGCCACGCTCCATCACCTGCGGTGGGCTCCCGACCCCTTCGCGAAGATCCTCTTCGCCCCGGGCCACGAGCCGCGCGAGCGGATCGTCGCCCTCGCCGACCTGCGCTCGACGTTGACCTCGCTGGCGGGTCTCGAAGCGAACACCATCGAGCGCGTCGAGCTGCGCCTGCCCCTGGCCACCCTCGTCAGCGTCGAGATCCTCGACACGCCCGGCTTCAATGCTCCCGACTCCCAGCACGCCCGGGTCGCCCGGTCGGCGTTCGAAGAGGCCGACGTCGCCGTGTGGCTCCTCGACGCGACCCAGGCCATGAAACAGAGCGAGCGCGTCGTTCTCGACGAGGCGCGCCGCATCCGCCTGCCCGTGCAGATGCTCGTCAACAAGGCCGACCGCCTCTCGGCGCCCGATCTCGCCCGCGTGATGGAGAGCGTGATCGAGGCGCTGGCCGAGACCCGGATCGGGACCTGGGGGCCTCCGATCGCGTTCTCGGCGAAGCGCGCCCTCGCCAGCCGGCTCGGAACCGCCGGAGCCGACACGGCCTCGCTCGAGGCGTCGGGGTGGCCGGCCGTGCAAGCGCTGCTGGACCAGCAGATCGTCGGTCGCAGCGCGGAGCTCAAGGAGCGCGCGCTCCGCCGGCGCTCGGCCGCGCTCGTCGCCAGGCTGCTCGAGGCGTGGACGACCCGCGACGCGTCCGATCGCGACGCCGCGGCCCGCGGCGACGAGCGAACGCGAGCCGCATCGCGCGCCGCGACTCGGATTGAGCGGGACGCCGACGCCCTCGCCGTGCGACTCGCCGAGTCGCTCGAGCCCCACGTCGCCGACTGGAAGCGCGACCTCGACCTCGTGTTCATCGGCCGCGACCGCGACGCCGCCGAGCGCGATCCGGTGCTCGGGCGCTACCGGGTCGATCGCGCGGTCGACGCGATCGCCCCCGCCCTCTCGCGCGGGCTCTCGGCCCTGGCGGCCGAGGTCGAGGTCCCGCCGGGCCGCCTGGCCGCCCAGGCGCGGGCCATCGTGCGCACCGCGGCATGGGGACCCCAGTCCGACCCCGCCGAACGGCTCGAAGCGATCGCGCGCTCGGCGGTCGCCACGCTGGTCGAAGAGCTCCTCGCGCTCTCGGTCGCCCCGCCCCCCGTCGAGAGCCGGGCCCGGGCGGCGCCTGCAGCCGGCGTCTTGCGCGAGCTGCGGGCCTTTCGCGTGGCCCTCGAGACCTGACGCGTGCCGGGCAGGGTGCGCTACACTCCACCCACCCGATGTCCCGGCTCCATCTCCTGCCCCTCGCGCTGGCCGCGCTGCTCACGCCGGTCACGCTCGCGCGGGCAGAGATCCTGGGGGGCGTGGGGCCCGAGCCGGTGAAGCTCCAGGCCGACCAACTCGACATCGACATTCTCGCCGGCGAGGCGACGCTAACGGGCAAGGTGACGCTCACGAAGGGCGATCTCGTGGTCAATTGCCCGCGGATCGATCTCCGGTTCGAGCACGCGCCGCACCTCACGTGGGCGCGCGGCTCCGGGGGCGTCACCGCCGACGTTCGCGGCGTCCACGCCGAGGCGCCGTCCGTGGAGCTCGATCTGACCAAGCAGGTCCTCGATCTCCGCGGGGGCGTGAAGCTCACGCGCGGTCAGGGCTGGCTCACGGCCGACAGCGCCCGCATCGAAATCGGGACCGCCAAGGTCTCGTTGACGCAGGTGAAAGGGGCCATTCCGGTCGCGAAAGGGCCGTAGCGCTTGGCATCGGATGTCGCCTCCGACGAGCCCGCGTCGGCCGCAACGGACGGCGAGCGCGCACCCGTCCGGGTGGCCTCCCCGCCGCCGATCGTCCTCTCGGCGCGCGGCCTGCGCGTCGCGCGCGGGGGCAAGGCCGTGCTCCGGGGCGTGGATCTCGAGGCGCGCGCCGGCGAAGTGCTCGGCGTGCTCGGCCCCTCGGGCGCGGGAAAGTCGACGCTGTTCCGGGCTCTCGTCGGAGAGGACCCTCCCGACGACGGAGTCGTCACCATCGGCGGGGAAGACGTGACCCGCTGGCCCTTGTGGAAGCGCGCCCGAGCGGGAGTCGGGTACGTGCCGCAAGGCCCCAGTGTGCTCTGGGATCTCACGGTCCGGCAGAACCTCGAGGCTTTCAGGCTCATCACGCGCGCGTCCCCCGAAGACCCCCGCGTCGCCGCGGCTAGGGTCGGACTCGACCACCGGCTCGACGTTCGCGCGGGCGAGCTCTCGTCGGGCGAGCGACGTAGGCTCGAGCTGGCTCGCGCCGTGACGCGCACACCGCGTGTTCTCGTGTGCGACGAGCCGTTCGCTGGCGTCGATCCGGTGGGGGCGGCGCAGCTGGGCGATCTGCTCGGGGGGCTCGCCCGGGCGGGCACCGCGGTCATTCTCGCCGACCACCACGTCGCGGAGGCGCTTCGCGTGTGCACCCACGCCGTCCTGATGCTCGACGGACTCGTCGCGGCCAGCGCCGCCTCGGCCGACTTTGCGAGCCACCCGCTGGTGCGTGGGCGCTACCTGGGGACGTGGCAGCGTGACAGTTTGCCTGCAGGAGCGATGCCTTCGGACCCCCCTTCGAGCGGCAGCCAAAGGCTCGGACCGTAGCATCCTTACGGCGCGCGGTTCCCTATAAAAAAAGCTCAATTGAACTAAATTCAGCCGCTGGCACGAAAGTCGCTTTAATTCGCTGTGAGCAGGCTGCCACTCTGGCTCCCCAGTGTTAGTTGTTATGAAGCTGGTGAGGCAGCTGGCGGGGCAGCCGATGCCGCCTCCTCACCGTCGCGCGGGCCGCGCCCCCCAACTCGAGAACGCGATGGAGATAAAGCAGCAGCTCAAGCTCAGTCAGCAGCTCGTCATGACGCCGCAGCTGCAGCAGGCGATCCGCCTCCTTCAGCTCTCACGCCTCGAGCTCATCGACGAGATCCGGAAGGAGCTCGATGCCAACCCCGTGCTGGCCGACGAGGAGATCGACCCCAGGGCCCGCTCCAACGGCGACGCGAAGAACGGCGAGCTGCTCCACGAGCCCCCTGCCCCTGACTCGCCGGCCATGGCCTCCGAGAAGCTCCAGGTCGCCGACCTCGAGAAGCGCTCCGAAGACAAGAGGGTTCAAGAGATCGACTGGGAGCAGTTCCTCGAGAACCGGACCCTCCAGCAGCCCCTTCCCAGCAACCGGGGGGGCTACGACGAGCTCCCCCCGATCGAACAGAACCTCACGAAGAGCGCCTCGCTGGTCGATCACCTGCGCTGGCAAATGCAGCTCAGCGACTTCACCGACGAAGAGAAGCAGTTCGCGGAGCTCGTGCTCGGAAACCTCGACGAGAACGGGTTTCTCGACCTGAAGGGAATGGACCGTGAGAACGGCGAGAAGACCCCCGACCTGACCATAGAGGACCTCGCCCGCGAAGTGCCCATCGACCCCGAGGACGCGGAGTGCGTCTTGAGGGAAATGCAGGAGTGGGACCCCGTGGGCGTCTGCTCGCGGTCCCTTCAAGAGTGCCTGCACGTCCAGGCCGAGTGCTTCGGCTACGACGACCTCGAAGTTCAGATGATCGACAAGCATCTGAGCAACCTCGAGAAGCACAACTACCAGGCGATCGCGCGCGACATGAAGGTGACGGTCGAAGAGGTCTACGAGGCGGTCAAGCAGATCCAGAAGCTCGAGAGCCGTCCCGCCCGCAACTTCACCGACACCGACGACAAGACCATCGCGATCACGCCGGACGTTTACGTCATCAAGGACAGCGACAAGTTCGTCGTCACCGACAACGACCGCGGCGTCCAGCGCCTCTACATCAACGAGTCGTTGACCAAGCAGCTGCTCAAGGACCCCCAGGCCAAGGAGTTCATCGGCGAGAAGCTCCGGAATGCGCAGTGGCTGATTCGAGCCATCGAGCAGCGCCGGAAGACGATCATTCGCGTCACCGAGTGCATCGTCGACAAGCAGCGCGACTTCTTCGAGAAGGGCGTCGCGCACCTGAAGCCGATGATCCTCCGAGACGTGGCCGAGTCCGTCGGGATGCACGAATCGACCATCAGCCGCGTCACGACGAACAAGTACGTGCACACGCCGCAGGGGCTCTTCGAGCTCAAATACTTCTTCAACTCGTCGATCCGCCGCATGGCGGACGAAGACATCGCGAGCGAGAGCGTCAAGCAGGCGATCAAGAAGATCATCGACGAGGAAGACAAATCGAACCCGCTGTCTGACCAGCAAATCGTCGAGCTCCTCGCCAAGCGCGACGGCATCCAAATCGCGCGAAGGACCGTTGCCAAGTATCGAGAGATGCTCGGCATTCTGTCGTCGAGTAAGCGCAAGAAGCTCTTCTAGTCGAGCGGCTCACGCGGCGAGCGCGAGAGATTCGCCGCCTCCCTATCCCTCTTCGCACAGCGTGTAGCGAGCGCCAGCAGACCGAACCGTGGGTTCGCGTAGGTTGAAGCGCCGCGTCGAAGACCGAAGGCCGGCAGGGCTTATGCAGGCGCTCATATCCCGGTGAAAAGGCCGTTATTGTTACGTGTCTCCCGCGAGGCCAAGTGTTACGCTTTCAGCATGGCGCAGGGAAGATTGCGCGTCGCTTGTCGGTAGGAGCTTCCGAGCCTCGCAAACGCTCTCGAGCCAACGCCGCCAAGCGCGGCGTGAGGAGCAAGCCCTGATGAACATCTCGATCACGTTTCGCCACATGGACGCGACCGATGCGGTCAAGATCTATGCGACTGAGAAGATTGCGAAGCTGCAACGCTTCCTCCGTGGACCGATGAAGGGACAGGTCACGCTCAGTTGTGAGAAAGAGCGCGTGCACAAGGTCGAGGTCGACGTTCACGCCGGCCACGATCACTTCCACGCGCACGAGGCGAGCGAAGACATGTACGCCTCGATCGACAAGGTGGTCGACAAGATCGAGCGGCAGATTCTCTCCGCGAAGGAGAGCATCAAGACGCGCAAGAAGGGCGCCGACCGGGCCTCGGCCCATCTCCCGAGCGAAGCCGTCAAAGGGTAGCCCCCCGGGGAAAGTATCTGTCCGGAAAGTCCGCAGGATCCGTGCGACGGGGCCCGATCTCGATCTAGAGTCTGGCCCCGAGCATCCAAATGCGACTCACGGACCTTCTCACGCCCGAGCGCGTAGCGATCCATCACGATCATCTGGACAAGGCCGGGGTCATCAAATCCCTCGGGCAGATGCTCGCCAAGGGCACGCGCGTCAACGGCGCCGAGATCGAGCGCGTGCTCATGGAGCGCGAGCAGCTCCAGTCGACGGGGATCGGCGAGGGAGTCGCCATTCCTCACGGCGCGCTCGTTCAGCTCGACACCCAGCACGCGGGCCTCCTCGTCGTGCCCGAGGGAGTCGACTTCGCCGCCATCGACGGCCAGGCCGTCTACATCGTCTTCGCCGTCATCGGGCCCAAGCGGGCGACCGGCGAGCACCTCAAGACCCTCGCCCGGGTCTCGAGGCTGCTCCGCAATCGCACGTTCCGCGAACGCCTGATCGCCTCCGAGAGCGCCACCGCCGCCCACGGCCTCATCGCCGCGGAGGAGGGGGACCGCCCGTGAAGCCGCGGGGGGGCACGCGATGACCGACGAGCGGCTCGACCACGGCTTGGCGAAGGACACCATCCCCAAGCTGGCGGTGCGTGCCTTGGCTCAGGATCCCCAGCTCAGCGTCACGCTGCGCCTGGTCGCCGGCGAGTCGGGCCTCGACCGACCTCTCCATCACCCGCGGGTCCAGAAGAACGGCCTCGCTCTGGTCGGCCACTACCACGGCGTCGTGCCGACGCGCGTCCAGGTGCTGGGCGAGACCGAGCTCTCGTACATCGAGTCGCTCACGCCCGACGCGCGCAGCGTCGCGGCGCGCGGCTTCCTGGCGCTCGGCCTGTCGTGCGTGGTCGTCACGGGCGGCAAAGACCCTCCCCGCTCGTTCGTCGCCGCCGCCGAAGCGACCGGCACGCCCCTCTTCGCCGCCAATGCCCGGTCGAGCCGCACCATCAACGCGCTGCACGCGGTTCTCGACGACCGCCTCGCCCCGCAGACGCAGCTGCACGGCGTCCTCGTCGACGTGTACGGCGTGGGTATCCTCCTGCTCGGCAAGAGCGGCATCGGCAAGAGCGAGTGCGCCCTCGAGCTCGTCATGCGCGGGCACCGCATCGTCGCCGACGACGTGGTTCGCTGCGACTGGCGCCCGCCGGGCCTGGTCTTCGGGCAGCCGGCGGAGCTCCTGCGCCATCACCTCGAGATTCGCGGCCTCGGGGTCCTCGACATCCGCGATCTCTTCGGGGTCACGGCGGTGCGCGAGCGAAAGCGCCTCGATCTCGTCGTGCACCTCATCGAGTGGAGCGAGCGCGAAGAGTTCGACCGGCTCGGCGTCGAAGAGAAGCATCACCTCATTCTCGATACGCCCATCCTCGAGGTCCGCGTCCCGGTGCGGTCCGGGCGCAACATGGGCAGCATCATCGAGATGGCCGCGCGCAACGCGCTCCTCCGGCGCGACGGCCGCACACCGGCGAGCGACTTCCTCGACCGGATCGAGGGGCACCTGGCGATGCGGCCCGCGCTCGACGCGAGCGGGATGCGCCGGGAGCAGGAGCCGGGCGACGGCATCGGCGCCATCGCGCGCGATGAGGGCGAGTCGGCGCCGGCGCCGGCCACCTGGTCCACCCTCGCCCCGGGCGCGAGCGGCACCGAGAGCTCCGCCCGGATCCCGGCAGCGCGAGCGGAGCCGCCCCGAAGCGTTCCAGACGGGCCTCGCACCAGCCCCTCCACGGGAGCCTTGTCCAGCAGCAGGCCTCCGACCCCCGTTCCGGGCCCTCGCGATCCTCGCACGAAAGAGCGCGGCGAGTGAACGCGCCGACCGTCGTCGTCGTCAGCGGCCTCTCGGGGGCCGGCAAGTCCCAGGCGCTGCACGCCCTCGAGGACCTCGGGTTCTTCTGCGTCGACAACCTGCCGACGCTGCTCGCGCCCCAGGCCGTGGAGCTGTGCGAGCGCGGCGAGATGACGCGCCTCGCGCTCGGCATCGACGTCCGCGTCCGCGCCTTCCTCGGCGAGGTGGGCAGCGTGCTCGAGCTGCTCGAAGCGGGCGGCCAGCGCGACCTCCACGTGCTCTTCCTCGACGCGAGCGACGAGACGCTCCTTCACCGGTTCAGCGAGACGCGGCGGCCGCACCCGCTGGCCGCCGAGAGCGGCGTCAGCGGGTCCGAGGGCGCCCTGGCGGTGCTCGACGGCGTGCGCGTCGAACGCGAACGCCTGGCCCCGCTTCGCGCCCGGGCGACGCGCGTCATCGACACGACGAACATGAGCGTGCACGAGCTCCGCCGCGTGCTCGTCGCGCATTTCGGCCCGGCATCGCGCGGAGCGCCGGGCATGGTGACCCGCTTCGTGTCGTTCGGGTTCAAGTTCGGAACGCCGGTCGACGCCGACGTCGTGCTCGACGTGCGCTTCCTCGACAATCCGTATTTCGTGCCCGGGTTGAGGCCGCTGACCGGCCTCGACGCGCCGGTCGTCCACTACGTGCTCGGGTCGGTCGAGACGCAGGAGTTCTTGCGCCACGCGCGCGGACTCCTCGAATATGTCCTTCCGCGCTACGAGCGCGAAGGAAAGAGCTACTTGACCATCGCAATCGGCTGCACGGGCGGCAGGCACCGCTCGGTGGCGATCGCCGAGGCGCTCGCGAAGGACCTCGCGAACGCGGCCGGCGCGTCGATCGGGGTGCTTCACCGCGACGTGCACCGGGGGCAGCTCGCGCCCACGGCCTCCCCCTCCGAGCGCAGGCCGTCGACGCCGGGGGCCGACGACGACAATTCGAACGTGCTCGAGCTCAAGGGAATGATCGCACCACCGCCGCCGGCCTCGTCGACGCCGCGCGAGGAGAAGTCATGAGTGAGGTGACTGCACGTTTCAAGATCATCAACCAGCTCGGCCTCCACGCGCGCGCCGCAACCAAGCTCGTGCAGCTCGCGTCGAAGTTCCCATGCGAGGTCGAGGTCTCACGCGAGGACCAGAGCGCGAACGGCAAGAGCGTGATGGGCGTGCTCCTGCTCTGCGGCTCCAAGGGCACCGTCATCGAAGTGCGGGCCAAGGGGGAGCGCGCCGAGGAGTGCGTCGCAGCGATTGGTCAGCTCATCGCCGACAAGTTCGGGGAGGGTCGATGAACGACGACGACCCTCCCCCGCCGACCATGTCCGGAGTCGCGGTCACGTTGGCGCCGCCCAGCGACACCTGCCTGCCGCGCGGGATCGTCCTGAAGGGCATCCCCGGGAGCCCGGGCGTCGTCGTGGGCCTGGCCCTCGTGGTGGGCGACACGCGCACCGCGTACGGGCGGCGCCACGTCCCGAGCGCGCAGATCGAGGCCGAAGTCGAGCGGCTGCACCGCGCCGTCGAAGACGCCAAGCGCAACCTCCGCGAAGTGAGCGCGCGCATCCCGGCTGGCCCGCTCGAGACAAACGCGATCCTCGACGCTTACCTGATGATGGTCGGCGACCCGATGCTCCTCGAGCGCGTCGTCAGGAAGATCCGTGACGAGAAGAAGTGCGCCGAGTGGGCGGTCGCGCAGGCGAGCGACGAGATCGCCAAGCTCTTCGCACCGGCCGACAGCAACGAGCGCGACGCCTACATCGCCGAGCGCGGCCACGACATCGAGTTCGTTTGCGACCGGCTCCTCCGCGAGCTGACCGGCGACATGAAGCAGATCGTCCCGCGCCTCGACCAGCCGGTCGTCATCATCGGCCGCGATCTGTCGCCCGCCGACACGGCCGGCATGGTGCGCGAGCCGGTCATCGCGTTCATCACGGAGATCGGCACGCGCACGAGCCACACAGCGATCATGGCGCGCGCCCTGGAGATCCCCGCCGTGGTCGGCGTGGCCGACGCGCTCTCGCTCGTTCGCACCGGAGACACGCTCATCGTCGACGGGCTGCGCGGCGAGGTCGTGGTCAACCCGAACGCGGCCACCATCGAAGAGGCGCGGAGCCGGGGCGCGAAGCACCTGGCGTTCGCGCGCGGGCTCCTCACCGCCCGCAACCAGCCCTGCGTCACCCGCGACGGCGAACCCGTGAGCCTGAAGGCGAATGTCGAGCTGCCCGCCGAGGCCATTCTCGCGCTCGACCACGGCGCCGAGGGCATCGGTCTCTACCGCACGGAGTTCATTTACATCGATCGGCGCACGATGCCGACCGAAGATGAGCAATACGAGCTCTATCGCGCCGTCGTCGAAGCGGTGGCGCCGCGTCCGGTCACGCTGCGCACGTTCGACATCGGCGGCGACAAGTTCGCGTCGAGCTTCCAGCTCCCCGCCGAGATGAACCCGGCGCTCGGTCTCCGCGCAGTCCGGCTCGCGCTCTCGCGACCCGACGTGTTCCTCGTGCAGCTGAGGGCGATGGTCCGGGCGAGCGTCCACGGCGACCTTCGCATCATGGTGCCCATGGTCGCAAGCGTGCAGGAGCTCCGCGAGGTCCGCCGCCTGCTCGGGCGGGCGATGAGCGAGGTCGACAACGCCGGCCACGGCCGAGCAAAACACATCCCCCTGGGCATGATGATTGAGGTCCCGAGCGCCGTCGTGATGGCCGACGTGCTCGCGCGCGAGGCCGAGTTCTTCAGCATCGGGACCAACGATCTCATTCAATACACGCTGGCCATCGACCGAGGGAACCGGTCGCTTGCGCACCTGGCGTCGGCTTTTCACCCCGCCATCCTCCGGATGATCCGGCAGGTCACGCGCGCGGCCGCGGCGCACGCCGTTCCCGTCGCCCTCTGCGGCGCGATGGCGAGCGATCCGCTCGCGGCGGTGTTGCTCGTCGGCCTCGGGTTGCGCGAGCTCTCGATGGAGGCCGCGGCCATCCCCGAGATCAAGGAGGCGATCCGGCGCGTGGCGACCGCCGACTGCGAGCGCGCCGCCGAGGCCGCGCTGTCGCTCGATACCGCCGAGGCGGTCGAAGAGCTCATCGCCGGCACCTTCGCGCCGGCGCTCTTCGATCTGCTGACCGGCTCCGAAGACGGGTCGTACGCCGAGGAGCCCGTCACGTCTCCCGACGCGCTGCGGACCCTGCCGGAACCCTAGCTCAAGCGACATCGCGTCCGGCCGAGGCCGCGATTGACGGGGCGTCGCCGCTGCCTATACTGCGCGCCTTCTTCAACCCCGGGGCCCGATCCGGCGCCTGCGTTTCACTCTCCCCTGCTCGATTCCTTCGCGCAGGGTGCAGGAACGCTGAACCGAGCCCGACACGGCGAGCCCGTCCCTACCGTCCCCAGACACGCTGGCCGGCCCGCCCGAGAGCGATCCATGACCCTGAACGCCGACAAGAAGTTCGAAGTCGTCTCCAAGTTCCGCACGCACGATCACGATACCGGGTCCCCCGAGGTCCAGATCGCGCTGCTGACGGAGCGCATCACGTACCTGACCGAGCACTTCAAGACGCACGTGAAGGACCACCACTCGCGCCGGGGCCTCTTGCGCCTGGTCTCGAAGCGGCGCCGTCTACTCGATTATCTGAAGCGAACGAGCCTCGAGCGTTACCGCAAGGTCGTCGCCGCGCTCAATCTGCGCAAGTAAGCGACCCCTTGGCGGAGCCTGCCGATCAACGGTAGGCTTCGCGCCGGAAACTCATATCGGGTCCACCGGGCACGACCTTTTGCTCTTCGATTCGCGCGCGCGAGCGCCCCTTCACTTGCGGGCGCTGGCGCGCGCGAACCGAGGATCAAAGGCGCACGGTGTGCCCGCGTAGCTGCTGCACGCACGCGGCGAAGCGCCCAGGAGCGCTGACACACCATGTCCCATTTCGTTCGTGAATCCGTGGTCGTCAACGGGCGCCCACTCGTGTTCGAAACCGGCCGCCTCGCCAAGCAGGCTCACGGCGCCGTCCTGGTCACGTACGGCGAGAGCGTCGTGCTCGTCACGGCCGTCAGCGGCGACGAGCGCCCCGGCATCGACTTCTTCCCCCTCACCTGCGACTACGTCGAGAAGACCTTCGCCGCCGGCAAGATCCCGGGCGGGTTCTTCAAGCGCGAGGGGCGACAGCGCGACGAAGAGATCCTGACCTCGCGGCTCATGGACCGGCCCTACCGGCCGCTCTTCCCCGAGGGCTACAAGAACGACACGCAGGTCATCGCGACCGTGCTGTCGAGCGACAAGGAGAACCCGACCGACATCCTCGCGATGACGGCCGGCGCAGCGGCGCTTCACATCTCCGACATCCCCTGGGGCGGGCCGGTGGTGGCCGTTCGCGTGACGCGCCTCAAGGGCGAGTTCCTCCCGTTCCCGACGTTCGCGCAGCAGGCCGAGGGCGATATCGACCTCATCGTCTCCTGCTCCAAGGACGCGATCGTGATGGTCGAGGGCGGCGCGGCTGAGGTCAGCGAAGGCGACGTCATCGACGCGCTCATGTTCGCGCACCGCACGGCGCAGCCGATCCTCGAGCTCATCGAGCGGATGCGCGCGGCGGTGGGCAAGCCGAAGCGCTCCTTCGACAAGAAGACGCTGCCGGCCGAGGTCGCGGCCACCGTGAAGAACCTGTCCGACCGGGACATCCTCACGGCGTCGCTCATCAAGGACAAGAAAGCCCGTTACGACGCGTACAAGGCCACGAAAGCCAAGGTCGTCGAGACGCTCGTCGACAAGCTCGGCACCGAGGGCTTCGCGAAGATCGAGAAGCTCGTCAAAGAGGAGTTCGAAGATCGCAAGTACCACGTCGTTCGCAACTACGTGCTCTCCGAGCGCAAGCGCATCGACGGCCGCGACATGGCGACCATCCGTCCCATCGTCTGCGAAGTCGGCATCCTCCCGCGGACGCACGGCTCGGCGCTGTTCCAGCGCGGCGAGACGCAGGGCCTGGTCACGGCGACCCTCGGCACGTCGACCGACGAGCAGAAGATCGACGCGCTGACCGGCGAGCGCTGGAAGCGCTTCATGCTGCACTACAACTTCCCTCCGTACTCGACCGGCGAGACCAAGCCGCTCCGCGGGCCGGGCCGTCGCGAGATCGGCCACGGCGCGCTCGCCGAGCGGGCTCTCGTGCGGATGATCCCCGACGGCGAGAAGTTCCCCTACGTGCTCCGCGTCGTCAGCGAGGTCCTCGAGTCGAACGGGAGCTCGTCGATGGCGAGCGTCTGCGGCGCGACCCTGGCCATGATGGACGCGGGGGTGCCGATCAAGGCGCCCGTCGCGGGCATCGCGATGGGCCTCATCAGCGACGGGCCCCTCACGGACGCGAAGACGCGCTACGCGATCCTGAGCGACATCCTCGGCGACGAGGACCACCTCGGCGACATGGACTTCAAGATCTGCGGGACCAAGAAGGGCGTCACCGCGATCCAGATGGACATCAAGATCGAGGGGCTCTCTCGCGAGGTCCTGACGCAGGCGCTCGACCAGGCAAAAGAGGCGCGCCTCTTCATCCTCGATCGCATGCTCTCGACGCTCCCCACCGCGCGCCAGGACCTGTCGAAGTGGGCGCCGCGCATCACGCAGATCAAGGTCAAGCCGGACCAGATTCGCCTGATCATCGGGCCGGGCGGCAAGACCATCAAAGGCATCATCGATCAGACGGGCGTGGCCATCGACGTCGAGGACGACGGCACGGTCAACATCGCCTCGAGCGACAACGAGGCTGTGAGGAAGGCGCTCGACATCATCAAGGGCCTGACCACGGAGCCCGAGATCGGCGCCGTCTACAAGGGCACCGTCTCGCGCGTCGTCGACTTCGGCGCGTTCATCGAGATCCTCCCGGGCACCGACGGCCTCTTGCACGTGTCGGAGATGGCCCACGAGCGCGTCGAGAAGGTGACGGACGTGATGAAAGAAGGCGACCCGGTCGACGTGAAGGTCATCTCCGTCGATCGCGACGGCAAGATTCGTCTCACGCGCCGCGAGCTCCTTCCCTTTCCCGAAGGCGTCGAGGGCGACCGCGCCCGCGAGCGCATCCAGCAGGCCCGCGAAGCCGGCCCGCCCCAGCGAAGCAGCGGCGGCCGAGGCGACCGCCGCGACGGCCCCCCCCGCGGCGGTAGGCGCTAGAGCAAGCGCCGGCGTCGCGGAACGAGCCCGTCTCGACGCTCGCGGTGCTCGCCGGACGCGAACGTAACCGAGTTCCGGCTGCGCGCCGCGACCGCCGAGCCGGACCCGTTCCGCTTAGCCGCCGCTCGCTCTAGTACCCCGCCCCAGAGGTTCGAGGCGCCGCGATCAGGGCATGGAGCGGCGGATACTTCGGATAGAGGTGCGGCCCTCGCTTGACCGCGTTCTCGATCCACAGCTCGGGCGAGTCGACGACGTCGAGGCCGTTGGAGAGCACGAGCGTCCCGTGCCCGAGGTTGCGCGCCATCTCGAAGTACATGTGCCCGTCGTTGACGAGGAGCACGGGACGGGTGACGGCGAACGCGCGCGCGGCGAAGAGGCTCGCGTAGAGGGCCGTCGCGAGCGCCGGGTGGTCGAGGACCCACGCGCGTGCAGCCGCAAGCATCGCTCCGCGTATCACGGGGCGCTTCGAGGGGGCAACGAAGCCCTCGCCCTGGGCGCTCGGCGACAGGAGGACCGGCCTTGCAACGCGAGCGCGGTAGGTCTTCGCTGGAGAGGAATTCGCTTTGCTTGCGGGTACATCGGCATCCGTTGCGCGCGCACTCGCGTCGCTTTCAGTCGCATTCGCATCGCTCGCGGTTGCACTCGCGTCACTTGCAGGCGGATCCGCGACGCGCAGGGGTTCGCCCGCGACGCTCGCGTCCGTACCCGCTTTGCTTGCGCGTTCACCTGCGGTGCTCGCGTCGGTACTCGCATCGCTTGCGCGCTCACCCGCGATGCGCGCGGGGCCATCGGTCACGCTTGCGTACGGTGACGCAGCTCTCACCGATCGATCCGGATCGCTTGCACGCGCGTTCGCAGCGTGTGTGGGTGCGGCGGCGACGCTGACGGGTGTACGCGCATCGCTCGCGGAGAGTCCCGCGAGAAGAGCGCGGGCAGGCGCATGCAGCGCTCGCGCGCCTACGTCCGTTGAGGATCGATCCGCAATGGAAACGGATTCGCCCGCAGGCGGAGGGGTTGACTCCGCGTCGCGAGCGCATTCGCCTGCAGGGCATGCGGAAGATCCGGTGTCACCGACGCGTTCGTCCGCATCGCTCGCGCGACCGCCCGCGTCGTCCGAAGATGCCCCCGACGTCCCCGCGGATACTCGATCGAGCCGAGCCACTGCGGTTCATCCGAAAATCGTCCCCCCCGCCAAACTTTTTTCCAAGATCTGCGGCCCCCGCGCGGACTCTTTATATATGAGGCCACGGAAACACCGGGCATGGTGCCCGGTCGGTGTCCTCAGGGAAAAGAAAGGTCAGGACCATGTCGAACATCAGAGCAAAGAACAATTTGGCGGCCGAGGTGACGCACTTGATCGCCGGAGCCAACAAGCACTTCCCGAACGGGAGCCAGGCGCTCCAGGTGGGGGGTGGGACCTTCACGATCCTTGCGTTGACGCAGGAGCTGCAGGGCTTCGTCGACAACCGGGACGCCGTGGAGGCGTCGAAGGCCGCAACGAAAGCGAAGATCGAGACCGAACGTGTCCAGTCGCCGTCGCAGCTCGCGCTCATTCGCGCGTTCCAGACGGTCGTCCGGGGCGCGTTCGGCAACGCGGCCGACGTCCTGGCTGACTTCGGGCTCGCACCTCCCAAGGTGCGCGTCACGAAGACGGCGGAACAGAAGGCGGTCACCGCGGCGAAGATCGCGGCCACACGGAAGGCGAGGGGCACGATGGGGAAGAACCAGAAGAAGGCGATCAAGGGGTCCGTCACGGCGCGGCTCGTCGTGACGCCGGTGACGACTTCGCCTGTTTCGACTCCCGTCGAAGCTCCCGCGCCCGCGACGCCCGCAACGACGACGGCAGCACCGACCGCCGCCGCCACGGCGCCGCACTCCACGTAGCGCGGCGGGCGGCGAGTAACAACGCAACGAAAGCAAACGAAAGCAAACGAAAGCAAACGAAAGCAAACGAAAGCAAACGAAAACAAGGGAAGCGGGGAACGCCGTCGGAATGGGCGTCGTTCCCCGCTCCCGCATTTCTCGGCCTAACGCTTCGCCGCCGTGCTGCAAGCCGGTCCTCAACGCGATCGCAGGAGCACGTACCCCGCGCCGCTCGAGCCGAGCGGCAGCCACGCCGCGGGCGCGAAGTGGCGAGCGATGACGTCGTCGTCCACGAGCCTCGCCTCGACGGCGCGGGGGGTGACGAGATCTCGCGACGCTGCGAGGCCACCCACCGGCAAGCCGAGGGGCGCGTAGAGAAGCAGCGTGTCGGGCGCGCGATCGAGGAGAAACCGCGCGTCGATCCGCTTCGACGTGTGGCCGCCCGGGAGCGACGCGATCTCCAGATCGGTGAGGCCGGCGAGGTCCACGATGTCGGCCTCCGTCGCCGCGCTGACCCACCCGATGTCGAGCGCCGCCACGCGCGCGGCTCCCTCGAGCCACGGACGGGCGGTCACTACGAGCGCGGCGCGATCCGTCCCGACGTCGCGCCCCGATGACCCCCCGCGGGCGAGGAGCACGACCCCGACGACGATCGCCGCGCACGAGCGGAGCGCGGTCCACGCGGGACGAGCGCGCGTGCTCGCGAGCACCGCGGCGTACACGAGCGACGGCACGACCGGCACCATCAGTCGCGCGTACGGCATCCAGTCGCCGCCGACCGCGACGATCGAGCCGACGTGGGCCAGCCCCGCGAGCGCGAGCGCGCGACCGCGCGCGTGCCCGGCGAGGGCGAGCGGCGCGACGACGAGGATGGGCGCCAGGGTCACGACGCAGGCCGCGCCCGCGTACGCGAGGCCGTGCGCGAGGTCGCTCGGCTTCGCGAGGACGGCGAGCGGCGCCGGGCGGCCCCACGCGAGCGCGCGCGCGAGAGCGCACACGGCGAATGGCGCCAGCGCCAGCGCCCCCACGCGGAGACCCCTCGCCGCGCGTCCCGCGTCTCCAACGGCGACTACGCCCCCGCCTGCGTCCGCGTCTGCGCCTGCGTCTGCGTCTGCGTCCGCGCCCGCGATCGCGAAGCCGACCGCGAGCACCACCGCCCACGGCGCCATCTCCGGCCGCAACGACGCCGCGAGACCTGCGACCAGGGCGGCCGCGCGGGGACGCGTCCCGAGCAGCGCCGCGCCCGTCGCCAGCGCGGTCGCGAGGGCGGTCTCCATTCCGCTGACCGCGTGCGCCGCCACGGGGACCGAGAGCGCGAGGGTCAAGAGCGCGCCTCCGCGGGCCCAGGCCGGCGCGGCGAGCTCGCGCCCGATGGCGCGTCCAAGGCCCGCGCCGGCGACGCTCCACGCTACGAGCCCGAGCGCCTTCGCCCGATCGAGGACCGCGAGCGCGTCGGCGCCCGCGAACGGCGCGAGCAGCAGCGGCCAGGGGAGCGGCGTGACGCCGTCGGTGCTCGGCCCGTGCGCGTTGAACCGCCAGCCGAGCCCCTCAGCGAGGTGGCGGCCGTAGCGGACCGCGATGAGCGCGTCGTCCACCGTGAAGCCCCACATCCAGAGCGCTGGGACCGCCGCGGCGAGGGCGCCCAGCGCGGTCCAGGCGGCTAGCAGCCGCCCGGGCCGATGTCCAAGAAGCTGCATGCTGTGCCGAAAAGTACGTCCATCCGTCCGCGTATTCCTACGATTCGTCTCACCCGACCGAATGCCCTTCGAGATTGTCGTCGCCAAAGGTCCTTCGCGCTCCGAAGACGGCACGTTTCTCTCTCCGGCACGCGCCGAAGGAGACGCGGGCCCGAGACGCGAACGCCGGCACGCGCGGGACGTGCTCGGCGTCTTCATCGACGGCGGCGACGGCGTGAACCTCAGCGCTCGCGTGAAGGAGACCCACGGGGCCTTCGTTCTCCGCGACCTCGCGCTGGCGCTCGTCGACCTCGCGCGCCGCCCCTCGTCGAAGGCCGCGGTCCGCTTTTACGACGAGCCCTGGGAGCTCTGCGTCGAGCGGTTCGATGCGGTCGCGTGCCTGAGCGTCTACCGCACCGGGCCCGATCCGCTCGTCATGGTCTACGACCGCGCCGTCCCCTTCGCCGACGTCGTCTCCGCCGCCCGCGAGGCCATCGAGCGCGTGCTCGGGTCGGGTGAGGCGCGGCCGGGAGTGCGGCTCGAGCTGGCCTCCGCCATCGAGCAGCTCGACGCCGCCGGGCCCACCGCTCACGCCGAGAGCCACGCTGCCGACCCGCTCCCCGAGCGCGTGCCCGTGGTGGTGGAGCCCGACCGCGATGCGCCGCTCTCGTTCGGCGCCGAGTTCGCCATCCGCGAACGGATGGCGCCCGCGGGCGAGGCCTCCGCCGCCGGGGACGCGTACAGCGAGAACCCTGAGAGCGTCGAGCGCTCCGACATGCACGCGCTCCTCTTCCGGGGGCGGATGCGCGCGGAGATCCGCGGCCGTTCCATCGACCTCGGGGACTGTCATCCCGTTCTCGTCGCCGAGCGGTTGGTCGAGCTCGCGCGCCGCGCCTTCGACGCCTGGGAGCGCGGTCTCGCGTTCCACGCGCGGGGCGAGGCCTCGGGGCTGTTCGTCGGCATGCGCGTGTCGCCCGACGGCGAGCTCGCGCTCGCGCTCGGCGCTGCGCACGGCGGGGCCCGCCGGACCGTCTACACCTTCCCCGCCCTCGGCGTCGCCGACGTCCTCGAGTCCGCGCTGGCGTTCGGGCGGTCGCTCGTGCGCGCAATCCTTCGCCGCGACCGGACCCAGTCGGCCAACCTGCGGCTCGGGGCGCTGCGACGCACGCTCCGCGAGTCGAGCGAGGCCCTGCGGCGCGCGAGCCAGTCCGACTCGAAGATCAACGACGCGCCGGAGCGCTACCGGGCGTTCGCCGCGGCGACGGCGGGGATCGAGCAGGCGCGGCGCGCCCTCGGTCCCGCCGGGGCCGCCGGCACGACCGCCCCGACGACGGCCTCGTCGAACCTGGCGTCGGCGCGGCTCCGGTACGCGGCCCGCTGGCGCGCCATCGTCCCGGGCATCGACCTCCGGGCGACGTACCTCTGCGGTGACCGCGTCATCGTCGGCGCCGCCACCGAGATGTGGGCGCTCGACCGCACCCACGGGCGCGTGATGTGGCGCACCGACACGACGCGCGGAACGAGCGTCGTCACCCCCGGCGGCATCGCGCGTCTCGCCCCCGACGGGCGCCTCTGCGTGCACGACTTCGCGACCGGCGAGCCGTCGCTGAGGACGCGCATCGCGCCGCGCGTCGGCGGCCCGGTCGCGGGCGCGGTCGTTCACCTGCCCGGCCTGCCGCGCCTCGTCGTCGTCACCGAGGGCGAGCATCACCTCGTGGCCGTCGACCTGACGAACGGCGAGCCCCGGTGGCGCTGGTCGTGGGGGGCGACGCGGGGCCCGGCGCGCGGCGCGCCGCGAATGAAGCGAGCCGGCCGGCTCGTCTACTTCACGTGCGGCGACGGGGCCCTCACCGCGCTCGACGTGACGACCGGCGCGGTCGTCTGGCGCCTGCGCGATCGCCTCCGGTTCCGGACGCCGCCCTCGGTGGCTCACGACGCGACGTTCATCGTCTCGGGAGGCGCTCACGGCGTGGCCCGGCTCTACGCGATCGATCCGTACTCGGGGCACGTCCGCTGGTCGCGACCGATCGGCGACGCGAACGCGCCGTGCACGATCGAAGGCGCGCCTCTCGTCGCGACCGGCGCGGTCGCCGTCGCGGTGCGGCAGAAGAGCGGCCTCGCGCTGGTCGCGTTCCGCCGCGAAGACGGCGCGCCCATCGCGCCGCCCGCCCAGGCCGCCCGCTCCGTCGCTCCGAACGGCACGTCGTGGCTGGCCGTCGACGACGCGTTCATCGGCAACGCCCCGACCGGCGAGGTCGTGGCGGTCGACGCCACGAGCGGAGAGCTCCGGTGGCGTCACGTGCTCGGTCCCCGGCCGCTCGAGGCCGACGTCCCCCGTCGCCTCGAGCCCGTGCTGCGGTGCGGCGCCCTCTTCGTGCCCTGCTCGGTCGTGCTCGGCGGTGGCGCCGGAAAGAACGAGCGCGGGGGCGAGCGCACGGGTGAGCTCGTCGCCGGGATCAGCATCCTTCGCCCTTCCGACGGCGCCGCCCTAGGCACGATCGCGCCGACCGAGGCCATTCCCGATCTGCTCCGCGTGGACGAGCGGTGCGACGTGTATGTCGCTGAAGACAGCGGTCATTTGGTCGCTTTCGGGGCTCTTCCGAGGCTATCGCTGCTGTCCGGTCCCGGCTGACGGCGCGCGCCGCAGCGACGGTCGGCGACTTCTGGCGTCCACGCCGCGCGCGACGCTATAATCGTCGAAGTGGCTGACTCTCAGACGTGCGTGACCTGCGGCAAACAGGCGCCCGAAACCGAGACGAACTACACGCTGATCAGCGCGCAGTTCGGCTGGCGTCTGACCCGATACAAGCGGGCCGACGGGACGCTCGTGCTCGAGTGGCGCTGTCCCAACTGCTGGAAAGAGTTCAAGCGCTCTCGAAACGGCGCGACGCCGAGCGGCTCGTCGGCCGCGGCACCGAACCGCCAGTCGTCGGTGCCGCCCCCGTCGGAGACCCCACCCCCTCCGACGCGGCCCGGGCGCACTCCGCGGTAGCGCGGTCGACTTCACTTCTTCGGGTTCGGTCCGCTCAGCGTCACGAGCGCGCTCTTCATGTGAGGTCCGGCGCCCGGCGCCACGGGAAAGTCGGCGGGTTCGGCGAGGTCCTTCACCTGCGCGACGTCGCGCCCTGCAGCGCGGGCCGCGTCGAACAAGATCTTGCGGAAGCGTGACGGCGTGATGCCTCGATGATTCGTGCACGCGAGGAACCTCCCGCCGGGCGTCAGGATGGCGAGCGCCGCGGCCGCGAGCTCGCCGTAGTCGCTATCGGCGACGAAGCGACCTCGCTTGGTCGTCGAGTAGCTCGGGGGATCGAGCACGACGAGATCGAACCGCTCGCCGTGCCGCGCGGCGCGGGCCAGCCACGCGAACGCGTCGTCGGCGACGAAGGCGTGGGTCTCGAGCGCCTGGAGGCCCGCCTGCTCGAGGTTCGCGCGACCGCGCTCGAGCGCAGCCACTGACGCGTCGACGCTGACCGTGCGCACGGCGCCGCCGAGCGCAGCGGCCACGGTGAACCCGCACGTGTACGCGAAGAGGTTCGCCACGCTTGCGCCCGCCGCCATCTCGCGAACCCGTCGCCGGTTGGTCCGCTGGTCGAGAAAGAGCCCCGTCGAGAGCCCGTCGCCGAGGCGAACGAGGAAAGGCACGCCGTCTTCGACGATGGTCACGTCGTCGGGCGCCGCCTCGCCGCGCACGGGGAGCTTCGGCGCGAGGTCTTCGCGGCGCGTGTCGACAAGGACGTTCGCCTGCTTCGGTCGGAGCTTGAGGTACACGCCGTCGAAGCCGAGCGCGTGCAGCCGGTCGAGCAGTGCGCCGCGCGCCGCCGGATCGGCCCACGGCGAACGGTCCGGCCCGCCGCCGGCCCCTGCGGCCCCGTGTCCCGCCTTGACCTGCGCGTCTTGGTAGATCTGCGCGACGAGCCAGTTGCCGTAGGCGTCGACGGCGAGGCGCGGGAGACCGTCGCCGTCTTCGTTGACGAGCCGGAACGCGGTCGTCTCCTGCGGACCGCCCGCGCTCCGGCCGAGGCCCCAGCGCCGCTCGAGCGCCCGCTCGAGCGCGCGTCCGAGCGCGGGACCGTCGCTGTAGACGGCCTCGCCCAGGTCGCCGCGCGCGAGCCACGTCTCGAGGTCCGCCGGGAGCGGCGCCTGGAAGCGCATCGGTCGCCGGGTCGCCGGGTGGTCGAGGCCGAGCGCGCTCGCGTGGAGCATCAAGCGACCGGCGGGAGCGCCGCCGTACATCGTGTCCCCCGCGATCGGCGCTCCCGCGTGCGCGAGCTGCACCCGCGCCTGGTGCGTGCGCCCCGTTTCGAGCTCGAGTTCGAGCATCGCCCGGTCGGCCTTGCGCGAGAGCACCTTCACCCGCGTCACGGCCTGCACGGCCTTGCCGCCGCGGAGCGAGCCACCGACGACGCGCATGCGCCCGTCACGGTCGGCCGCGAGCACGTCCCGCAAGGTCGCCTGCTCGCGCTTCGGGGGCCACCCCGTCACGCAGGCGACGTACGTCTTCCGGACCTTCCGGCCCTCGAACTGGGCCGCGAGGCTCGCGTTCGCTTCGCGGCGGCGCGCGTAGACGAGCACGCCGCTGGTCTCCCGGTCGAGTCGCTGGTGAACGCCCAGATAGGGCTCGGAGGGGGCTCGGGCGGCCGGCGCCATCGCCGCCGACGCCGCCGGCGCGGCGGACGCGGCGGACGCGGCGGACGCGGCGGACGCGAGATGGCGCTTGAGCCGCGTGACCACGTCGTCTGGGCACTCGGGGTCGGCCGCCTGCGACGAGACGCCGACGGGCTTGTCGATCGCGATGAGGTCCGCGTCTTCGTAGAGGATCCACGCGTCACGAAAGTCGGGCCAGACGCGGGAGCGTTCCATTGACAATCTCGCCGCGGTCGTTAATTGGAGAGGGGTCCATGCCGAACCCCGCCGTCGTTCGCGCGCGCCTTCTCGAGGCCTTTCCAGGGGCCCGCGTCGATGTGACCGACCTCACCGGAACCGAAGACCACCTGCAGGCGGTGGTCGTCGCCGCCCAGTTCGCCGGCAAGTCGCGCATCGACCAGCACAAGATGGTCTACGCGGCTCTCGGCGACTGGATGGCGGGGCCCATCCACGCCCTCGCGCTGACGACGCGCACGAGCGAGCCCGAGAGCAACGGCGGGAACAGGGAAATCGGCGACGGCGCGTGACCACGAAGACGACACGCGCGACGCGCGCGCCGAACGATCCAACCGAGGCGGCCGACGAGGCCGGCGAAACATGAGCGAAGACATTCGAAGCCGTATCCAGGGACTCATCAAGGGCCACAAGGTGGTGCTGTTCATGAAGGGAACGAAGCAGTTCCCGGCGTGCGGCTTCTCGAACACCGTCGTGCAGATCCTGAAGAAAGAGGGCGTGCCGTTCGAGACTGTGAACATCCTCGCCGACGGCGAGATCCGCCAGGCCCTCAAGGAGTACTCGAACTGGCCGACGTATCCCCAGCTCTATGTCGACGGCAAGTTTGTCGGAGGCTGCGACATCGTCACGGAGCTGCACCAGAGCGGCGAGCTCTCGAAAGAGCTCGCCGTCGTGGCCGCCGCCGCCGCGCCGGCTCTCAACTAGAAAGAGAGGATTGGCCGCAGAGGCTCCCTACCACGTGAGCCAGCCAAGGCGGGTGGCAACGACGAGGAGCGCCAGGGCGATGACCACCTCCAGGGCGAGGCGGAAGGTCCGCTTGATGACACGCCACGACAACACCAGCGTGAGCGCGGCGACCAGGATCACCGGCAAGCCCGAGTGGTGCGCGCCCCACCGCACGAGCGCCCTCGCGCCGCCGGCGGTCGCGGGACCCAACTTCGGGAGCCAGTGCCCCCACCCGGCCCACGGGAAAAGCGAGCGCGGATCCAGGAGATTCACCGACGGCAATCGCATCCCGATTTCCTATGGGAGCGCACGTTGCCGGGTCGGCCAAGTTTTCGGTCGTTTTGGGGGCCGGTCGCTCCCGGGCGCCGCGGCACGGAATCGTGCCCCTCGGGACGCGCGAATGGGAGACCTTTCCGGCGGCGTCCACGTAACATGCTCCCGCGCACGACGCATCGCATGGCGACGCAGGCTCCCACTCGACCCAGCCCGGTTCGTCCCGCCAGTCTGGGGGCGTCCGTCCTCCATCCCGCGCGGATCCGGATACAGCGGAGCGCGCCGTGGCTGCGCGTGGGCGCGCTGACCCTGGCCGCGGTGCTCGTGTTCTGGCTGTTCGACGCCCTGCCCTTTCAAGACCTGCCCGCGCACGCGGGCCTCATCGCGCTGCGCCACCGGTTCGAGACGTCGCCCTTCGAGCAGCACTTCTTCGTGGTCGCGCCGCACCTCGGGCCTTATTCGCTGTTTCGTTTTCTCGGTGACGTGCTCGTCGTTCCGCTCGGCCCGCTCGGCGCCATTCGCGCCATCGCGACGCTACCGATGATCGCGACGCCGCTCGCGTTGCTGTGGGCGCGACGCCGGTTGCACGGCGATCTCTCGACCACGGCCGCGTACTTCGGGCTCGCCCTCGGCTTCGGCTTCATGACGCTCCTCGGGTTCGCCAGCTATCTGCTGGGCGTCGCCGTCCTCATCGTCGCGCTCACCATCTGGCTCGAGCTGATGTTCGCGGCGGACTCCGGCGCGAAGGACGCGTGGAAGTGGGAGGCCGCGATCGCGTGTCTCACGCCGTGCGTGCTCCTGGCGCACGGCCACGCGTTCGTGATCTTCTTGGGGCTCGCAGGCGTCTCGGCCGTCGTCACGGGCCGTCGCCTTCGCCGCGTGCTCCACCTGCGCGCGCTCCTGCCCGGGCTCGCCCTCGCCGCGTGGGTCGCGTGGCGCGAGCGGGCGTCGGTCGTTCCCGCCGGCTCCGTCCCCCTCCCCCACCCCGCGTTCGCGCCGCACTTCCAGGGCTTGCTCGACAAGCTGAGCCTCCTCATCACGCCGACCCTCATCACGCGGACGGGGCTCGACGCCGCCGTGGGGCTCTTCGTCTGGACGGTCATCGTCGCCGGCGTCGTGACCACGGCCCGCTCGCTCCGCGCTTCGGCGCTTCCAGCCGAAGGCGTCTCGGCCTCCGAGGCGATCGCCGATCTCGCGTCGCGGGCTCACTCGAAGGCGCTCCTCGCGTCGATCGCGGTCCTCAGCGCGGCGTTCCTCGTCCTACCTCACTCGATCGGATGGTTCGGCTTCGTCGACGGGCGGCTGGTGCCCTTGCTCCTGCTCATCGGGCTCATGGCGATTCGCCGCGCTGCCCTCGGTCGCGTCCTCGGCGCGGCGTTCGAGAAGGGTGCGCCCGTCGCGGCCTGTTGCATGGTGATCATCGCGCTGGGCGCGTCGCAGCTCTTTCAGAGCGAGGCGGCCGGCTGGCACGAGATCCTCGACGCCGTGCCCCCGAACGCGCGCCTGCTCAATCTCCCGCTCGATCCGAACAGCAGCATCTTCACGGCCCATCCGTTCGTGCACTACGACAAGCTCGTGCTCACCGACCGCGCGGCCGTCGTGAGCGACGTCTGGTTCCATCAAGGGTCGGCCATTTACCCGACCGCCGAGAACCCCGCGCTGCGACTCCCGAGCTCGTACAGCGACAGCGACCTTCGCTTCATCGACTGGCCCGCATACCGGCTGGCCGACTGGGACTACGTCTTGATTCGAACGCGCCCCTCCGCAGCCGAGCCGCCGGTGCCCCGAGAGCTCGCGCTGGCCGTACACCGTGGCGGGTGGTGGCTCTATCGAAACGCCACGCTAGCGCCGGGTCAGGCCGCGCCCTAAGCTCCGCCGAACATGCGGTTGGTAGCATTCGGGATAGGTTACGTCGGGCTCGTCACGGGAACCGGGCTCGCCGAGCTCGGGCACGATGTCCTCTGCGTCGACATCGATCCCGGGCGCATCCGCCAGCTCGAAGACGGGATCATTCCCATCTACGAGCCGGGCCTCGCCGATCTCGTACGCCGGAACGAACGCGCGGGCCGGCTCCGGTTCGCGACCCGTGTCACCGCGCCGTTCGACGAGGCCGACGCCTACTTCATCGCGGTCGGCACGCCGCCGGGCCCCGACGGCGCGGCCGACGTGAGCGCCGTGCTCGCCGTGGCCGACACGATCGCGACCACCGCCAAGAAGCCGGCGCTCGTGGTCGTCAAGAGCACCGTGCCCGTCGGCACCTGCGACGCCGTGCAAGCGCAGATCGACGGCGGCAAGAAGCCTTCCGTGGCGCTCGAGGTGGTGTCGAACCCCGAGTTTCTCAAGGAGGGCACCGCCGTTCAAGACTTCTTCCGGCCCGATCGCATCGTGCTCGGCGCGCGCAGCGACGGCGCGCGCGAGATGCTTCGCGCCCTCTACGCGCCCTTGCAACTGTCGGGCGAGCGCGTCGTCGTTAGCGACCCTCGCTCGAGCGAGCTCACGAAGTACGCGGCGAACACCATGCTCGCCATGCGCGTCTCTTTCATGAACGAGCTCGCGCGCCTCTGCCACGCGACCGGCGCCGACATTCACGCGGTCCGGCTCGGAGTCGGCAGCGACGCGCGAATCGGCAAGCGCTTCCTCTACGCGGGCCCCGGCTACGGCGGCTCGTGCTTCCCGAAGGACGTGCAGGCGCTCTTTCACCTCGGGCGCGCGCACGGCGTGCCGATGCGCATGGCCGAGGCGACGCACCTGGCCAACGAAGAGCAGGCCGAGTTCCTGGCGCGTGTGGTCGAGAGCGCGATCGGCCCGCTCGACGGCCGGGCGATCGCGTTCTGGGGCCTGGCCTTCAAGCCCGAGACCGACGACGTGCGCGAGTCGCCGTCGATCAAGCTCGCCAAGGCGCTGCTCGCGAAGGGCGCCCGCATCGTCGGGCACGATCCCGAAGCGGCGAAGAACTTCGCGGGGGCGATGGCGTCGTACGGCGATCGCGTCAAGGTGGTCGACCGCGACTACGACGCGCTTGACGGGGCCCACGCGCTCGTGCTCCTGACCGAGTGGCGCAGCTACCGGGCGCCGAACTTCGCCGAGATCCGCAAGCGCCTGCGTCCGTCCGACAAGGGGGCGGCGCCGATCGTGGTCGACGGACGCAACGTGTGGCGCGCGAGCGAGGTCGTCCGCGCGGGCCTGCGATACCAGGGAATCGGGGTCCCCGTGGTGGACCCCCCGCCCAACCGCGCGCCGACCGCGCAGCGCTGATCGGAGCGGCAGGAGCTTGGCACGCATCGTCGTCACGGGCGGCGCCGGGTTCATTGGCTACCACGTCACCCGCGCGCTCCTGGCTCGCGGCGACGAGGCCACCGTCATCGACGACTTCTCCGATGGCCCGTATCCACGCGCCGAGAAGGTGCGCAACGAAGGCGACCTGCTGTCCGCGTTCTCGGGGGCCCGCGTCGTTCGCGCGTGCGTGACCGATCGCGCCGCGATGGCGCCGCTGATCGACGGCGCCGAGGCCGTCGTGCACCTCGCCGGGCTCGCGGGCGTACGACCCTCGTTCGGCGATCCGGTCCGGTATGCGCGGGTCAACGTCGAGGGGACGGCGGTCGTTCAGGAGCTCGCGCGCCAGCGGGGCGTCGAGCGCTTCCTCTTCGCGTCGAGCTCGTCGATCTACGGCAACGCGACCCCTCTGCCGGCCCGCGAAGACGCGCCGGCCGTGGTGCCCGAGTCCCCGTACGCGGCGAGCAAGCGCTCGGCCGAGCTGGTCGCGAGCGCCATCTGCCGGAACGCGCCCGAGATGCGCTGCGCGGCGCTGCGGTTCTTCACCGTCTACGGCGCGCGCCAGCGCCCGGAGATGGCCATCACGCGCTTCATGCGCGCTGCCCTCGCCGGGCGTCCGGTCACGATCTTCGGCGACGGCTCGATGAGGCGCGACTTCACGTACGTCGACGACATCGTCCGCGGCGTGCTCGCCGCCCTCGACGCCAGCGCGCCGCCCGGCTTTCGCGCCTACAATCTGGGCTCCGGCGCGCCGATCGACCTCCGCGGCCTCGTCGAAGCCATCGGAGCCGCGGCCGGCGTCGCTCTCCAGGTCGAGCGCGCCCCCGTTCCCCTGGGCGACGTCGACGCGACCTTCGCCGACATCACGAGAGCCCGAACCGAGCTCGCCTGGACCCCTCGGGTCTCTCTGCACGAGGGCCTGCTCGCCGTGCGCGAATGGGTCACCGATCATCCCTAGCGAGAGGGGCTCTCCCGTGCGCCACTAGTTGGCGATACGCGGGTGGAGGCGTTCTCGCTTGATTGGTTTGGCGGGGCGGAGGTGGCCGCCCAGGTAGATCAGGCCATTGAAGGTGGTCCACGGACGGGCGTGGCGCAGGGTGGTCAGCCACTGCATCATCTTCGGGCGGTCGGCCACGGGGCGCAGGCCCGAGGCCACGGCGTGGTCCTGCGCGTGCTGGAACGCGTCGGCGATCCGGTGCTGCACGGCGAAGGGCGAGCAGCGCTCGCGAGACCTGCGCGCGGCGGCCCTTCCGAGCCGGGCGCGCGCCTGCGGGTCGCGAATCAGCTCGACGATCGCCCTTCCGAAGGCGACGTTCGCCGCCGTCTCGGCGTCGTGACCCTTGCCGGGCGCGAACAAGATGCCGTTCACGCCGTCTTGCACCTGGGCGGTGACGCCCATCCCGTCGGCGAACGCGACGACCGGGGTTCCGCACCACAAGGCTTCGCCCAGGACGTTGCCGTACGTCTCGCTGAGCGACGCGTGCACGAAGACGTCGGCGTACCGGTAGAAGTCCGGCATCGTGGTCCAGGGGACTTCGGACGTGAAGAACACGCGGTGGGCGGCGCCCTCGTCATCGGCGACTCCTTTGTAGAAGTCGGTGTCCGGACCGTCGCCGACCATCGTGAGGGTCGCGTCCGGCTCGAGCGGGAGCACGTTTCGGGCGAAGATCCGGATCACGCGATCTTGCGCCTTCTCGCGCGTGTGACGCCCGGCGCACATCAGGCGGGGCCCGCGCTGCGGGAGCGACTCACGCTCGAGGAGGTGCGTGTACGGGTCATCGCCGAGCGGCCGGTCGAAGACCTCGGGCTGCACCGCCCTGGGGATGACGTGGATCGGCGCGGTCACGCCGCGCTCGCGCCAGTACGACCGAAGCCCCTCGCTCAGAACGACCAGGCCGTCGCTCTGGTTATACATGCTCGAGAAGAGCCGCTCGAACGGTCGGGTCAACGTCAGGTGGACGCCCGCCTGGAGGACCTCGTTCTTCGAGAGGCGCTCGGGCAGAAGCACGTCGTAGGCCGCGACCAAATGCGTCGTGTTCACGCAGAGTAGCGGCACGCCCTTCATCGTCCGCAGCCAGATCCCGAACTCGAGGAGGAGCGAGGTCGTCTGCGCGAAGCAGATATCGAAGTCCCAGCGATCGGGGTCGAAGATCCACGACGCCAGCGGCATGGGAATATGGACGCCCGGGTACGCCTTGAGCGGTACGCTCGGCAGCGTCACCGTTCCGGGAGCCAGCTCATCCGGTGTTGCCTCGGGGTCGAACGGGCCGATGACTGTGACCTCGTGACCACACCGTCGTAATTCTTGATACAGGAAGCGTGTCTGAAAGACTGCACCGTTGGCGTACGATATGCGCGTGAAGTCGCTCAGGATGGCGACGCGAAGCGGCCTTCCCTGTCGAGCTGCGAGCGCTGCGAACGGCGGCAGATCCTGGGGGAGAGCGTCGGCTAACCGCGCGTTCGCGGGTGTCCGGAGGCGCGTAACGCCTTTCGCGTGGACCTCGCCCGGAGCGGGGACGCTCGCTTGAAGATCGTGGATATCACCGAATTCTATTCGGAAAGGGGCGGTGGGATTCGAAGCCATCTGACGACCAGAGGTCACTTTCTGTGCCACCTGGGCCACGACCACACCGTGATTGCGCCGGGCCCGCGGGATGAAGATGTCGAGAGCGCTCGGGACGTGTCGCGCGGCATCCCTGGCGGTCGGGAGCGCGTCGTGCGGATCGCAGGGCCTACCATGCCCTACGACCGCACCTATCACCTCCTGGGACGGCTCGACAAGATCCGGGCACGCGTCCGGGCGGCTCCCCCGGACGTGCTCGAGGCCCACTCGCCGTACCTCGCCATGGCGGCCGTGGTCACCTGCGGGAGGCCGGCGCCCGTGCAGACGGCGTTCTGGCACGCCGATCACGTGGGCACATACGTGCAGCCGGCCCTCGAAGCTCGACTCGGCGCCGCCGTCGCCGCGCGCCTGAGCGCCCCTCTATGGCGAGGAGTGCGCGCGCTTCTCGCGCCGTTCGACGCGACCTTCGTCGCGGGCCGCGCCCAGGCCGACCGCCTTCGTCGCGCCGGGGTGCCGAACGTCGTCCACGTGCCCTTCGGGGTCGACGGGGGCCTCTTCCGCCCGCTCGAGCCGCCCGCCGAGCGGGCAGGCGTGCGCCAGGAGCTCCTCGGCAGCGAGGCCTCGGCCGGAGCGGCGCTCCTCGTCGGCGTGGGTCGCTTCGCGATCGAGAAGCGCTGGGACGTGGTGCTCGACGCCTTTGCCAGGGTCCGCGCCCGTCGGGACGCCGTGCTCGTTCTGTTCGGCGACGGGCCCGAGCGGGCTCGCCTCGAACGGAGCGCGCCGCGCGGCGTCCGCTTCGCGGGCTTCGAGACAAACCGGACGCGCCTGGCGCGGGCCGTCGGCGCGGCAGACGTGCTGGTCCACGGGTGCCCCTACGAGACCTACGGGCTCGGCGTCGCCGAGGCGGTGGCCTGCGCGGTCCCGGTGGTGGTCCCCGACGCCGGCGGCGCGGCAGAGAGCGCCGACCCGACCGTGGCAGAGGCGTACGCCAGCCTCGACGCCGCGGCGTGTGCGGCGGCGATCGACGGCCTGCTCGCCCGCCGCGATCGGGACCCGAGCGAGCTCCGCGCACGCGCCCTGGCCGCCGCCGCCCGGGTGCCCACCCTCGAGAGTCACTACGCGACTGTCCTCGCGACGTACGCATCGCTAAGAGACAGCTAGCGAAATGCCGGTTCACGTCTCGATTCATGATGTCTCCCCCGCCTGGTCCGACGAAGTCGAAGCGGCGCTCGGGCTCTGCGCGTCGATGAACGTTCGCCCCGCGCTGCTCGTCGTGCCCGACTTTCACGGGCGGGCGCCTCTGCTCGCCGACGCTCGGTTCTGCGCCCGGCTGCGCGACCTCCAGGCGGCCGGGCACGAGATCTACCTCCACGGCTTCTTTCATCAGAGCGGCGAGCACTACGACCCGGCGCGAACCTCGAGCCGGCTCGGCTGGCTCTTCGCACAGCGGGTCGCGTCGGGCGGCGAGGCCGAGATGAGCGACGTCTCGCCCGCCGAGGGGCGCGCGCGCGTCGAAGAGGGCGAGCGCGTTCTCCGGCAAGCCGACCTGCACATCGACGGCTTCGTCGCGCCCGCGTGGTCGATGCCGACGTGGCTCTTGCCGCTCCTCGGCGAGCGCGGCTACCGGTTCACCGAAGACCATTTGCGCGTCTACGATCCAGCAGCGCGTCGGGCTCGGGCGAGCGTCGTCCTCAACTGGGCGACGCGGTCGCCGGCGCGCCTGGCCTCGACGCTCGCGTGGTGCCGGATCGCGAAGTACGCGCGGCCCTTCGCGCCCGCTCGCATCGCGATCCACCCGGCCGACATGCGCTACCGGGTGGTGCGAGGCGAGATCGAACGCCTGCTTCGCTGGGCGGCCGGAGACGTCGTGGCGCGCGGCTCCGACCTGTTCGCCTGGCGCCGCCTCTAGATCGGCGCTCACGAACGTGAGCGCTGATTTAGTCAAACCTGGGCGAATAAATCGGGCGAACGTGATCGAAGATCACGCTCGTCGATTTAGGCCACCACTAGCGCGGTATTTGCGGGCTTTCGCTCGAGACCGCCTGGCTCGAATACGTTCGACGTCCGCCCAGGAGATGGAGCAGCGCGGGCAGAAACAAGAGGGCGCCCGTCAGGCAGGCGATCTCTCCGCTGACCGCGAGCCGCCCGAACGACTGGAGCGCCTGGAAGTCCGCGAAGAGGAGCGAGCCGTACCCGACCACGGTCGTGTAGCTGCAGAGCGCGACCGCGCCGCCCACCCGACGCACGGCCGCCGACACGTCGCCCCCGAGCAGGCGAGACCGGTCGTACACATTGAACGGGTACTCGCAGCCGATCCCGAAGGTGATCGGCAAGGTGACGAAGTTCACGTAGTTCAGCTTCTCGCCGAACCACGCCGCGCCTCCGACGAGCCAGGTGACTCCCATGAGCAGCGCGGCTAGCACGGCGAGCGCGCCGCGCAGATTGCGCGTCGCGAGGAGCACGACGAGCGACACCGCGGCGAGAGACACGAGCGACGCGCGGGTGCCGTCTTTCTCCATCGAGCGGAGCATCTCGGCGAAGATCGTGGCGCGGCTCGCGGTCTGAACGACGACGCCGTCGGGGAGGCGAACGTTGTCGGTCGACTTCGCGATCCGCAAGAGGTTGTGCCCGTCCGAGAGCATGACGTCGTTCCGGTACCGCACGTAGAAAACGGTGCCGACGCGGCCGTCGTTCTCTTCGAACCGGCGCCGCAAGAGGGGCGGCAGGTCCCTGGGCTCGAGCACGCGCAAGGTCTCCGGAGGCCTCAGGTCTTCGACCCGCGGACGCTCGTCGTCGGGGAGCGACTCGACGACAGCCGGCGTCAGCCGGTCGCGGATCCGATCGAGCACCTCGCGTTTTTTCTTCTGGTCCTCGACGCTACCGGGCAAGAGATCGTAAACGGTCGCGACCTCGGCGATGAGGCGCCCCTGCGGATCGGCCTCGTCGTTCTTGACGATCTGCGCCTTGAGGAGCGGCACTTGCTCGGGCGTGTCGGCGAGCGTCAGCGCCCCGGCGACGTTCATCCGGCCGCCGAAGATCTGGTCGGCCTTGTTCGACCACTCCCCCGCCCCGCCTTGCTTGCTGCCGCGCGAGCCGAGCCGGTCGAAGTCATACTCCCAGGGGTCGCGGAGAAACGCCGGCGCCTTCCAGGCCGCGACCGCGGTGACGGCGAGCGTGAGCGCGACGAACGCCCAGGGCGCCCGTTCGGTCGCAAAGGCGACCGCGCGCGACAGGGGCCCTCGCCCTCCGTCGGGCCGGATGCGGGGGAGAGGGTCACGGAGGCGCGCCGGGAGCTTCGACTGGATCCACTCGATCGCGACGATGAGCGCCGGCACGCACGGGATCATCGAGATCCACACGAGGAGCATCCCGACGAAACCGATCCACCCGAACTGATTGAACCCGCGGAAATCGGTGACCGTCAGCGATCCGTACGCGATGGAGGCCACGCACGCGCCGACGAGCTCGGCGCGAAGGGCGTTCTGAACGGCTTCCCGACGCGCATCGGCCGGCTCTTGCCCGCGCGCGCGAAACTCGCGATACCGCGAGAGGAGCACGATCGGATAGTTGACCCCGTTGCCGAGAATGATGGCGCCGAGGAACATGCCGGTCGTGTTGACATAGCCGAAGCGAAAGTACGCGAACGCGTAGGCCGCGCCGATCCCGAGCACCGCCGGAAAGGCGATCACGACGAGCGACCAGACCGATCGAAAGAACCAGACCAGGCCGACGAGAACGGCGATCAGCGCGAACGCGCTCGCCCAGACCGCCTGGCTCACGATGGAGTCTTTCTCCGCGGCCGCGTTGGCGATGTCGCCAGCGAAGCCCACCTTCATCGCCGGCTGGTACGACGCCGGCGCCAGGTCTTGCACCATCCGGCCGATGTGGCCGAGGAGCGTGTCGTCGCCAGCGTCGCCCATGCCCGTCGTGAACGAAACGATGCGCAGCGCGATCATCGTTCCGTCCGCGCTCTCGAAGTACCCGCTCGGGAAATCGTCGTGCTCCCTTGCCTTCGCCTCCCAGCGATCGCGGTACTCGTCGAGGCCGAGCGCGGGCTTCTTGACGCTCCCGGGCGCGGGCGCCGGGGCGGCCCCTGGAGCGGCGGCGGCCGACGGTGCCGCGCTCCCGGGCGCGGGCGCGTCGTCGTTCAGATCCGTGACCAGCCCGCTCCGCACGGCGATCTGGAAGTCGAGCGTGTCGTACGCGTTCTCGAGGTCCTTCTCGTCGGCGTAGAGCCACTTGTTGGTCTCGAAGAACGCGTGAACGTCCTTGGTTCCGCGCTCGACGTACGAGATGAGGGGCTTCTTTCCGAGCGCCTTCTGTTCCGCGACGTCGACCTCGAGGCGCGTGGCCAGCTCGTCGGCGAAGCGCTCGTTCGCGCTTTTGTCGGGAGACTCGGCGACCACGATCAGCGACGCCCCGCCCCCGACACGCCCGAGCTGGTGCTCGAACGCCTTGAGTGCCGGGCTGTCGCGCGGCAGGAGCTCTCGCAGATCCGTGTGCGGGTTTGTGAGGACCTGCAGCGCGAAGTACCAGGTTCCGGCGAGCACGCAGGCGGCGAGCAGCAGGACGACGATCGGGTGCTTGCCGCTCCCGTCGACGATGCGGCCCACCGCCCGGCGCATCACCCTGTCGCCGCTTCCTCCGCTGTCGCCCATCGAGCCGCCTCGCGCTCCGGGCATCGTCATCGCCCCTCCGCCCGGGGTAGCGCGGGGCGTGGGGCGCGCGGGGCCTGCGGCGCGCGCGGCGCGAGACCCGCGGCGAAGACGATCTCGCGCTCGATGCGCACCGCGTGCACACGGGCGTCGAAATCGAGGAGCACCCGCGCGCGCCCGGCGACCCCTTGCCGCGAGCGAAGGGCCGGATCCCGGACGTAGCGAACGAAGGCGGCCGCGAGGCGCGCGATCGCCGCCTCGCTGGCCGCGGATTCGCGTCCGGTCGGCGACGGCTCGAACGCAACGAGCTCTCCGGTCTGCGCGTCGACCATCTCGACGACTCCGCCGACCGCGAAAGCGATCACCGGCTTGCTCATGGCCATCGACTCGATCACCGCGCGCGGTAGCGGATCGGCGTAGACGCTCGGAACGACCGCCACGTCGAAGTCGGCCACGACCGGCCGGACGTCGGCCCGGAACCCGAGCATCCAGAACTGCCGTTCCATCCCGAGGTCGGCGACGAGCTTGCGGCACTCGTCGACGTGGTCGGGGCGATAGTCTTCCGGCGTGTCGCCGGCGACGGCGAACGCCATTCGCTGCCGCTCGTCGGGGGTCAACGCGTCGAGGGCGAGCCGCGCCGCCTTGATCATCTCGACGTACCCCTTGCGCCGGAGGACGCGCCCGTGGCTGCCGAACACGAGTGCGCCGGGCGGCAGCCCGAGCTCGGCGCGCAAGGTCCCGACGACGCCGGCGGGGTCGAACGCGCCCACGTCGAGCGCGTTGTGAATGACGCGCACCTTCTCGGGGCAATGCGAGAAGAGCGCGGCCGCGGAGCGCGACACGCACACGATCCGCCGGACGCCGTCGCCCGCCGAGAGCCACCGATGCAAGCCGGCGACGACCGGAGGGATCGACGTGTACCGAACGTGCCACAGCGCCGGAACCCCCGTCATCCTCGCGAGCAGGGCGCCCGCGAAGTCGGCGTTCGTCCCGTTGCAGTAGATGAGATCGAAGCGCCCCTCGCGCACCAGCGACGCCAGCCGGGCCATGGCCCGCGTCGCCTTGACGAGGTTCCCGCAGAGCCGCGCCACCTTGAGCGGCACCGCGGCGTCGAAGTCGCGCCGCTCCATCTGCCGGTGCCAGGGCTCGATCGGGTTCTCGACCAGGTTGCTCTCGAAACGGAGCTCGTCGGCCACGCCATCGCGGCGGAGCAGGTCGGCGATGGCGCCCTCCCGGGGGAGAACGACCGCCCTATGGACAACCTCGGGATCCAGGAACTTCAGGATCGAGTGGAGGCTCCGACCGGGACCGCCGTTACGCGCAGTGTCATTGATGAAGAGGACGCGCACCCTGCGAGCGCGAGCGAGCGAGGGTGGTTCGGAGCCAGGCGTTGCGGGAACTAAGCTCGGCGCATTCATCGGCTGCGGGTGCTGCGAGATACGGGCTGCAAGACCCGCGCGGCTCGCGTCATACCAGATGGCGCCGCGCCGCCCAGGGGTCATCGCGTGCGCGATTTCCCTCGCTCGCGCTTGCTGGCCCGCGAGTCCGAGTGGCGTCGCGGGCTAACCCGTCGCAAGCGATCGCGAATCCGCGCTTCGCCCGAACGACGCGCCCTTGACGCAGTGTGGCGGAGAGTGGAGCTCGTCAGGGCTCGCTAGGTAGTGGGGGCATGCGTACGCAGCGGGCCCACTCCCGGGGAGTCCCGGTGCGTGAAGTCTTACGCGGGGCCGGGGGCCCACGCAAGGGCAAGACAAGGGCAAGACAAGGGCAAGACAAGGGCAAGACAAGGGCAAGACGAAGAAAGAAAAAGAGAGCGGGCGGACATGTGCGGAACGTGTGTGGGTGAGCGTGTTCTGGCCCTGGCGCGACGAAAAGCGCGCTAAGCTTCCCTTCAAATCAGTGACGGGCGCCGCCTTCAACGCCTCTCCACTTGCGCCGGGCTACAAGCTCGATCGCTATGAATTGCTCTGCCCGATCGCCGAGGGCGGAATGGCGAGCGTCTGGGTAGCGCGCCAGCGAGGCAAGCACGGCTTCGAGAAGCTCGTCGCCATCAAAACGATCCTCCCGAAGTTCGCGGCCGACGTGCGCTTCCAGGAGATGTTCCTCGACGAGGCGCGCATCGCGTCGCGCATCGAGCACGCCAACGTCGCGCAGATCTTCGACCTCGGCGAGGAGAACGAGATCCTCTATCTGGTGATGGAGTACGTCGAAGGCGACGCGCTCTCGAAGCTCAACCGCGCGTGCCAGCGCTCGGGCATCCGGATCCCCACGGGGTTAATCCTTCGTGTTCTCTCCGACACCTGCGCCGGACTCCACGAGGCGCACGAGATGCGCGACGGGTCGGGGCGACCGCTCGAGATCGTTCACCGCGACGTCAGCCCCCACAACATCCTGGTCAGCACGAGGGGCACGGCGAAGCTCATCGACTTCGGCATCGCGACGGCGCGCTCGCGCGCGGGCGCGGAGACCAGCTCCGGCGTCCTCAAGGGCAAGATTCAATACATGGCGCCCGAGCAGGCGCTCGGGCAGCCCCTCGATCGCCGCGCCGACATCTGGGCCGTCGGCGCCATTCTCTACACGCTGCTCACGGGCAAGCCGCCGTTCGACGGCGAGAATCCTCTCGCGACCTTGCATCTCCTGGGTTCGGGGCGACCGCCCATGCCCTTGCCCTCGTCCGTGCATCCGGCGATCTCGGCGATCGTGCGCCGTGCCCTCTCGTTCGCGGCCGACCATCGCTACGCCACCGCGGCCGATCTGCGCGACGCGATCGACCGCGCGATGATCGCGGCGCAGTGCTCCACGTCGGCTTCCGAAGTCGCGGCCTTCGCGCATACGCACCTCGCGGATCGCATCGAGAAGCGACGGGCGTCCGTCGAGGCCGCGCTCGCAGCAGCCTCGGAGCGCGAGCGACTGCACCCGCCTCCCGAAGAGCGCCGGTCGTCGAACATCTTGCCCGGCTTCCAGACGGGGAGCCCGCCCTGGCCGCCGCCGAGCTCAGGGATGTTGCCGAGCCCCCTGCCCGCGAGCGCCAAGACGCGCGCCGACGCGCCAGCTGCAAAGCCGGCGACGCTCGAGACGCTCGCGCGGCTCACGCCTCGTCTCTCCGAGCCGCCAGCCCACGCTTCGTCGTACGCGACGCTCGGCTCGGCCGCGCTCGACACGTCTCTGCAGAACACCCTGTCGCGCAAGGGCATGTTCGCCGTCATCGGCGCGATCGTCCTCGCGTCGCTCGTCGCCGGCGGCGTCTCCTTCAACGCGCTCCATCCGCATCACGACGGCCCCGCGGTGACCCAGGCGCTCCCGGCGACCACGGCGGTCCCGGCTCCCCAGAAGAGCACTCCGGCGCCGGTCGAAACGCCTTCTGCCGGCAGCGCGTTTGCGTTGCTCCCCACCATCGCGGCGAGCTCACTTCCTCGGGCGATGGAACCGGTCGCTGCGCCGCCGCCGGTCCGCCGGGGGCCATGGGCCGGCGGCGCGCGGACGCATCGCGGACCTGGCGACGCCGAGCCCGCGGAAGGAACCGCTGACGCCACGCCGCCGACCGCGCCCGTCGCGCCGCCCCCACCGGTTACGGCGGCTCCGCCCACGCCCACACCGGCCACCGCCGCGCCTCGCACCGGCCCCGACGGCTTCTGAGCTCGGCGTCGATCGCGGTTCGACCGAGGCCGATCGAGACCGAGCGAGACCGGTTCGTGCTGGCGGCGGCAGTGGCCTTCGCCGACAGCGCCATCGCCGACGAAGAGAACGAGACCCTCAACTCGCTAGCCGAAGGCCTCGGCATCGATGAGAAGCGCGCCGACGAGCTCCTCGACCACGTCGAGGCCGACCTCCGTCCCACTCGCCAGTCTCGACGAAGAAACCGCAAAGACGCGGAGGCGCAAAGATCGTGGGTTCAGTAATGGGTCGCTGACGGGATCCGGCGATCCACGGGCGCCGGGCGGAGCCGAGAGAGATGGGCCGCAGAGGGCGCAGAGGCCCACAGATTGAGGGTTTCGGTCATGGCTCGCCGACGGGCTCGGCGCGCCACGAGCATCGGACGCGGGGGGGGGAACCGCCCGAATGCCGGGGGATGATCCCGGATGGGGAGCTCGAGGGGAGCTCCGGCTCCCCTCGAATGAGGCCAATGCTCCCCTCGACGGTGCTAATCGTCGAACTTGAAGAGATCTTCGAGGTCGTTCTTGGTGAGCTTCTTCGAGCCGCCGACGTCTTCGGAGAGCACGGCGCCCACGAGCTCGCGCTTCTTTTCGGCGAGCTCGAGGATCTTCTCTTCGATCGTGCCCTTGGCGATCAAGCGATACGTCGTGACCACCCGCGTCTGACCGATGCGGTGCGCGCGGTCGGTCGCCTGGTCTTCGACGGCCGGGTTCCACCAAGGGTCGAAGTGGATGACGGTGTCCGCGGCCGTCAGGTTCAAGCCGCTCCCGCCCGCCTTGAGCGAGATCAAGAAGACCGGCGGCCCGTCTTCACGCTGGAAGTTCTCGACGCACGCCTGGCGGTCTTTCGTCGAGCCGTCGAGGTACTCGTAGGTCACGCCGTCTTCGTCCATCGCGCGCTTGATGATCGTCAGCATGCTGACGAACTGGCTGAACACGAGGACGCGGTGCCCGCCCTCGATGCTCGTCTCGACGAGATCGCGTAGCGCGACGAGCTTGCCCGAGTCTTCGTCGCCGAACTCGCGCGGCAACCCGAGGAGCCTCGGGTCGCACGCGGCCTGCCGCAGGCGCGTGAGGCCGGCGAGGATCTGGATCTGGCTCCGCGCGAGACCCTGGCGCTCGACCTCGCCCATGACCTGAGCGCGAACCTCCTTGAGAACGGCCGCGTAGAGCGACGCCTGCTCGCCGGTGAGCTCGCAGAACTGATCGGTCTCGATCTTCTCGGGGAGATCGCGCGCGACCTCGGCCTTCGTCCGGCGCAGAATGAACGGGTGAATCGTCGCTCGCAGCCGCGCGGCCGCGGTCTTGTCGCCGGCGTCGATCGGCCGTGAATAGCGCTCCTCGAACTTGTCGAGCGGACCGAGGAGGCCCGGGCACACGAAGTCGAAGATCGACCAGATCTCGCTCAATCGATTCTCGATCGGGGTGCCGCTGAGGGCGAGCCGGCGATCGGCGCGCAGGCGCTTGGCGGCGCGGGCGGTGGCGCTGAGCGGGTTCTTGATCTGCTGCGCTTCGTCGACGATGACGTACCGCCAGTCGATCTCCTTAAGCATCTCCTCGTCGCGGCGGAGGAGCGCGTAGCTCGTGACGACCACGTCCGCGTCTTCGAGCTCGTCTTGCCGCTCGCGGCGCTCGGCGCCGTGCCAGAGGGCGTGTCGGAGCGATGGGGCGAAGCGGTCCATCTCGCGGAGCCAGTTGGTGACGACGCTTGTCGGCGCGACAATGAGCACCTTGAACGGCTTGCGCTTGCCCTCGACCTTCGCGTCTTCGGCTTTGACCGCCAGGAGGAGCGCCAGCGTCTGCACGGTCTTGCCGAGACCCATGTCGTCGGCCAGAACGCCGCCGCTGCCGATCTCGTGAAGGAACCAGAGCCACTGGAAGCCCTGCTCCTGGTACGGCCGGAGCTGGGCCTTGAGGTTACGGGGCTTCTTCGTGCCCTTGATCTCGTCGATGTCCTTGAGCTTCTTGAAGAGCTCTTTGGTGTCGCCCGCGACGCTCGCGCGCCCGACCTGCGCCAGCAGATCCTCGATGCGACCCGCTTGCGAGAGCGGCAGCCGACCCCCGTTGCCGCCGCCGGTGGCCAGGATCTCGGCCTGGCGCTGCAAGACCTCGCGAACCTTTTGCGCGTCGATGCGCGCGAATGTGCCGTCGGCGAGGCGAACGTACTTGCCACCCTCGGCGAGCGAGCGCCGCAGCTCCTCCTGGGTGACGGCCACGCCCTCGCTCTCGAAGCTCAGACGCAGCGACAGCCAGTCGACGCCGCTGCCCACGCGCGCGTTCGCCGAGAGGGCCTCGTCGCGCACGTGCACGTCGACAAGGTCGTCGGGCACGAAGATGTCCCAGGTGTCGGGCAGCGTGGCGATGCCTTCGGTCCAGAAGCGGATCGCGTCGTCTCCGCGTGCGATGAACTTGTTCCCGTCTTCTGCGGGAACGAGCCCGAGGTCGCGGAGCTTGGCGGCAGCGAGCTGCTGCGCCGCGATGTCGCATCGGATGCACTTGGCCCGCCGCGACGGAGCGCTCGCGCCGTCGGAGCGGCCGCGCGGCACGACCTGGCTCCCGGGGGCCCCGGCCGCGATGGCGCTCGGGGCCGACTTCACGATGACCGGCAAGGTCATGCCGTCGGCGCGCACGTCGATCTCGACGTCTTCGTAGGCCGCGCGAAGGCTCACCTGGGCCTCCACCAGCGTCCCGCCCGCGGCGACCCGGAAAGTCGGCTCGAGGTCGATCACGTCGGCCACCTGAGAGAGCTCGGGGAGCTCGGCTCCGACCTCGAGGGCCACCTTCGGCAGCCCGTGCATGACGAGCTCGGCGAGCCGCTCGACCGGCTCGGTGATCACCGGGAGCCTCAGGAGTCGACGAACCGCGGCCGGCGATACCCGGCGATCGACGGGGCGCGCCCAGCCCTCCTGAGCGTCGACGTACCAGCCCGGACTCCCCTCGAACCAGGCCCCGCTCGTGGTGGTAAACCGGCGCGGATCGCCCTGACGCTGGAACGACGTCCGGACGACGATCTGGCTCCCGTCGGGCGAAAGCTCGAGGTCGAAGCGCGGCCGGAGAGGTTCGTCGCCGAACCGGAGCTCCATCATCTGTGGCTCGACGATGACCCGCCGACCCTTGAGGAGCGGCAGGAGGTCGCTCGCGTCTTCGCCCCGGACGTCGATTCCGACGCGCCGGGGACCCTGATTCTCGAAGCGTGCGAGCAGGCGGATCGCGTCGCGGTCGGGGGTCGGATGCTGGTCTTGCGCGACGAGCAGCGCGCTCGGCAAAAGAGGGACTCTGTTCTCGGGATTGAGCAGTGTGATGGTGAGCCCGCCGCCGCCCGCACCGGGCGTCTGGCCCACTTGCTTGACCTGCAGGCGATACTCGATCTGCTTGGGCGCCGGCGGCATCGGCTCCGGCAGCCACGCGTCGACGCCCGTATCGGCCGCCCCGTTGGTTGCCACGCCGCGAACCGTTTGGGTCGCGTGGTGTGCTGCTTTCATGGCCCGCGCGCGCGCTCGTTTGCTGCGCCTTCCTTCTCCGTCGACTCCCGCCACGTGGACCGTTCCTCCATGCACCGTGTAGTGCACGCCGCTGGCTGCCGCGGCGGGCTGCGCGGGTCTGCGTTGCGCGCCGCGCGCCTGATCGCGCAGCGCGATGAGCAGCGCGGCGACGTGCTTGCAATGCCCGCCGTTGCTCGATGCGAATGCCGGACACGTGCACGATGATCCGAAGCCGTTCGGGGTGAGCTGGAGCGTCACCTTGTAGGGGTCGGCGTCGGTTCCACGCACGTGCCCGCGTGCTCCGGCGTCTTCTACGACGATGTCTTCGACGGCGTGGCGACGAACGTAGTCGTACCCGCGGAGATAGGCGCGTGCGCCCAGGAGCCGCCGGAGAGCGCGGTCATTCAGGGTGGATAATGCTTCGGTGAACGGTGAAGCCAAAAGAGATGACGCACGCGAGGCTCGCGTGCCCTTTCGGATGGTCGGTGCTTGTTCGTTGCTGATTGGCCGTGACCTTCAGAACAGCGAAGGGAGCCTTATCGGGCCTCTGCGGCAGGGAGAGACGACGCAAGCGTCGCGCCCATTCGCAACTTCGAGGCTCGGGGACGGCGCGGGGCTGCGGCAGTGGCGCCTGCGCCCGCGCGGGCCTTCGTGATTGGTCCGTAGCACCCGAGCGGATGTTTCGCAACCGCGTAAACGCCCGTGCCGCGAACGCGGCCTTGAGACTCGCCTCTTTCGGCGATACGAAGACCGCACGAACCCATGCGTCCCGCCACGCCCGTGAGGCGCGCCTTGGCCGCGCTGCGTTCCTCGCTGCTCGCTGCGTCGCTGGCCCTGCTGGCGGCGTGCGCCGTTCCCGTTGCGGGCGGACTCGACGATACCGAGGCCAATCGCGTGTTCGTCGCACTCGATCGCGCGAGCATCGACGCGACCAAGGAGGCCGACCCCCTGACCGAGGGCCGATGGCGTGTGGCCGTGGGGCGCGACGACCTCCCTCGCGCCCTCTCGATCATGCGCGAAGAAGACCTTCCCCGGCGCGATCTGCCGAGCGTTGTCGATGCGATCGGCAAGGGGTCGCTGGTGCCCAGCGAGGCCGCGGAGCACGCCCAGCTCGTGGCGGGGATCGCCGGAGAGCTCGAGCGGTCGCTCGAGGGCATCGACGGCGTGCTGACGGCCCGCGTTCACCTCAACGTGCCCGCGCCGAACCCTCTCCGCGACACCGCGCCTCTGCGCGGGAGCGCCAGCGTTCTCGTGGAGCACACGGGGCCGACGCCGCCGATCAGCGCCGACGCGATCCAGCGCCTCGTGGCGGGTGGGGTCGCGGGGCTGATTCCGGGCGACGTCGCCGTCGTCATGGTGCCCCGAGCCTCGCTTCCGGGTTTCGAAGCCGGCGACGGGCTCGCTCACGTCGGCCCCATCGCCGTGACACGCGCGTCGATGCGGGAGCTCCAGGCCGCGCTGGTCGGGCTGGTCGCCCTCGTGGCGATCCTCGCGGGCGCCACGCTCGTTCTCTACTCGCGCCTTGCGCGGGCCAGGTCCGAGCTGAGCGAGCCGCTGGCGGCGCCCGGACCCCATCTGCCCGGTTCTCCGTGATCCGCCTCGCGGGCCTCACCAAGGCCGTTCACCAGGCGGGCGGTCCGCCGCGCGCCATCTTGCGCGACGTGAGCCTGACGATTCCCGAGGGGTGCCTTTACGGACTCATCGGACCGGGCGCCAGCGGCAAGAGCGTCCTCCTCAAGATGATGGCCGGGCTCATGAAGCCGGACCGCGGCACCGTGCACATCGGGGACGACGCCGTGACTTCGGCGTCCGAGCTCGCGCTCCAGGAGATTCGTAAGCGCATCGGGATGCTCTTTCAGAACAACGCGCTCTTCGATCACCTGACCGTATTCGACAACGTCGCCTTCCCGCTGCGACGCCTCTACGCGCCGCCAGAGGCCGAAGTGCGCGCGCGCGTGGCCGAGCGTTTGACCTGCGTGTCGCTCCCCGGCTTCGAAGACCGGATGCCTGCGAGCCTCAGCGGCGGTCAGAAGAAGCGCGTCGGCGTCGCGCGCGCCACCGCCACGCGGGCGCCCATCGTGCTCTACGACGAGCCGGCGGCGGGCCTCGACCCGGTCACGTCGCAGAAGATCTTCGATCTGCTTCGCTCCGAGCAGCGCGCCACGGGCGCCACGGCCGTGATGGTGTCGAGCGATCTCGATCGCTTGCTGACCGTGACGGACCGCGTCGGGATGATGTACCGCGGTCAGCTCCTCTTCGACGGCACGACGGCGGAGGCGCGCTCGTGCAGCGAACCCCACGTGCGGCAGTTCGTCCACGGTCTCACCGAAGGGCCGCTGTGAGGCGGAGCACCCGTTCGCGGCCCGGCCCGCGGCCGCCGCGCGTCGAGCCGTCGCGCGCGGCGCTGGTCGTGTCGCTGCTCGTGTCGAGTCTGTCGTCGACGCCTGCATGCTCGAGAGGAGCTCCCGACGCGCCGGTGAACGCGCCGGCGAGCGCGTCAACGACCGCGCCAGCGGCCGCCACGCCTGGCGCCGCCGCGACGCCTGGCGCTGCCGCCGCCGCGGCCGATGAAGCGACCATCGCCACGATGAAGCTGCTCGATCAGGGGGCCGCGCCGCGGCGTGCGCTCCGCTACGGGTGGCGCGGCCGTCAGGCGGAGACGCTCACGATGGACCTGCGCACCGCGGCCTCGACCGAAGAAGGCGGGAACAAGCAGCCCGAGATCGAGCTCCCGCCCGTTCGCATTCTCGTCGCGATCGACCCGCGGGGCGTCTCGCCCGAGGGCGAGCTGTCGTACGCGTGGCACGTGACCTCGGCCGAGGTCACGACCGACGCCCAGACGCCGTCGGCGCTCGCCGCCGGGATGAGCGCCGAGGTCGCCGAGGTCGAGCGGCTCTCGGGAAGCGGCGTGGTGACGTCGCGCGGCCTCTCGAAGCGCGTATCGATCGACGCGCTCCCCGCGATCGGCGCCAGCTCGAAGAACGCGACGGGTCAAATGGTGGAGCAGGTCCGGCAGACGCTGCGCGACGTGGCGGCGCCCTTCCCCGAAGAAGAGGTGGGCGTGGGCGCCCGGTGGGAGAAGCTCTCGCAGCTCGCGTCCCGTGACGCGCGCGTCACGCAGACCGAGACGTTCCGGCTGGTCGCGATCGATGGCGACACCGGGTCCCTCGCCGACGTCCTCGCGCAGACCGCCCCGCCGCAGCCCTTGCTGTCACCGGGCGCGGCGCCGGGTGCGCCTCCGGCACGCATCGAGTCGATGCTCTCGTCGGGCGATGGAACGACCCGGTTCGTTCTGTCGCGCCTCGTGCCCGAGACCAAGTTCGAGGGCACGACGACGATGGTCGTCTCGAGCCCCTCCTCCGGTCACCCGCAAGGCGAGCCGCCGGGGGACGACGGGCGACGGATGACCATGATCATGCGGGTCGGGATCGTGCTCGCCGGGAATCTCCGTTGAGCCCCGACGTCGCGCCTCGCGCGATTCGCGCATGACGCCGGGCGACGTCGAGTTCGTGCAGCTGGTGGTGTCGTGGACCGTCGGGGTCGGCGGCGCCGTGCTCGTCATCGTGCGAGACGAGCGGCGCCTGACGGAGGGCCAGCGCGAACGCGCCTGGCCCGTGGCGTCTCGCAACGCCGCCATCTACGCGTTCTCGCCCTTCTGCGTGTTCATCCACTTCGTCCGGACCCGCCGCGACGCCCGCGGAGCCGCGATCGGCCTGGCCTGGCTCGCCGCGATCGTCGTCGTCGACAACGGGCTGCAGTTCGCTGCCGGCGCTCTCATCGATTGGCTCGCGCTGTAGTAACGTCGGGGCCGCGATGCCCGCCCCCGCCGCCGACGTGCCTCGTGGCGCTCCCGACGGGGGCGGCGCCGGTGGTTCGCCGCTGGGCGCGGCCGCCGCCTCGACCGGAGCCGCGTTCATCGCGATCGCCCACACCGCCGGTGGAATGGGCGTCTTGTTCGGCCAGGTGGTGCGGCGACTCTTCGCCTGGCCGCCCGTGCTCGACTACCCCGAGCTCCGGCGCAACCTCTACAAGATGGCGGTCAAGTCGCTGCCGATCGTCATCGTGACGGCGCTCTTCACCGGCGTCATCACGGTGATCCAGGCGGCGCCCATCATCAAGCGGTACGGCGCCGAGGGTCTGCTCGGCTGGGGCGCGGGCTTCGCGACGCTCCGCGAGGTCGCGCCCCTGCTGACGGCGCTGATGATCTCCGGCCGCGTCGGCGCCAACAACACCGCGGAGCTCGGGACGATGCTCGTCACCGAGCAGATCGACGCTCTTCGCGCGCTGGCCATCGACCCCCTGTCGTTCCTGGTCTTGCCGCGCTTCATCGCCATCGTCGTCACACTCTTCACGATGACGCTCTACGCCGACGCGCTGGCCCTCTTCGGCGCCGCATACTCCGGGCTCGCCCTGCTGCAGATCGAGCCCGTGAGCTTCTACAACGGGGTGACCGGGGGCCTGATCACACTGGGCGACGTCGCCAACGGGTTGATCAAGAGCATCGTCTTCGGGCTCGTCATCGCGCTGTCGAGCTGTCACTTCGGCATGTCGACCACCGGCGGAGCGCCCGGCGTCGGCAAGAGCGTGAACGCGACCGTCGTCGCCAGCGCGGCCGGGATCTTCGTCCTCGACTACTTCGTCAGCTTCATCCTCGGCTGACGGTCCCCGATCGTGTCTGACATGAGCTCCGACCTGGCCGATGGCGCGCCCCCGCGTCGCTCGTCGGTCGTGCGCGATCTCGGCGCGGCGGGCATCGACCTCTTCGTCGGGGCTCGCGCGCTCTACGGCGTGTTCGTGCAGACGCTCTACTACGTGGCCCGCGGTCGCCGCGAACGGGGCGCGACCGTCCGCCAAATGCATGCCATCGGCAACCAGTCGCTCTTCTTCGTCTCCATCACGATGGGCTTCATCGGGATGATCCTCGTCTACCAGTCGGGGCTGCAGATCAAGCGCGTCATCCCCGACTTCTCGCTCCTCGGCGCGACCTACCTCGAGCTCCTCGTGCGGGATCTCGCGGCGTCCCTCGGCGGTCTCATGCTCGCCACCCGCGTCGGAGCGGGGATCGCCGCGGAGATCGGCTCGATGGTGGTCACGGAGCAGATCGACGCGCTCCGCATGTGCGCGGCCGATCCGATCGATTTTCTCGTGGTGCCGCGCTTTCTCGCCAGCCTGACGATGACCGTCGTGCTCATCGTCTGGGCCGGCACGGTCGCCTTCGCAACGGGAGCGATCACGGCCGAAGTCGCGTTCGACGTGCCGCTTCGCACCTTCTGCAACATGTCGCTCATCGACTGGGGCGACGTCCTCACCGGCCTCGCCAAGTGCTTCGCCTACGGCGCTGCGATCCCCATCGTCAGCGGCTACTGCGGGCTGTCGACCTTCGGCGGCAGCGAGGGCGTCGGCTGGGCGACGACGCGCGCCGTCGTCAATTCGTCGCTCGCGATCATCATCCTGAATGCGATCATCTCGACGGCCAGCCTCCTGGTCTTCGGCGCGACCTGAAGCGACGCAGATCTGGCGCGCCCGCCGGCCCCGGTGGTATGGCATCGCCCCGTGATGAAGGCCTCGCTCTTGCTCCTACTGGCTTCGGTCGCCGTCGTCTCGTGCTCGAAGTCGGAGCCCGAGCCTACCGGCGCCGCCGCCGCCACGAGCGCCGTCGCGAGCTCGATGGCGACCGGCCCTGGCTCCACCGCTTCTGCCCCGCCGGCCTCGTCCGCGCCGCTCGCGTCGGTGGTGCACCCGGATCTGCTCGACCCCACGAAGGCGAAGAACAAAGCGCCCGACGTCTACAAAGCGAAGTTCACGACCACCAAGGGCGACTTCGTCGTCGAGGTGCATCGCGACTGGGCGCCGAACGGCGCCGACCGCTTCTACGACCTCGTGAAGCTCGGCTTCTTCGACGACACGCGGTTCTTTCGCACGGTCGACAACTTCATGGTCCAGTTCGGGATCAGCGGCGACCCGGCGGTCAGCGCCAAGTGGCAGCAGGCCAACATTCAAGACGACCCGGTGAAGGAGTCGAACAAGCAGGGCTTCATGACCTTCGCGCAGACCAACTTGCCGAACAGCCGGTCCACGCAGGTGTTCATCAACTACGTCGACGCGAACATCCGGCTCGACGGCATGCGCTTCGCGCCGTTCGCGAAGGTGTCCGAAGGGATGGATGTGGTCGACTCCCTGTACAAGGGTTACGGCGAAGGCGCACCGGGCGGCATGGGCCCCGACCAGGGGCGCATCCAGGCGCAGGGCAACGCATACCTCGACACGTCGTTTCCGAAGCTCGACCGCATCAAGCACGCCGAGATCGTCAAATAACGGTCAGCCGCTCGCTCGCGCCGGGGTAAGCTGTCGGGGCGTTGATAGCGTTCAAGAACATCTTCAAATCGTTCGGGTCGAAGGCCGTCCTCTCGGACGTGAGCTTCGATGTGCACGACGGCGAGGTGCTCTTCATCATCGGCGCGTCCGGGGTCGGCAAGAGCGTCCTCATCAAGCACCTGGTCGGGCTACTGGCGCCCGACAAGGGCCAGATCTGGCTCGACGGCGAGGAGATCTCGACGAAAGACGAGCTCGCGATG
>ODAK010000088.1_pt1 | contig 97934 bp, 81 predicted proteins | sample 1539591 | NCBI WGS metagenome assembly ODAK01 (sample SAMEA3539303, study PRJEB22396) | soil metagenome | biome: tundra; feature: field; material: soil | place: USA | collected 2010-05 | depth 0.15 m | reverse complement strand
ACCCCACCAGATACGTGCGCCCGCGCGTGGACGGGATCCGGCTGAGTAGTGCTAGCTCGGCGTCGCCTCCCAAGAAGTCGACGCTGCAGAGGAACATCAAGCGGGTGAAGGCGATCACCTGGGAGAAGATCAATCAGCGGCTGGTGGCGTACGCGCAGGACAAGAAGATCGAGACGGGCCGAAAGACACGCACCGACTGCACCGTGGTCGAGACGCATATCCACGAGCCGAGTGACTCGAGCCTGACCGGCGAGCAGCACACCGAGTAAAGGCTGCGCATTGTCGCGATTCTGTTTGCGATCGAAACGCTGCGCGCCCTCGCGATCGCCTAGAGCCGCTCCGGCGGGACCTGACTTGCCGATGTCTGAGAAGATAGTGCCTATCACGACGATCCGTCGCTCGAGCGCAGTGAAGCGCTCGAGGGGCTTCGAGACCTCGTAGTAGCGGAAGACCTTGTTGGCGATGCGGACGGCACGCTCACAGTCATTCACGGTCTCCGTGGTCTCAGCCAGGAGACGCATCCGACCGAGGATCGAAGGACGAGACCGCTCCAAATCGAAGCCGACGTCGGCGCAGATGCTACGGAGTCGATCAAAGGAACTCGTGGGGGCCATGGTCCCGCCCAGATCGTGCACGATCGAGACCAGCCCGCTGCAAGCGATTCGGCGAAGCGGCTCCGGCGTAGCCCTGCCGTTGCGCGGCGCTTCCTCGATCGAGGCGAAGGTCGCCCAGGCATCGCCGACCACGACAGGACAGTGCGCTTCAGGCCGCCGCAGGCGCTCGCCGTTCGCAACACGACGTTTAGCTGCCCGCCTCCCGCGCCGCCCCCTACTACTTCGGCGGAGGGGGCGGAGGCGGCGGAACCTGGCCGGCGGGTACCGAGAACTCACCCCAGGCCGGAATGAGGTTGTTCACCTTGTAGCTCTGATTCCAGAGATAGATGGGCGCATATGGGTGGATGCCGCCGCCCTTGTCGACGACGACGCCCACGACGTAGAGCTGCTGCTTGGGCTTGTTCGTGGTCGCGTTGAGCTCCGCGAGGGGGCTCCGGATCGACGAGAACGTCAGCCAGTAGAACGTGTTCCCGTCGGCGTCCACCTGCGGCAGAGGGACGCCGCCGCCGTCCGCGCCCGGGAGGAGCGGGTTCGGCGCCCACTTCGGGAGCGTGTTCTCGACACCCGCCGGGTACGGGTTGGTGCACGCGGGGGGCGGGAACGGCTCGGTCACGGCGACCGGGGTCCCTCCTTGACCGCCGGCGAACGGGACCACGTAGACCTCGGCCTTGGGCTGGTCGTACATGCTCGTGCCGGCCGGCACGCGGTTGTAGGCGATGAACTTGTCGTCCGGCGACCAGGCCGGATAGTACTCGTTGTACTGTGCATCCGAGGCGCCGGGCAGCGCCTTCGCCGTGCCTCCGACGCCGCCCGCGCTGCCGGAGCGTCCGCCGTAGGGGACGACGTAGACGTCGGATCGGCAGTCCTTCGAGGTCGAGCAGTCCATCCGCCCGTCCTTGGTGCCGGCGTTCGTCGAGGAGTAGGCGATGAAGTCCGTCTGCCCGTCGACGTCGTGGCTCCAGCTCGGAGACCCGGCGCTGTTCGAGTCGCCGCCGCGCTGGACGATGCCCCAGCCGCCGTTGGTCGACGGCGGCGCTGGAATGCACGCTTGCTGCGCGCCGGCCACCATGTTGCACGGCGTCGCCACGGGCAAGCCCGCGTCGACGACGCCGCCGGCGGTGGTGACGGCGTTGTCCCACTCGAGATTGAACCACGCGAGCTGCGACACGACGCCGGTGGCGGCGCCCGGGTCGGTCAGCGAGATGGAGTTCCACGCGGCGCCGATGGACGAGACGAGGACGCGATCGCCCATCTGGTAGTGCGCGGGCGAGAACGTGGAGACGCCGAGCATGACCTGATTGACGGCCGGCGGCGCGTAGTACGTCGAGTACTGATCCTTGATGTCCGGGCTCAGGTTCTGCACCGCGCCGTTCGAGAGCCACGGGGGTCTGGCGCCCGCGCTACCCGACTGGATGCTCGCCAGCGCGATCGGCCACGGCCACTGGGCGGTGAAGGAGACGTACTGCCCGTCGGGCGTCGCCGAATGGCACCCGATGCAGAACACGCGCTGGAACGTCGGGGTGAGGTTGCCCCCGTCGACCGGCTCGGCGCGCACGCTCTGCACGACCTGATCCGAGGCGAGCGCCGTGGTCGTGCCCTCGTCGCCGACATGGAAGCCCTGCAGCGTCGTGTTGGTCGCGTTGTTGTCGAAGTCCGCCGTCGTCCAGTACACGAGCGCGCCGTCGGCGATGGCGGGCGCGATCAGGATCTTCGCCGAATTGCTGATGGCCGGCGTCCCGCCGCCGGGGCCGGTCGCGCGCACCGTGAAGGTGAGCGACGCGCCGACGAGATGACCGACGGAGAGGCCCCCGGCGTCGTCGAGCTCCCCCTTCGCGATCACCGCCCACAGCGACTGGTCGAGCGCGTAGTAGTTGTTCGTCGTGTAAACGACGAGATCGTTGATCTGCGCGTCGCTGTGGACCCGGACCTCGAAGATCGTCTGCGAGCTCGATCCGCGGGTCCAGTAGACGCGGGGACGCAGCCAGTTCTTCGGGTAGAGGGCGCCGTCCGAGGGTTCGACGAGGCAAGGCCCTCCGGCCGTCGAGCCCGAACCCGGGGCCCCGAAGAGCGTCGCGGCGTTGGCCGGCGGGCTGCCGAGCGGGTCCGTGATCGGCGAGGACGGAAAGTCGGCGCACTTGTGCGTGGCGTTGCACTGCGCGTTGCCGCCGCCGTCCCCGAGGGAGGGCAGGGTGAACTCGCCGCCGTCGCTGTCAGCGGACGGATTGTTGAACTGGCTGCCGCCGCTCGCGGAGCCACCGGCGCCGGGCCCCACGTCGTGGCTGGTTCCGGAGTTCGCGCAGCTCGCCGCCACCGCCATGGCCGCCACGGCGGACGCGAGCGTGAGGAGCCATGCGTGTCGGGTGATCGGGAGCAATGAAGCGCGCATGGATAGGGCGGCCTTCCGCAGGCGGAGAGAGTCTGCCGGTGGATCGTTCCCCGAGCGGCCCCTCGCGGCTCATCAAACAGCTGCCGGGGGGCGAGCTACGGCGCGAAGCTGGCGGCGGTGACGCAAAAATCGAATGGCGCGGCGGCCGTCGCTGCGTCGACCTGAAAGTTCAGGTGCGTCGCCGTCGTCGGCGCACCCGACAGATCGCCGGAGGGCGTCGGCGCCCAGCAGGTCAGGTTGAAATCGGCCCACTTGACGGTCCCGCTCGCGGCCGACAGCGGCGCGCAATAGTCCATGCCGGCGTTGTCGATGATGATGCGCGCGCCCTGAGACGGCAGGTTGCTCAGGGTGTAGCTGATGCCGCTGCCGGTCACGGCCATCATCCCGATGGGCGGGGAGGCGGCGGACGTCGACATCGCCTGATTCAGGTTCACGCCGATGCCCGCGCCCCACGTGTCCGTCGACATCGCGCCCGTCATCCCGGCGCCGCACAGGGCGAGCGTGTCCACGCAGGCAGAGCTCATTCCACCTTTCGCCGCGTCGCTGTAGGCATAGGCGTAGCCGCCGCTTCCGATGACCTTCGGTTCCAGAAAGTTCGTCGCGAGCGGAATGGCTCCCGCGGCCATCGTCGCGCTGCAGCTCGCGGCTGTCCCGCCGTCGCTGCCGGTTCCGGTCGGGTTCATCGTGCTCCCGCTCGAGGATCCGCTCGACGAGCCCGACGGGGAGCCGCTCGACGAGCCCGTCGACGCTGGACCGCTGCCCGTGGTCGTCCCGCCGTTGCTACTTCCAGACCCGCCGCCCCCGCTCGAGCCCTGGCTGTTCGAGGTACCGCTCGACGAGGTCGCCGTGCCGCCTTCGTCGTCCGTGCCCAGGAACTGCGTTGGAGCCTTGCTCGAACAAGCGCTCGCCAGAGCAAGGCAAGCGCCGAGCGTCCCGGAGCCGACCCAAGAAACAACCCATCGATTCATCGCGCTTCTCCATGTCCCCCAGCCGGGCGACGGCTCGCCGGTTCGCACCGAACGGCACGTGACAATGGTCCCTCGAGCCCGCGAAGACGGTTCACCTTTTTAATGAGCTTATTGCTTGAGCCGTCTCGAGCCCCCGGGGCCACTAGGTCATGACACCATGCGCCGAGCCGGAGGACACGGGGTCGCTTTCGTTGGACGCAGCGCGTCGACGCTGCTCCTCTTCATCTGCGTGGGGGTCGCGTCGTGCTCCACGGGGGCGACCCAGCCGGGCGACGGATTGCCCGGGAACACGTCCGGAGGCTCGAGCGGAAGCGGCGGCACGACGACCGACCCGGGCAGCGACAGCGGCGGCCTCGCGAACGGCGACAGCGCCGACGCGACCTCGAATCCAGCGACGCAGGGCCCGGGGGGCGAAGGGGGGGCGCCTCGGCCGGAGGCCGGCTCGACCGTCTTCGACGCCGGCGGAAAGGTCCATGACGCGAGCTCCGATGGGAGCCCCTCGCCCGGCCTCACGCCGGACCCGCCCTGTCTCAACGGCAAGAAGGACGGCACCGAGACCGGGGTCGACTGCGGCGGGTCCTGCGGCGCGTGCCCGAATTACCAGATCAACCCCCCCAACGCGAACAACGGGGATCAGAGCGCGTGCACGGGCGGCAACGGGTACATGTGCCCGCGATCGATGCTCTTCAGCTCGGAGATGAAGCAAGCCGCGATGGCGGACTGGAACAGCGCGGACCCGCCCTTCGTCTACGGGACCGTGGGCCACGATCCGGATCTCGGGGGCGTCGACACCAACAGCAACACGTGCTGCCAGTGCTATCAGCTCGTCTTCGACACGCCGCAGGGCGCGAGCGGCCTGCCGATCCCCAAGCCGATGATCGTCCAGGCCTTCAACACACAGGCGGGTGGGGCGAAGAACTTCGACGTCTACATGGGAGACGGCGGCTACGGCGCGAACAACGCATGCGCGGGCGTCTCGAACGCGATGTACAGCCAGTTTCCCGACCAGGGGGGTACGTACGCCGGCGGGGTCAAGGCGACGCGGTACAGCCAGTGCGCATCGGGCGGAGGGTACAGCGCGCTATCGATCGGGTCGGCGACATGCGAGAGCTACGTCCAGTCGCAGTGCGACATGATCCTGAGCTCCTCGAGCGCGGCCCAGACCACGACGCAGGCGTCCTGCATCGAGTCGAACCTGCCAGACAGCGAGTACCACACGAACTGGAGCGTGCTCGCCAAGCGCGTGACGTGCCCGGCCAACCTGACGCGCGTCACCGGGTGCAAGCTCAACGATCAGGGTCTGCCGGCGGCGAGCCCGAACGTCCAGGACCGGACCTCCGCGGATAGCTCGTTCAAGTCCGGTTACACGACGACATCCATGCAGGATTGTTGCAGGCCCACATGCGCATGGCCCGGCAACGTCACGAATACGGACTCGACCTATTCCGTATTTTACACGTGCGACAAGTCGGGCAACCCGCTGACCAACTAGATCCGGGAGTGGCACGAATGGAGAAGCAACGAGCGTTCCCCGGCGGGCGTGACCGAGCGCGGCGGCGAAGCGTCCTGCCCGCTGCCACGGCCCTCTTCATCGGCGCGTGCAGCGCGTCGTCGACCCAGCCGGCCGAGCCGGGCGACCAGGGGGACGCCGCCGGAGCGCAGAGCTCCGGAGCGGGGAGCAACGCGTCGTCCGGCGAATCGTCGGGCTCCGGCTCGGGCGTCGGCGGGTCGGGGATGGCGTCGGGTTCCGGGTCGGGCTCGGGATCGGGATCGGGAGCGCAGACGGGCGCGGCCTCGGGTGCGGGGTCCGGAGCCGGTTCGGGCGCCGCGTCGGGCTCGGGCTCGGGCTCGGGCTCGGGCTCGGGCTCGGGGACTGCGTCGAGCGGGATGATGATGATGTCGTGTCCGGATGCGGGGGCTGGCACGACGGCGTGCGGATCGAACCCCGCGACGCAGTCGTTCAATGCGGGCCTGACCTACTACCAGCAGACTGCCGCCAACAACTGCGCCATGCCCTGGCCCTCCAACGGCATGTACGCCGCGCTATCGACGAACCTCTACGACGCCCCGTCCGGGTCGGCCTCTTGCGGCAAGTGCGTCCAGGTCAACGGAAAGACGCTCCTCGTGGTCGACCAGTGCCCCGCGTCCACGAACGCGGCGCAGTGCTCGGTGAACCACCTGGACCTCAGCCCCACCGCGTATCAGGCCGTGCAGGGCAGCCTGAACCCGGGCTCCGTCTCGAACAGCCCCGGTCTCTCGGTGAAGTACGTCCCGTGCCCCGTGTCGGGCAACATCTCGTACAGCTTCACGAGCTCGACGCAGAAATACTATCTGGCGATGGTCATCCTCAACGCGAGATACGGTATCAAGGGCGTCGAGTTTCGCGCTCCCGGAGCCTGCGCGTGGACGGCCATGACCGGACGCACGGACGCGGACGCGCACTTCATCATCAACGGCGCCACGGTTCCCAACCCGATCGATCTCCGCGTCACGGACGAATGGGGTCAGGTCGTCGAAGACGACCGTGTCCAGTGGATCGCAGGACAGACGGTCACGGGTGGGGCGCAGTTCCCCACGTGCCCCTGATCGCCTTTCACCCCCTTCCCGGTTTCTCGAACTCCTCGATGGCACGGAGGGACGGGGGTGCCGTGGGATCCAACCTGGGGTGGGCGAGGCTACCCGTGCCGCGTCCCGGGTTGCCTCATCGTCGTGGCCAGTCCGCGCACCCGCGATGACGGACCTTCCATCTCGCCCTGGCCGATCTTCCATCGCGCCCTGGTCGATCATGGCGATGGCCATGGGTCGTCATGGCCATGACGAGGGTCGGCCAACGCGATGACGTGAGCCGGCCATGGCGGGGATGTCGGCCGATCATGGTCCTCGCCACGGTTCGTGATCGGTATCGCGATGATCGACCACGGCGACGGCCACAAGTCGTCGTCGTCCTCGCCACGGTTCGTCAAGGCCATCGTATAGATCGACCATGGCGATAGACCCAGGTCGTCCTCGCCCTCGCCAAGGTTCGTGACCCCGATCGCCATGGCGGGCCTGGCGAACGCCATGGGTCGCCACGGCGATGACGAAGACCGGCCATGGCCCTCTCCAAGGTTCGCCAGCGCTCTTGCCAAGGTCGTGGATCGCCGTGTCACAGCCCAGATTTCCCCGAGAGTCGACGACGGCCTAGCTTTTTTTGAACTTTCTTTCGCCAGATCGACCCGCTCGCCGGGCAATACCCGGTGAGACGCAGCCGCGCGGCATCGTGCAACGCGGAGGCGTCTCGCTCATCGCCACGAAGAAAAAGACAGGTACACATGGGAAGCAACACACCGAAGACCAATCGCATCGACAACCTCACCGCCGACCAATCGTTGATCGACGGTTTCACGAAGAACGCGACGAGGCTCGCCAATCTGACGATCCTCGGCGCGACGCAACCGACGAAGGACATCGTCGCGACTCTGCAACCACGGATCGACTCGGCCAAAGCCGTGCTGACCACCAGGGCGACCTGGCAGGTGGCAGTCCAGGCGGACCAGGCGGTGCGTGACAGGACCAAGACGTTCGTCTCGGTCGTGAAGCAGGCTCTCCTCGCTGCCTTCGCCGGTGAACTCGACACGCTCGCGGAGTTCGGGCTCACGGCGCGCGCAAAGCACGTCTTGACGCCCGAAGAGAAGCTCGCTGCGGCCGCCAAGGCCAAGGCGACCCGCGAAGCGCGTCACACCATGGGATCGAAGCAGAAGGCGAAGATCAAAGGCACGGTCCCCACGACCGCGCCCGCGATTGCGGCCTCTCCTGCGCCGACCCCCACGCCGGCCCCGCCGGCGACGCCTCCGGCCCTGCCGGTGGCGGTGGTGGTTCCGCCGACGATGCAGCCGGTGACCCCGGCCGCACCGCCGGCACCCGCGACGCCGCCGGCGACCTCGGTGACGCCGCAAACGCCCACGCATCTCGCGTAGGCGCGCTTCACTGAAGCCGTAGTCACGTGAACACGCTCCCCTCCCGACTCCCCGCATGGTGCGGGGGCCTCGGGAGGGGAGCATCCCCCCCGCGGAGGATCAAAGGCGCGCCGGAGCTGCTAGACTGAAGGACGTGGACGCTCTCGAGCGCGACGACCTGGAAGTGGCTCGGCGCACCTCACCCGAGGATCGCGCGCGTAACCTCCTCGCCCTCATCCGTACGGGCTTTCGCCTTAAGCGGGCGGCGCTTCGCACGCGGTACCCATCGGAGTCGGCCGAAAAGATCGACGCGCGCTTCGGCCGCTGGCTCGCACGTGATGACGAACAGTGATCCGGGCGCCGCTCTCGGGCAGATCGCGTCCGAACTCAGGAGACTCGGAAAACGCTTTGCGATCGTCGGCGGGTTCGGCATTTCCCTTCGTGCCGAGGTCCGCTTCACGCGCGACGTGGACGTCGCGGTCGAGGTGCGCGACGACGTCGAGGTGGAGAAGCTCGCGCTGGAGCTCGGCGCCAGAGGTTATCGGGTGATCGCTCTCGTGGAGCATGATGACGCTAAGCGTCTCGCGACCGTCCGTCTCAGGGACCCCTCGGGCATCACGGTGGATCTTCTCACGGCGAGTTCCGGTATCGAGGCGGAGATCGTGGAGCGTTCGACGGAGATCGTGATCGAGGGCATCGGGCCCGTGCCGGTTGCCCAGGCCGAAGAGCTGCTCGCGATGAAGGTCCTGTCGATGGACGCGCGGCGCCTGCAGGATCAGATCGACGCCCTCCGGTTGCTCGAAGTGAATCGCGACCTCGACCTGCAGCGCGTTCGCGAAGACTTGCGGCTCATCGAGATGCGCGGCTTCGGCCGGCGGCAGGACCTCGCGGCGAAGCTCGATGAGGTGCTCACGCGGGTCGGCGCGGATTCGTCGTAGCCATTCCGCAATCGCGCATCGATCCGGGTCTTCATCTTCAACCCGTCTTCGAGCTGACTCAACATGCGCTCGAAGAGGCGGCCCAGGCGGGCCTTGTCGTAGAGGCCCGCGGAGCGCGAGAGCTCCGGCGTGCCACCGATTCGCCAGGTGGCGTCGTCCGTCATGAGCGCGAGCGCGTCGGCGATCTTGCCGGAGCTGATTCGCGCAAAGAGCTCGCTCGCAATCTGCTTGTGCTGTTCGGTGGTCATGGCCGGCGCGAGTCTAGCCCGCCGTTCAGCCGCCGACCGCCTCGAGCAGCGCTTCGACGGGGTGGCGGGGAGTGAAGCCCAGCGCCCGCTCGACCTGCGACCGGCACGAGTGACCGGTGGCGAGGACTCGACCCCGGCGCTCGCTCGCGTTGCCCGGGTCGGGTCCGCCGTCGATCTTCTTCTTCCACGAGAGGTCGAAGATCCCGAGCGAGTCCGCCTTGTGCGCGACCTCGTGCCCGTACACGCCGCACATGCCGCAGCACCCGGCCTTCACGATCTCGAGCGGAACGCCCAGCGCCGCGAAGACCTTGACCCAGAGGGCCGGCGCCCGGGTGACGAGCGCCTGCTCGGTGCAGTGCGACAGGAGCCGGAACCCCGGCGCGGCCCGGTGACTGGGCGCCGCTCTCGCGTCGAGCTTCTGCTCCGCCAGCCACTCCTGGAGCAGGAGCACCTGGAAGCCGGCCTCGCCCGCGAGCTCCTTCGGGTACTCGTCGCGGTAGGTGAGGACGACCGCCGGCTCGATGCCGATCATGGGGAAGCCGAGCGCCCCGACGCGTCGCAAGAGGTCGGCGTTGCGCCGGACGACCTTGCCGAACGGGCCGAGGAAACCCTTGATGTGAAGCGCCTTGCCGTTCTCGAAGTAGGGCAAGACGTGGGGCTCGAACCCGAGCTTGCGCAGGAGCAAGCACGTGGCCTCGAGCACCGCCGGCTCGTAGAACGTCGTGAACGCGTCTTGCAGGATGACGACCGTCCGCGCGTCTTTCGGCAGCCTGGCGAGCGCGTCGACGCTCGACACGGGCACGCCATGGTCCGACAGCCGCGCCCTGGCCGGTCTTGCGTCGAGGCGGGGGGCGTCGGCGATCCCGACGACGCGCGTCGTGAACCAGCGCCCGAAGAAGCCGCCCATGAGCGCGTTCATGATCCGCGGGAAGACGACCATGAGCGGCAAGAGGCGCTCGAGCAGCGCGGTGAAGTAGTCCCCGAGCGGCCGCGCGTAGCGGCGGTGATAGAGCTCGAGGAACTGAGCACGGAAATCGGGGACGTCGACCCGCACCGGGCACTGCGTCGCGCACGCCTTGCACGCCAGGCAGCCGGCCATCGCGTCGTAGACCTGGTGAGAGAAGTCTCGCCCGCGGTCCGGGTGCAGGAGGCGCTGCCAGAGACGCGCGAGCCACGGCAGGCCGCCCGGCGTGTGCAGCGCCTGCGTCGCCACGACGCCCGCGCCGGCGAGCAGGCGGAGCCACTCGCGCATGAGGGTCGCCCGGCCCTTGGGCGAGTGGATGCGGTCGCGCGTGATCTTCGACGACGGACACATGATGCTGTCGGTGCTCGTGTCGAAGCACTGCCCGTTGCCGTTGCAGTGGATGACCGTCCCCAGCGCCTCGCGGTCGGCCACGGCGATCTGCCGGTCGAGCGCCCCGCGCGTCGGTCCGTCGACCGTGGCGAGCCGGTGCCGCGCGCCCGCGGGCGTCGCGATCTTCCCCGGATTGAGCTGGTTGCGCGGGTCGAACAGCGCCTTGATCCGCTGCAGCTCAGGGTAGAGCACCGGCCCGAAGTGGTGCGGCACGATCTCCGAGCGAAAACCCTTGCCGTGCTCTCCCCAGAGCAGGCCGCCGTGACGCGTCACGATCTCGGTCACCTTGTCGGTGATGCGCCGGATGCGCGCCTCGTCCTCGGGATCTTTCATGTCGAGCGCGGGACGCACGTGCAGGCATCCGACGTCGACGTGTCCGAACATTCCATAGCGCAGACCCTCGGCGTCGAGGACCGCGCGGAACTCGCGCACGTAAGCCTGCAGGTTCTCGGGCGGCACGACCGTGTCTTCGACGAACGGGACGGGCTTGCGCGCCCCGGGCGCATTGCCGAGCAGCCCCACGCCCTTCTTTCGCAGGTTCCACAGGCTCTCGCGCTCCGCCGGCTTCCACGTGAGCACGTGCCCGTGGGGCGTGCCGAGCGCTCCCTTGCGCTGCTCGATCTCGGCGAACAGGCGCGCGACCTTCGCCTTCACCGCCGCCTCGTCGTCGCCGCTGTACTCGACCAGGTTGATGGCTCGCGTCGTCTCGGTCGCGCCGTCGAGGAGAAAGTCCTTCACCTGGTCGTAGATGACGTCCTTCTTCGCCAGCCCCAGCACGGTCTCGTCGAGCGTCTCGACCGATCCCGGATCGGTCGCCACCAGCCACGCGGCGCTCGCGAGCGCCGCGTCGAAGCTCCCGTAGTGCAGCACGAGCATCGCCCGGTGCCGGTCGAAGTGCGTCAGGCGCAGGCGCGCGCCGGTGACGACGCCGAGCGAGCCCTCGCTCCCGGTCACGAGCTGCGCCAGGTCGACGGCCGACCCGTCCGGCGCGGCCATGTGCGCGAGGTTGTATCCCGTCATGTGCCGGCGCAGCCTGGGGAACGTGCTCGCGATCGCGTCCTTCTTCGCGGTCGCGATCTCGCGCGCCAGCTTGTGCGCCGCGCCCACGAGACCCGGCTGCTCGCAGAGCGCGTCGAGCTCGGCGCCCGCGACGCGCGCCGTGCGGTGGACGACGCCCCCGCGGAGGACGAGCTCGAGGTCGAGCACGTGGTCGCTCGTCTTGCCGTGCACCCGCGAGCCCTCGCCACTGGCGTCGGTCGCGATCATGCCGCCCAGGGTCGCGCGGTTCGACGGCGACAGGTTCGCCGCGAAGTAGACGCCGTGCGGCCTCAGGAACGCGTTTAGGTCGTCGAGCACCACCCCGCACTCGACGGTCACCGAGCCGCCGGCCAGATCGAGCGCGCCGATCTTCGCCATGTGCCGCGAGAGATCCATGACCACGCCCGCGGTGAGCGACTGCCCGTTCGTGCCGGTGCCGCCGCCGCGCGCCGTCAGCGCCACCGCGTGGAAGCGCGGCTCGTCGACGAGGCGCATCGCGAGCGCCACGTCGTCGGTGGTTCGCGGGAAGATGACCGCGGCCGGGAGCAGCTGGTAGATGCTGTTGTCCGTCGCGGCCGAGAGACGCGTCGCGTAGTCGGTGCCCAGATCGCCGCGGAAGCCACCGTCCCCGAGCGCAGCCACGAATTCTGCGACCTTCGGGTCGAGGGTGGCGGCGGGGTTCAGTCGGGGCAGGTACACGGCGCTGGGGATCTCGCACGCGTGGGGTTCCAGTTCAAGGAGGCGCTTGACTCTGGCCGGATACCGAGCGCGTTCGGTCAGGTATCGTGGGGGGGCGTGAAGGATCGGCGCGACAACGAAGTGGGACGTCATCATCGCGGCCGAGCCAACCGCTGACCTCGGTCATCACGGATGATGAGCTGGACGGAGCGCTCGAGGCCATCGGCGAGCTACTGACTCGAAGACGCACCTTGGCGCGTAGCGCTTGCCCACGCGCCGGCTGGCCGGCAGGGCGTGCCAGTGGTATGCGTATCGAGAGTACCGAGGGAAATACCATAGCCTACCACAAGACGGCTATCGCCGTGCCCGAAGCTCTGCTCGCGGACGTGGACCGCGCTGCAATCGAGCGCGGCGAGTCGCGAAGCGCGTACATCACCCGGGTGCTCACGGTTGCGGTGCGTGCCAGGCGGGACGCCGAGATTACAAGGAAGCTCGATGAGCTCTTCGCTGACGGGCGACAGGGCAACGCGCAGCGCTCAGGGGCGGCGGCGCTCGATCGGGCTGGCACCGACTGGACCGACGAGCGCTGGTAAATATGCGCCAGGGTGAGGTCTTCTGGTTGTCTTTCACGGGAAAGAGGTCGGAGCCAGATGGCCGTCGTCCTGCGGTGGTCGTTCAGCACGACCGATTCAACCGAAGCGCCATTCAGACCACGGTCGTCGCTGCGATCACGTCCAGCCTGCGCCTCGCGGCCATGCCGGGAAATGTTCGCCTTCGCAGAAGCCGGCGCCTACAGCGACTGGCCCAGCTGGGTCGCGTGGGACATCGCGTCATGACGTCTGCGAACAGGTCTGGCTCGGCTCAGTTCGGGATGGCGATGACGGAGGTCGACGGCGCGCTCGTGCCGGCGGCGCTGGTCGCGGTGACGGACACGCTGTAGGGGACGTCGCTCGTGAGCCCGTCGATCGTGCACGACGTGGCGCCGGCGGCGGCGCTGCAGGTCTGGGGTGAGTAACCAGAGGCGCTTGCGGACGCTGTGTATCCGCTGATGGCCGCGCTCCCCGGCGTGCTCGGGGCGCTCCACGTCACCGAGAGCTGCTGGATGCCGACCGAGACGATCTTGCGAATGCGGTTGTTGTTCGTGTCACCCACATAGACGTTGCGGGCCGCGTCCACCGCGATGCCCGAGGGATTGAAGAACGCCGCTCCCGCGGCCGGCCCGTCTGCAAACGAGGGCGTGCCCGAGCCGGCGAGCGTCGTCACGACGCCCGCGGGCGTCACCTTCCGGATGCGGTGGTGGTTCTGGTCACCGACGTACGCGTTGTCGGCCGCGTCCAGCGCGATGCCCTGGGGGGAGTTGAAGCTCGCCGCGGCGCCCGTGCCGTCCGCGAACGGGTTGAACGTGCTCGAGCCCGCGAGCGTCATCACCATGCCGGCGGGGGTCATCTTGCGAATGCGGTCATTGCCCGAATCCGCGATCCAGACGTTCCCGGCGTCCACGGCAAGGGCGTTGGGGTAGTCGAAGCTCGCCGCGCCGCCCGTGCCGTTGGCAAACGTGGCGGTGCCCGAGCCGGCTAGCGTCGATACCACGCCCGCGGGCGTCACCAGACGAATGCGCTGGTTGGTCGTGTCCGCGACGTAGACGTTCCCGATGCCGTCCAGCGCAACCCCACTCGGGCCGCTGAAGCTCGCGGCGGCACCCGTCCCATCGGCGAACGCGGCCGTGCCCGAGCCCGCGAGCGTCGTCACCACACCTGATGGCGTCACCTTACGAATGCGCTGGTTGCCCCCGTCCGCGACGTAGACGACCCCGGCGGCGTCCACGGCCACGCCCAAGGGAATGCTGAAACTCGCGTTGACGCCCGTGCCGTCGGCAAACGTGGACGTGCCCGAGCCCGCCAATGTGGTTACCACGCCCGACGGCGTCACCTTACGAATGCGCTGATTGGCGGTGTCCGCGACGTAGACGTTTCCGGCCGCGTCCACCGCGAGAGCGGTGGGGCCGCTAAAACTCGCCGCAACACCCGTCCCGTTGACAAACGCGGCCGTGCCCGAGCCTGCCAACGTGGTCACGGTGGTGACGACCGGCACCGCTGCGGCAGCCACGTTCAGGGGCGCGCCGGGCGCCTCCGTGGCCACGTCGGCCACGTTGGCCACGTCGGCCACGTCGGCCACGTCGGTGCTTCGCCCATCGTCGGGCGTGCCGGTGTCCGTAGTGGAATCCCCTCCAGGAGGGGGCGCGGTGTCCGCCTGCGATCCCCCGTCGTCGAGCACGCCCGGCCCGGGTGCAGCGCTGAAGTCCCCCAAGATCGTCGTGCAAGCGCTGCAGGCCAAGGCGAAGAAGGCCGTCGAGAAGAACGGCCTGGTCGGTGTCTTCGCCGTTCGGGCGTGTCCGCGAGTTCTCGTTGCGCTGTCGTTCATCTGCATCCTCGGTCGCCGAGCCCGACGATCACGCTATCGGGTTCCGGGTTGCGAAAATTGCGAATCGACGATTCGAGCAGGCGCAAGTCTGCTCGTGACGTCGCCGGTGACCACGCCCGCGACGGAGGCAACCCACCCGTCTGACACCACGTGACGAGTTCGTCGTACACGGTCCGTGAGCGCTCCGTTCGGGCGGCGAGACGGTCTTCGACGTGCTGGGTTGCCTTCAGCTCTTGGACCAATGACGGATTTCGGTGCCGTTGGCAGACACGAGCTGCATCACGTCCCAGGGGGCTAGCCGCGCAACCTTGATGCCCATGTAGAGCGCCTCGTCGAGACCGTTCTGATTGGCCGCGAAGGTTTCGATCGGCACCCACTGGTCGCCTCGCTGCCTCTGCAGCCTGAGCGAGGTCGACCCCTCGCCGAGTTTGAGGAGCTTCGCTTGGTCCGTCTCAAGGGATTCAAAATCGCCGATCGCGAAGCCGCCGGTTGCCGCTGGGTTCAGCGTGCAGACGCCGAGGAGCGCCGGGACAATCGCTAGGTTCACGAAGACGAGGTGAGTGGACACGGTGACCTCCTGGGCGGGACGGGGTTTTGTCGATGCGCGCCGCCCATGGCGGGGTGATGGCCTACACCGCCCGCCCCCGGTGTCAACGCTCGATCGTCATCTCCCTTGCACCTCTTCGCACCTCTTCCTTGCGCCCACGCGGTCAGCTACGCCCAAGTCTGCCCGCACCGCCGTGCTGGACACCCACGGCGTCGACCTCGAATCGATGATGAAGCGACGGCACTGGATCGTTCACCGGGCCGACCGCAATCAAGCCCAGGGGCAGGGGCAGTTGCACTCGTGGCCAGGCACCGACAAGACAAGTCCGGGTCCAAGCCGCGGCCTCACCCCAAGGGCGGAGCGAAAGGGGGCGGCAAGCGACCGCACCCCGAGGCCGCCAAGCTCATGGGCGGAGCGCCCACAGCGGGACAGGTCGCGCGAGGCCCGGGTACCGCGCCGATGGTTGGCGGCACGGTCGGCCGCACGCGCCGGAGCGCGGGGGTGACGCTCTGAGGGCCGCGAGGCCGCAGCGCTCCTGCCTGCTGCAGCGCGCCCGGCGGGTCAGGCATCGATCGCCATCGCCGCCGCGACCGCCTCGTTGGCGTCGACGTCCCCCGCGACCGCCTTGAGCTTCTGACGGATGCTGGCGACCGCGTCGGCGCCAAGCGGGAGGCGCAAGGTCGGGGCGCCTGCTGCGGGGCGCCTCGTCCAGGAGGGCCGGAACGCCGGCCTCGACAAGAATCCGACACAACATACCATATACGTTATGCGCACGTTGCCCCTTGCGCCCCGCCGCGGAAGCGTGCCTACCTTGCATCGTGGACTCTGGCATGGGGAGCGATAGTGGACCGAGCACCGAGACGGACGACCACTTGGGGCATCGCTGCGGCCCTCCTTGCTACTGCTCTTACGATCCAAGCGCAGGCCCCAAGTCCCGATGGCTCGGCGGGCCAGTCATCGAGCGCTCCGGCGGCACCCTCGCTACGACGTAGCCCTCCGTCCGTAGAGCCCGCTTCCTCCAGCCCGGCGGCCCCGGGGGCTTCCGAGGTGCGCGCGTACGCAGAGCGCAATGTCAATGAGAATCGAGCGGCGATTGCGAAGGGAAACGACGCTATTCAGGACCTAAAGGACCTAAAGGCCAACGTCGAAGGCTTGAAGACGCAGTTCTGGTGGGTGAGCTTGGCCGTCACGATCATCCTGGGAGTCGCCGGTTTCTTCGGCTGGAAGACAATCAAGGACGGCACCGACGCAATGATTCAGCGGAGCGTGGAGGACCGCATCAAGGTCTTGCTCCCGGAACGCCTCAAGGACTTTGAGGAGCGGGCCCAGAAAGAACTCCTTCGGGTGGCGCAGATTCTGGCGCTGCATGCCCACAGTGCCCACGACGAGGTGCTTGCGACATTCGGATGGGACGGCAAGTCAACCAGCTTGCGCGGATCGCCCCTCGCTGTCAGACGGGCCGTCATTGACGCCCTTCACAAAAGTCCTGTGGATCGCGGGAAAAATCAGCGACAGGCGTGGATCGCTATCATCGAGCTTGCCGGTGAGGACCAAAGTGCCGAGACCCTGCGAATGCTGCTGCGCTTGGCGCGCTCGTACCGCAAAGATGCAGAGGGCATCGAGTGTTACCAGCGCTTCCGCAAACAAAATGTCGACGACCCCGCTTCCGGACGGCTCGCTGCCTCGCTGCTCCGTCGCTGCGGAAAGCTCAATGAAGCCTTGGACCTCGCGAGGAAGTACCGCGACGACAAGGACTGGATGTCGATCGCCAACACCGCTGCACTTGAGCGGGACTTCGGGCATTTCGGTGCTGCGCACGATCTTCTTCTCCCGATCGTCGAGCAGATCTTGAGAGAACGACGGTTGGCAGTCGCCGGTGCTCGCCACGTCTTGAACACCTACATCGCGAACTGCATTGATCGGCGGCTTCCCGCCCATGCCGTGACGGCTGCGCTGTATCTGCTGCAGACACGCCCGAGCGCTGTCGAAGTGTTCACCGTCGTACGACTCGCGGGGGAGCTGCCTCTGGGAGGTGAGCGCGACGCTCTGCGTTCGTCGGTAGAGAGTGAGCTTGGGCGTGCCGGGGCCGCTCCTGGTCCGTGGAGATCTGACGAGATCACCGTGAACTGATCGGTTTTCCGCCGCGCGGCTCGCGTCGCCTTGGCCTTCAGGGCCGCGGGGCCGCGGCCGTCCGCGTCGCGGGCGACACGACCGGCTTCTTTCCGGTCTCCGACAGGTTACAGGGGCGGTCTAGTTGGACCAAGGGTTGTCGCGCTCGAGTTGCACCTTTGGCCCCCGCGGTGCCACGCGCGGGGCAACGTCAAGGTTCGGGTCCACGGGTTGAGCGCTGCCTGACGCTGCCGGAGCGGAGGTCGTCCCTTCGGACGCCGATGGCGCGGTGACGGCGGAGGGCTTGCGGGGGCGGCTTCCCAATGCTCTCCAAGCTGGCGCCGGGGGCCGCTCGCTCCCACTTGGCGCCACTCCGGGGCGTTCGAACAAAGGCTTTTCTGCTTCGGCCACGGCCGGAGCCGCTGAAGCGATCGTCGGGATTGGAGTCGCCGCGGCCGAGGTCGCTCGTGTCGACGCCGGTCCATCGCCGTCGGTTCGGTGCACTCGTGACACGTACATGAGACCGAGGGCCACGGCGAGCGCCACGGCCGCGGCGGCCAGCCTGCGCCGGAGCATCCCCGCCTGCACGGGTGGCGACAGCGGCCGTGTGATTCCCCCCTGTTGGGTCCCGCTGTGCGGCGTCGAGCCGCTTGCCACAGGATCGATGCCAGCGGCCACCACCGCCAGGGGCCCAGCCGTGCTGCTGGACCACGTGCCGCGAATCGGTCGCACAGTGGGAAGCTGTTGAGTCATGTCGGGCGCTTCGGTTCCGTCGTCGATTTGGCGCAACCGCTGTTCGAGGAGGCTATTGATCTTTTCGCGTTGCTCCGCAAACGCCTGAGCCGCACTCGCCCCGAGGGCTCGGAGGGAGCAGGGCCCCATTTTCCCGAGCGCTGCCGCCAGCTCCGCCCGAAACTCCCCGGCGGTCTGGAAACGCTCCTGCGGCTTCGGGGCAAGCGCCTTCTTGATGATGTCGTTGAGCTCAGCCGGATATCCCAAAGACGTGGCATCGGGAGTCTCCGGTATCTCACCTGACGCGACCCGCGTGTACACGGCCACGTCCGAGATGTCTCGTGCGAAACGACGTCGCCCCGTCATGGCCTCCCAAAGCATCACCCCCACCGCGAACAGGTCCGCCCGGCCGTCAGTGCCTCGCCCGAGTGCCTGCTCGGGTGCCATGTACTTGAGCTTCCCCTTGACGACGCCGGTGGCGGTCTGAACGGACGATGTCGTCGCCTTGGCGATGCCGAAGTCGAGCACTTTCACGTGGCCGCTGTAAGTTACGAATACGTTGTGAGGAGATATGTCGCGGTGAACGATGTCCAGCGGTGTGCCGTTGTAGTCCTTGAGCTCGTGCGCATAGTGTAGTCCTTCGAGCACGTCGAGCAGTACGTGAGCGCGCGATTGAAAGTCGGGTTTCACCTGAGAGACAATCGCGCTGAGCGGAGCGCCCTCGAGATACTCCATGGCCATGAAATGATGGCCGTCGCTGACCCCCACGTCGTAGGTCTGCACGATGTTGGGATGATTCAGGCGCGCCGAGAGGCGCGCCTCGTCGAAGAACATCTCGATCATATCGGGGTCGCTCGCGATCTCCGGGCGAATGATCTTGACCACCGCGAGCTTGCGGAAGTTCGACGCCCCGAGAGCCACCGCGAGGTGCACCACGGCCATGCCGCCCTGGCCTAGCTCGCAGATGAGTCGGTATTTGCCGCCGAGTTCCAACGACCCCTCCTTGCTGGAGAGCGGCGGCGTCCACGCGCCCAACGGACGCGCGGACGCCGCCCCTCTCCTCAGCGGTTTACGGCTAGCAGCTGGCTCCCGTCGTTCCGCATTGCACCCATCCGTACCCAGTCAGCACCGCCTTACGGTTAACAACGCTGTTGATAGGGCCGTTGAACGTCCCGTACACCGTGGCTCCGGATGCGTTCGTCGTCCATGCCCAGTACTGGTAGTACGCCGGCATTGCGACGGTGTTGGTCGAGTCCAACTGGAACGCGGTGCTCTGGGATTGCCCTACGGTGGCGCCGGCCGCCGGCGCCGTCTGGTAAGCGAGCGGGTCGATGACCAGCGTCGACGTGCACCCATTCTGGCAGTTCGTCGGCTGGTTCTGCAGGTACGCGGGCACGCCACTCCCGTTCAGCTTGATCATGAAGAACGGGTTGGCCGAGCCGCCTGGACCATTGAATGGACTGCATCCCACCGTACTTCCGCCACCGTTATTGCCATGATTGCTGATCACGGTCTGGAATTTCTTCTTCATGGCGGTGTACAGCAATAAAGACGTCCCGTTGTTCGTCACGTACGCCGCGCCAAACGAAGTGTCTACGGTGGACTTCAGCGACAGCGTGTACACATCGGCTTCGGGAGTGGACTGCGAGGGCGGCGTGACCACCACATTGTACGTGTCGGTGGATCCAGCCGAGCCGCCCGGGGTGCTGACCCAGGACGTACCCGTTCCCGCGCCGGTGAGGCCCTTGAAGGGCGCCGCCTTGACCGTGTAGATGGAGGAGCCATTGGCATTGGCGAAACAGCTCTGCAGACCCATGGCCAGGTAGTTGCCGACTTCTGGGTTGGTCTGCATGACGGCCAGCGTCGCCTGAGCCGCGTCCGGGATGAAAGCGTACCCCGGAGCGTTGGGATCGAAGACGATGCCCGTGTTGGTCGAGTTCAGAGTGTACATGTGGGCCGAGAGCAGAAACCCATCATACAACGAGTAGTACGGATCCGCAGGCGACGAGTTCGGGAGCTTGTTATTTTCGTACGACACGAGGAGGCCGACTGCGCCTGAAGCCGCGGAGCGCGCGATGTGGTCGATCCCGTCCTTGGGCCAGTTGGAACCGGTCGTCCCGTTGGCGTCACCATCGACGTTGACGATGGTGATGTAGTTGCTCGCCGCCGTGGCCGTGCCAGAGAAGGTCAGGGTTGCCGTCGCGCCCGCCGCGAGCGGAGCCGCCGCGCCCGGGTCGAAGAGGACGAGGCACGAAGTGCAGGAGCTAGGGCTCATGAGAATGGTTTCCGCACCAGTCAGGCTCGCGTAGCTGATGCTCGTGCCGGTCGCCGTCTGCACCATCACCTGCCAGTTGGACATCGCGGTCGTGGAATTGTTCGTCACGCTGAGCTTGGCGTTGGAGAAGTGCCCGCCGCTCGGGGCTGGAAGCGTGAGCGACGCCGTGAGACCACCAGGGGTCACCGCTTGCGCGACGTCCCCAGTGGTTTCGTCCGAGACGCCCTGCCCACCACCGCAGGCCAGCAGAAGAACGACAGGGACCGCAAGCGCTAACTGGTTAAATCTCATGATGTATATTCCGTTGTGTTCGCCTCTGACGGGACTGTCCGGGCTGACCCAGACCCAGTGCAATGTCGAAGCCACGGGACGTGGCGCGCATTCGAAGGGGCAACGGGCGCAACGGCGCACGATCTCGTCGATTTGGCCGGGCCGATGGGAGCAAGACCCACATCGCTTCGGGCCCAGGAGTGGCGGCCGCGGTCGAAATGTGGCGCCGCGGGTCACTCGCGCGTGGCGCCGTCTGCCACAGGTCGCGTCCGGTCAAAGGGAGTGTTTGCGGAGTAGGCGGTAAAGGTGCGTGCGGTCGATGCCGGCCTCTTTCGCAGCGGCTGCCACGTTGTCGCCGTACCGCTTGCGAAGTGCGAGAAGGAACGCACGCTCTCCGTACGTCGTCCACTCATCGCGGAATCCCCGCAGGGGCTGCGCGAACGATGGCTGCTCCGGGATGGGCGAGGCCGTCGGTGAAGGTGCAACCATGGGCGGGCGTGAAGACTTCGACCTCGCCGGAGGATTGCTTGCTGCAGTTGCCTGCGGTGGCAAGATGGTGCGGCGCCCCCCCGGAGACCGCGAGGTTCTCTCGCCCGTCTTCTCCGCCAAGTCTCTAGCGGCCTTGCGCACGTCGCCGTCCACCAAGGCCCGCGTGGCAAAGTTGCGCAACTCGCGAACGTTGCCGGTCCACGCTCGTCCCTCGAGCTTGATCTTCGTGCTCGGTGTGAGCGCCGCGGCTTTGTCCTGCAAGAAATGGCTGAGAAGAAGCTCGATGTCGTCCGAGCGCTCGCGGAGCGGAGGCACGCGGATGGGAACCACCGCTAGCCGGTAATACAGGTCTTCGCGAAATGAGCCGCTTTCCACCATGGACCACAAGTCACGATGGGTGGCGGAAATGAAGCGCACGTCGAGGTCGCGATGCTGCGACTCTCCGATGCGGCGTATGGTCGACGACTCCAGCACTCGCAAGAGCTTGGGCTGCATGCTCATCGGAAGCTCGCCAATCTCGTCGAGAAACACCGTACCGTCCGCGGAGCTCTCGATGGCTCCGACGCGCATCCGGTCCGCTCCGGTGAAGGCACCCTTGGCATGGCCGAAGAGCTCGCCCTCGAACAGGCTTTCCGAGAACGCGCCACAATCGACGACCGTGAACGGCCCCTTCGCCCTGGTCGAGCAGTGATGAAGAGCGCGGGCGACGAGCTCCTTGCCCGTGCCCGTCTCTCCCTGGATCATGACCGTGCAATCGAGGGGCGCTACGCGCGCCAGGGTGGCGAACAGCTCACGCATCGCGGCGCTTGTTCCGATGAGACCGCCAAAGAACGCGTCCGGCCAGGGCGCCGTCGCGCCCGATTCGGCGACCGCGGCGCTGATCTGCAGCTCGGTCGAGCCGACTCGAACCGAACCGCCGTAGGGAACCACGCTTGAAACGACCCGCTTGCCACCGACGAACGTCCCGTTGCGGCTTCCGAGGTCGCGCACCCAGGCGCCACCGGCCCGCGGAACAATCTCGAGATGCGTCTGGGACACCGCCGGGTCAGCGACGGTGATATCGGACTTGGATCCCGAGCCTACGGTTCGCCTGCCGTCGACCATCGCCGATCGCGCCTCACCGGCCTCGTCCCACTCCACACGGCATGCAGGCCGCGTCGTGGGCGGGGCGTGATTCCTAGAAGGCGCCGGAGAAGAAGACATGGCCCGGTGACACGGAGATTTCGGGGGATTTCGCGGAGCTCCCCAGTTGGAGTGACAGGTACAGCGACACGCCTCCGGCGACGAGGGCGAGGCTGGTCAGCACGTCGGCCACGGCGGCCGCCGCGTTCGCGGCATTCGCAGCGCTCGACCGGTTCTGCGGGCTCGAGCCCACCGTATTTTGCAGGGTCGACAGCCGCGACCGCTCGTTTAGCATGACAAGGCCGCTGACAACGGCGCCGGCGGCGAAGGCGCCGGTCGCCGCCAGCCCAGGAACGAACAGGTGGCGGGGCTTCGGCGCCGGACCCGCCGAGGCTTGCTCGATCGGGACGAGGTCGAGGCGCACGATCGCCCGATCGGTCCCGGCGAGGGCCAAGGGGCGAACGAGCAGCTGATACCCGGGTGCCGAGGCTTGCAGCGTATGTTCTCCGGCGTCGACCAGCAGCGGACGACCGTGCAGCAGGCTGACCTCGAGCGGCTTGCCGTCGAGCTGGACCTCCGCGTGCGGGACGCTGACCGAAAGCTCGAGGGTTGCCGTGCGCAGCTTCAAGTCGTCGAGGCTCTTGCGAACCTGAGCCTGCCGCTCTGCGCCAATGGCGGCCCCGCCGTCGTGCAGGTATTGCTCGAAGGCGCGTGTCGCGGCGCTGTAACGCCCGAGCTGAGCATTCACGAGCGCAATGTTGTAAAGGGCCCTGTAGTTTGGAGCGAGCTGATAGGCTCGCTGGAACTCCACGAGCGCCAGGGCATAGTCTCCTTCGTCGAAGAGCTTGAGGCCTTGCTTGAACCGGGTCGCCGCCTCGTCGTCGGACCGCTCGCGACCTCCGGCGGCGGGCTGAGTCGCATCGGCGGAAGTACGCTGCTGCGCGTTGGCGGCAAGCGGGAAGGAACAAATCATGGCCAGGACCAACGCGGCTCTACTTTGCAAACTGATCGCCTCCGAGCTCATGAGCGACGCCTCCTTGCGCTTGCCGCGGACCATGCGAGGGCCAGAACCAAGATGGCGGGCGCGCGCCGGCCGGGTCCGCGCCCGGCCGTCGCTGCGGTCGAGCACGATCCCCCTGCAGCGTCGCTACCCATGATGCCCGCTTCGGGTTCCGTCAAACTGGGCGTCCCGTCGGGCCCGGATCCGGAATCGTGGGGCTCCCCGAGCACGCCGGCGTCGTCCGACTCCACGTTGGGGGCAACTCCCGCGGCCGCAAATGCGGCGAGCACCAGAGGTACGTAGTTGGCCAGCAGGGGCCCCGAGCTCGCGACCGGCGTCGACGAGCACGCGGGAAATCCCGGAATGGGAGCAGGTCCCAGCGATGCGAGCGCGACGATGGCCCCCGTCGCGTGCGATGTGACCGGGCCGCCGCTGTCGCCGCTGCATGTGAGCCCGTCGGGGCCCAACAGAACCGAGCGGAGCGGCGCGGCCTGCGTGAGGGTCATCGGGTTCGTCGGGCCGATCGCGGCGACGTACGCGTCGCTGCGAACGCGAAGCTCCGTCGCTGCCCCGGCTTCGCCGGTAAAACCGTATCCCCAAACGGATACCGATTCGCCAGCCCGCGTGGAGTCCGTGACGCGAATCGCCAGCGGCACGACGCCCTCGAGTGGCGCGGCGAGGACGACGAACGCCAGATCGTCCCTGCAGGAAGTTGAGGTACCCGTGGAGAGAATCTGGGCTCCCACCGCATCGGCAGGCGCCGACATGACGGATCCCGTGGACAGGCCCGTCCACTTGACAAAGGTGATCTGGTCCGGAGCGAAGTCCGCTCCAATCTCTCCAGCGCCAGACCCCGTCAACACGACATCTCCCGCGGGGGTGCACGAGAACGGGCCATCGACGCCCGAGGCCACACAGTGGCGTACCGTTGCCACCAGATTCGGCGCGACGAGAGCTGCTGTGCAAGAGCCCCCCGGGCTGCGCAGAAAGAGCACGGGGGAGGCAGCACCCGCGACCACGGCTCCGCCAACGATGCCCTGATGCGAAACCCCGGTAGGCTCTCTGTCCGCGGCGACCCCGCACCCTGCAGCCACCGCGGCAAGCCACGGGAAGGTGAGAGGGACTGCCCGGAAGACGGCTAAAAGCCGGCGTAGCACGGAAACGTCCCCTCCAGTGTTTGGCTCCCCGAATCTCCTGCAGCCGCGAGCCGCAAGGCGTCGTATGCGTAGAAAGGAGCATGGTCACCCGCATCGTTCTGGTTTCGGTTGATGCAGTAGATGTCACCTGGCGTGATGCGCGCTCCGGTGCGGTTGTTGAACTGCGGCGGACCGATCGTGTCCGTCAGCGCAATGCCCGTGGTGCCCAATGAAGAGAGCGCACTCAGAACGCCGCCGATGTAAGAGGGTCCTATGTTGAGCGGCGGGCCGGCTGAGTAGACGAGGTTCGGCATTCCGTTTGCCAGTTTGTCCCCGGTCAGGTTCGGCACGCGGCCCGCAGCGACGAGCGCATAAATGGCAAAGTATGCGGCGTCGTAGTAATTGTCGCCCTGATTGGGGGCGTTGGGATACGTCTGGCTGAAGTGAGCCTGGTAGGCGCCCAGGACGGGGCTATTCTGGGTGGTTGCAAAGTTGACGCCGGCGACACGCGTCCGCTTGCTTTCGGAGCTTCCGATCCACGTGGTCATCGGGGAGGCACCAGCGTTGTAGGGCCCCAAGAGGTAGAACGGGTGCGGCGGGGCGGGGTTCGAAGCCGTTGGAATTTCCAGTGTCTCGATGAGGTTGATGACCTCGTCGCAGCCGTACGAAATGACCACGTCGGGATGGAACGAAACGAGCTGGGCCACGGCGGCCGACACATCCACCGCCGAGACGGCAACCCCGTCCAGAACGGAAGCCGAGAGCTCCACGTTGAGATAGTTCGAGTTGCCCGCAGTCGCGGGGCCACCGGTCCAGGCAAGGACGGGATTGACGGCGGTGTTCAGATCGTGCGGTAGGGTGGAATTCGGCGTCACCGTAGCGACCTTCATGGGATTCGAGCCAAGGCCGGCCAGTGTCCGGACGTAGGCCTCGACCCGCGGAAAGGCGGCCCCGTACGCGGCGGCAAGGTCGCTCGGCTGGCCCAAGATGTGCCACAACAAGCCGCCCGTCGGCAGGGAGGTGAGCGTCGAGTCGGCGCCATAAGGGTTCATGAAGAAGAGCTTCTTGCTCGTCGCTGCATTGCTCGCCGGAAGATTGACGTTCGAGAACGCTTCGCGAAGAACCGAGGAGGTTAATGCCGCGATGACTGCGGGGGCGTGCACGTCGTCGGTCAGGTGCGTCAAGGCCCTCGTGATGCTCGTGATGTCGCCCTGATTGTTGCACGCGACGAACACGGGCATTCGGAGAGCGGAGCCAGACCCCGCCGGAATGCCTCCAGCCGTTCGGAAGTCGGCCTGCGCCAAGGCGTAGTTGAGGTAGCTGACGTCGTTGAGCGGCTGTCCGGACGGAAACTGGGCAAACGCCCCGACAAAAATGGGGTTGATGCCCGACGTTGCCTTGTAGTCGCCAATGACGAACGGGCAGTCATCGGTCGTCAGCTGAATGCAAGTCTGAGTGTCCACGTCGCAGGCAACCTCGGGATGAGGGGCGCTCGAAATGGGCATGCAGTCCATGTACGTGGCGCATGGCACACCGCCCTCCTGCGCGTCGGCGGCGGAGTCGTGGTCATTCCCTGCCTCTCCTGCCTCGGAAGGGTGCGATCCAGAGTCGTAGCGCATGGCTGCTGCATCGGGCCGGATGCAGGTACCCGAAAAACAAATGGAGCCCGCAAAGCCGGAGCCGCGCACCGCGCAGTCAGCATCCGTGTTGCACTGATCAGGCGTCGCGTGAAAGAGTAAGGAGCAGCCGGTGCCACCGGCCCCCCAGAGGCTCGTGCACGCGAGCCCGGCAAGCGCGGCTCGGGCTCGCAGGCTCCCTCGCATCATCCGCCGCCGGCCCCCGCATCGCTCGAGGGGCACATGCTTTGCGAGAACGACGTCGATGCGATCACGTTCGGGTACAGGGTCTGGTAATGGGCAAGAGCTTGCCGAATCTGATCGATCTGAGACGCCGTCAAGAGAGCGGGATCGCTCGGCGAGGTGGGGAGCCCGTCCTGGATCGAGGCTTGATCGGTCACCGCCTGAATCACGGCTTCGAGGTACCAGTCGCTGAGGCGATTAAGGTCGGCGGCGGTCAGGGGCTGTCCGTAGAGGTTCGGCGGAACGAGTGGGAAGCCGATACTGCCGGCGTCGGCCCCGGACAGCGGACATCCGAAGAGTTCATCTTCGAACGCCGTGAGCTGGTTCACCCACGGAGTGAAATCCGGCGCGGACACGTTGGCGATGACGCCCACGACGTTGCAGTCGGCGTACAGGAGGGCTTCATAGCCCTCGCTAGGAATCGACGTCGTCGGCGGACCCTGCACAAACTCTAGGGGCCAACTTGCAACGCTTGACCTTGCGAGGTCGGCGGGCCACCAGCCGTCGAAAACCCCGCAGAGATTGAGCGCGACGGGTTGAGGGGAGGCGTCACCCCCGCCGCTGTCCGTGGCGGCCGAGTCCATCGCCGCGTCCTGCGCCGTCGCAGCGTCGTGCCCCGTCGCAGCGTCGCCAGGCGATGCGTCGGGCGTCGGCCCGCCCGCGTCGCCGGTAGATGTCTCGGTTGCAGCCTCGCTTTCGGCGTCTTGGGCTGCGCAGTTGCTCGTTCCGGAGTCGTCCGTTGTGACCGACCCGTTGCTGCTGGAACTGCACGCACACAGTGCTTGGCCCCCTAACAGGAGTAGGCATGCGGCGGTCGGGAGGCGCCTGTTCGTTGTCTGCATCAGTGGTGGGCTCCTTCTCGGCAAGCATCGCGTTGGGCGCCGACCGCCCAAGGCGCGATGAGCCGACTGGCGGTTTCAATTCAGACACAATCCAATTTGTTCATGCTGCGGGACGCCGTTTACCATGTCAAGGAATCGCGTATGGTTACAGTGTGACTCGGTCGGGAACGCGGCCCACACATCATCTCATCTCCGTGAACGGCATCCCGATCCGGATCCTGATCGTCGAGTGCAAGAGCCCGACACTTGGCGAGGGATGGAAGGCGCGAGTCGACTACACCAGCGCGGGCCACGTGCCCAAGCAGCAGGCTGGACAAGAGGTCGTGCGCGCGGCGGCCGACTTCGAGGCCCTCGGCGTGCGCATTCTCGCCTCGAGACACGAGGCCAGCGAGGCAACGGGCGACACGAAGAGTGCGTGCGCATCGGCAGACGGTGCCCGCGCCTCCGGGCGGGTCAGAGCCAGCGATAGATCTCGACGGCGGTCACTAGCCGCAGCCGCACCCGGCCGACCACGAGCGTGTCGCGGCTCTTCAGGGCGACGGCCACCCCTGGGTGAATGACCTTGCCGTTGACGAGCGTCCCGTTCGCCGACTTTGCGTCTGTGAACGTAGCCGAGACGGGCGTCACATCGCGGAAGTGCCCGTGCAGCTTCGATATCGACGGGTCGCGAATGACGATGTCGCAATTCGGGGCGCGCCCGAACGAGATCCGATCGGGGAAGGGGTTGCCCCGGTTCTTGATCAGCGCCAGCACCGTCTCGAGCGGGGTGACGATGTCATCGTCCGAGCCATTGAGCGGGGGCGTGCTCGTCGCGGAGAGTCGGCGCATCGGCGTGCCCGCGGCCGTGCGAAAATCCACCCGGCGGGCGTCCGCTGGCGGGGTGCCTTCGTGCTCGCCTTCTGCCGCCGACACGAGGAAGAGGTACGGGTGGCCTGCCGCGAACTCCTCCTGCCGCATCCGGGCCCGCTCTCTGCGCCAGTCCCTGATAGTTAGGAGCCCGGTCAAAGCAAACGATTCCGAAGGACAATATGGACCGGACCCCTTAGTGTGCCCTGCACCCCGAAACTCCCCTTCTCATCTTGTACTCGGTGCCGGCACCCGCGCAAGCCGCAACGAACGCGCGGGGCATTTTGCGGCGAGCTCGCCCGCCGCATCCACCAGCCGCGCCGACGATCTTTGACTCGAGCGCACCGCGAGATACGACGCATCCTAGCGAAGCGCTGCGAGCCGTTCGAGCCCCGCGAGCCTCTGCACGACGAGCGCGTAGGCGAAATCGCATGCGCACTGTCGCGACGTCCTTCGTCGATTCCCGGGTGGTGGAGCGCGAACAACGTGCGACGCGGCCCGCCTCCTCCCTCTGAGTATCTATACCATGCGCCGCACTCCGGGCCGCGATCGTCGAGGGTGCTACCCCCCCCCAACGCGCACACCCGGCACCCGGACAGCTCGCGTGTAACCGGCTGGCCACCGGGGCAAGGTCGGGTGAGAGATCGTCGCCGCTCCGGGCTATATCGGGCATCCCTTCCCGACGGGAACGCCCCGCGTCACCACGACCGTGTTCTCCGTCGAGCCGGCCCAGATGCCGAGTGGCGTCTTCGTGCCGTCGATCGTGCCCCTTGGGGCTCAATGTCCTGGCAGACCTGATTCTCAGGCCGGCGAGGAGCCGCCGCTACTTCGTAAGCCCCTTACGGCCGGCCTGATGGCGTTCGCGGTCGCCGGCCGCAGACTGTCCGGGCGATGTCGCACGCCGTCGAGCCGCCGTTTGCGTCTGCGCGCCCGCTCAGCCTACTGGGCGCGGTGCTCGGTGGCTCGTTGCGCAGCCCAGCGCTGGGGAATGAGCTCGGAGAGACGCCTCATGGGCCACCCGGCTTTCGAGTTTGGCGATGACCTCGACGAGGTATCGGAAGGGCGAGATGCTCGACGAGCGCGACTTTGAGACGCGCGCCGAAGCGAACGCGGGGATCGGCGAATACATCGATGCATTCTACAATGTCAGTCGACTGCACTCGACAATCGGCTATATGAGCCCGATCGAGTTCGAATTGAGGTTGCAATCGGCGACGCGAGCAGCATAGTGAGACTGTCTACGAGACCGGGGGAGGCGGGAGTGGTTCCATCCCTGAGCATTCGGCAGCGCGCAGCGTGAGAAGCTCTGGCTGCTCAACCGCAGCGCTGCCAGAGAGCAGATCCTCGACGAGCTGGTGGTCTCGGGTAAGGAGGCTCTTCCGGGTTTCGGGTGGCTTCGGACAGGCGAGCGTGTAGGAACTCCTTGGCCTGTTCGCGTGTCAAGAAACGCGATCCAGGCAACGTAACCCGCATCCGACAACCGCTCCGCTCGTGCTGGAACGCGGACCACGTTGAGCCCGTCCAGGGCGCAAGGCCCCCTCCCACCCCAGCGCCCCGGTCGGCATGAGCGGCGGATCACCGCGACCCATCGCCTGACACGCTCGGCGTCCCTCCTCTACAGGTCCGTCGTGGAAGCCTTACCGAGCCCGAGCCTTCAGCCCCTCGGGCCTCAGCTTTCGGACGGGTGCCGACGATTACCTACATCCATGAGAGGTGCGGCTGCAACTGAGTTGTCGTTGAGTGCAATCCTGACACGCGGCGGCTCGAGCGCCGCATGCCGTATCGCCGGTGCCCGGCATGCACATGCCCGCCTGGCAGCAACCATTGGAACACGGGTTCGCGGTGCGCGGGCCGCAAGTACCGTTGCCGCCATCGCGACTGGCACCGTCGCCGGCGTCGCTGACCGCATCGCCGCCGCTGTCGCCCGCGCTGCCGTCGTCGCCGCCTGCACCGTTAAGGCCACTTGCAGCGTCGTCGCCCCCTCCGCTGTCGTCTCCGCCCAACGCAGACGCCGGCTCGTCGATGGCGTGGTCGATCGCCGACCGTGCCGTCGCATCGTCGCTTCCAGTCCCGGGGGATCCGGTGCTCCCGGCGCCGTCGCCGCTACCACCCGCCGCGCACGCGGCCGACAAGAACGTCATCGCTACCGCCGTGACGCGCGCCGGGTGCATCGAATCCTCCTCGCCGTGCAGCCCCCACGCACAGCTCGACCGGCATGTATGTTACCCCATTCGTTCAGCGGCTGCCTCTTCTTCTTCTTCCGGCGCCCCGAGAGGGGCGTGGGCAGGCTCGGGGCGCAGTCCCATTGGGCATGCACCCACTGGGCACGCATTCTGCCTCGCTGTGAAAGAGTCTCCGCAACGGGGGTCCGCTGCCCTCGCCCGGGCGACGCGTTGACGCTTCCACGTCGATGCGCGACGAAGGGTCGCATGAAGGTGGCGCATGCGCCCTGGTTGCCTCTCACGCTCGCCGTGGCCCCGAGCGGGCTCCCGCGCCTCGTCCCGGCCGCCGCGGACGACGACGCCGTCGGAAACGACCGGAGCGCCGCGCTGCTCGCGGCCTTCGAGACCGGCCCGGGAGCCGGCGTGCTGCACCTCGGTGCGGTGGAGGTTGGAACGGATTGGCCGCCCGCCTTCTCCTACTATCGCGAGCTCGGCCACGAGCTGGTGGCGCGCGTGTGCGCGCACCCCGACCTCGAGACGCTGCGCCATCGCATCCGCGTCGAGCCTCCCGTCGATCGGTTAGCACAGCTGGCGGATGCCGCGCCCCCGATGAGGGGTGCCGAGTACGTCACCGCCGAGTCGCTCGCCGCCGTCTGGCGCGAGACCCACCAGGCGCTAGAGCGAGAGCTCACGGGTTGGCGCGGCCCGGTTGCCGAGTGGCTTCACTCGAAGAACGCGGCATGGGCGACCGTCGGGCGGGTGTGCTTCCACCTCGCGGAGAACAAGCGCGATCCGGAGGCTCCGTTCGCGTTCCTCGCGACGTACACGACGCGCCTCTCGGCCAAGGGCGCGCCGCAGCACCGTCCCCTCGGTCACGCGCTCGAGGAGTCTCGCGTCGCGGGCGACCGCGATCGACTGCTCGCGCTTCTCGTTCCCGTGCAGCGCGCCGCGGAGAAGAGCGCTCTGGTCCGCGCGATGGTCGAGCGGAGCGACATCTACCATCCGCTGCGCTGGACGCCGCGCGAGGCCCACGCGTTCTTGAAGGACGTGCCGGCGCTCGAGGAGGCCGGCGTCGTCGTGCGCGTGCCCGACTGGTGGCACACGAAATCGCCGCCACGGCCGCAAGTCCACGTGACCGTGGGCGGACGGCCGCCGTCGCAGCTGGGCACGGACGCGGTGCTCGACTTCTCCGTGCAGCTCGCCCTCGACGGCGACCCGCTGTCGGCCGAGGAGCGGCGCGCGCTCCTGCAGGCCACCGACGGCCTCGTGCTCCTCAAGGGGAGGTGGGTCGAAGCCGACGGGGCACGGCTCCGCGAGGTGCTCGATCACTGGAAGCGCGTCGAGCAGTCGGCCAAGCGCGATGGGGTGTCCTTTCACGAAGCGATGCGCTTGGTCGCCGGGGGGCCGATCGGCAGCGACGCGCGCGGCGGCGTCCCGGAGGGAGCCAGCGCCTGGTCTCGCGTCGAGCCGGGGCCGTGGATGAAGCAGGTCCTCGACGGACTCCGGGCTCCCGACGCCCTCGCGCCTGTCGACGTCGAGACGTCCAGCGGCGAGCTCCGTGCGTCGCTCCGTCCCTACCAGCGCGTGGGCGTGCAGTGGCTCTGGTGGGCGCACGAGCTGGGCCTCGGCGTGTGCCTCGCCGACGACATGGGGCTCGGCAAGACCTTGCAGGTGCTCGCGCTGCTCCTTCTGCGCCGCCGGTCGCGCGCCCGGGTTCCGGCCCTCCTCGTCGTGCCCGCGTCGCTCGTGGCCAACTGGAAGGCCGAGGCCGAGCGGTTCTGCCCGGGCCTTCGATTGCTCGTCGCGCACGCCGCATCGACCGGCGCCGCCGCCCTCGCCGCCGTGCGGAGCGAGCAGGTGGACGCCGCGGACGCGGTGCTCACGACGTACGGATCGCTCGGCAGCATCCCGTGGCTGCTCGAGCGCGAGTGGGGGCTCGTCGTGCTCGACGAGGCGCAGGCCATCAAGAACCCGGGCGCCCGGCAGACCCGCACAATCAAGACCCTCCGCGGGCGCAGTCGCCTCGCGCTCACCGGCACGCCCGTCGAGAACCGGCTCGGCGACCTCTGGTCGCTGTTCGATTTCCTCGCCCCCGGCCTGCTCGGGAGCGCGAAGCAGTTCGGGAACGCAGCCAAGCGAATGGCTCAGCGTGAGACCGACGGGTACGCGCCCCTTCGCAGCCTCGTCCGGCCCTACATCCTGCGCCGCCTCAAGACCGACAAGCGGGTCATCGCCGATCTGCCCGACAAGGCGGAGGTCACGGCATTCTGCGGGCTGACCCGGACGCAGGCCGCGCTCTACCAGCGCGCGGTGGACGATCTGGCGCGCACGCTCGACGAGCGCGAGGGCATCGAGCGTCGGGGGGCGATCCTCGCGGCACTCCTGCGCTTCAAGCAGATCTGCAACCACCCGTCCCACTGGCTGGGCGACGGCGTGTGGGCGCCGGACGCGAGCGGGAAGCTCGGCCGCCTTCGGGAGATCTGCGAGCCCATCGCCGCGCGCCAGGAGAAGGTGCTCGTCTTCACGCAGTTCCGCGAGATCACCGCGCCGATCGCCTCATTCCTGCGCGCGATCTTCGGTCGCGAGGGGGTGGTGCTTCACGGGTCGGTTCCCGTCAAGCAGCGCAAGGCGCTGGTCGACTCATTCCAGGAGGAAGGAGGGCCTCCTTTCTTCGTGCTCTCGCTCAAGGCCGGAGGCACGGGGCTCAACTTGACCGCGGCCTCCCACGTCGTGCACTTCGACCGCTGGTGGAACCCCGCCGTCGAGAACCAGGCCACCGATCGCGCGTACCGGATCGGGCAAAAGCGGAACGTCCTCGTGCACAAGTTCGTCTGCCGCGGCACGATCGAGGAGCGCATCGACGCGCTCATCGCGTCCAAGCGTGCCCTCGCGGAGGCCGTGGTGGAGGGCGGTGCGGAGGCCCGTCTGACCGAGCTCTCGAACGACGAGCTGATGCGCCTCGTCAGACTTGACCTCGCGAGCGCGCTGAGCGAAGAAAAGTGAGTTTACGCGAAGGGAGCAGGAAATTGGCCTGGTACGAGTACCGACAGTACGTGTCTGCCGCCCAGCGGCGGCAGCGCGCCGCACGCGAAGTGGCGAAGAGGACGAAGAATGGGCTGGCGGTCGAGCCCGTGACGATCGAGGGGCACACGATCGCGCGATCGTTCTGGGGCAAGGCGTGGTGCGATCACCTGGAGGGCCACAGCGACTACGCGAACCGCCTCCCGCGCGGCCGGACCTATGTGCGAAACGGCTCCGTGCTGCACCTCGGCCTCGGCCCCGGGCGCATCGACGCGCTGGTGCAGGGCTCGGCGCTCTACGAGGTGTCCGTGAACATCACGCCGCTCGCGCGGCCACGCTGGAAGGCCGTCGTCGACGCGTGCTCCGGAAAGATCGACTCGCTCGTCGAGCTCCTCCGGGGCAAGCTGTCCGTCGGCGTGATGCGCGTGGTGACCGACCGCGACAAGGGGCTCTTCCCGGCGCCCTCGCAGATCCGCATGACGTGCTCGTGCCCGGACTGGGCGACGATGTGCAAACACGTCGCCGCGGTTCTCTACGGCGTCGGCGCGCGCCTCGACGAGCGGCCCGAGCTGCTCTTCACCCTGCGGAAGGTCGATCACCTCGATCTGCTGTCCGCGGGTGCGACGGCGCCGCAATCGGCGCGGCGCTCGGATGCGCGGACGATCGCGCCGAGCGATCTCGCGAGCGTCTTCGGAATCGAGATCGACGGCCGGCCCGAAAGGGGCGTCCAGCGCGCGAAGGTTCGACTGCCCGCGCGCGCGCCTGCCGCTCGCTCACCGGCCGCGCCCACCGCCAGGGGTCATGGTCACGTGCCCGCCGCTCGCCGCTCGGCGCTCGCCGTCGAAGCGATCGTCGATCGCATCGTCGATCTGCTCAGGGAAAACAAACGGGGGCTTCGCGCGGAGCAGATCCGGGCCGCGCTGGACGTCGAGGCGAAGGCGCTCCCTCGGCCCCTCGCTGCAGCGCTCGCGGCCAACAAGGTGCGAACGACGGGTCGAAAGCGCGCGACGACGTACTTTGCGACGTGACGCTGATCAGCGCCGCGCGCGCGGGCCACCCGCGACGTCGGCCGCGTAGGCGGGACGACTGCGCCAGGGCCTTCGGCTGGCCCGCTACCAGTCGACGACGTCGTTCGAGCCGCCGAAGGCGCCGGGAAATCCCTTGAAGTGTGGCAGGTCGTCCTTCACCGGCAAGAGCGCGCACTGGCACTGGATGTGGAATTGCGGTTCGAACGAGCCCTCCGAGCACCGTGCTCGAACGCGCCGCCTTCCGTCCCCGCAGGGGCTGCGCTGCAAGGGCTGGCCCCCCAGCCCGGGCTTCAGCGCACCGTCGCGGCGACCCGGCGCAGCGCGCCTGCGGGATCGTCCGTGATGGTCTCGTGATGCGCCAGGATCACGCGCCGCAAGTCCGGCGTCGCAAGGCGCTCGAGGTGGGCGGCGAATGCGGCTTTGTCCTTGATGAGGAGCAGCCTCGCAACGCGCGAGACGCGTGGGCCGCCGCTCGAGCCGGTGACGTGGCGGAGCACGAAGCCCTGAACGCCCTGCAAATGCGGCATGTTGAACACGGCGTCGGCGAACACGGCGGAGACGCCGTCTTGGGCCTTCACCGTCATCACCGCTTCGAGCCCCTTCGTCCCGTCGACCACGCTCAACGACACGTTCGGATCGTCGGGAAGCGCCGTGAGGTCGACGACGCTGGGCTCGACCGCGGCGACCTTCTCGTGCGAGCCGGGAGGCGCGAGCACCTTCGCGTTCGGGTACCGCACGTGAAACGCGTGCAGGTCCAGTCGATGCCATCCGTTCGGAACGACGAGGTACGCCACGCGCCCCAGCGCGTCGACAGCGCTCATTGCGCTCGCGTCGAGCGCGACGGGATTGTGGACCACCAGGTCCCCGGACCCGAGGCGCGCGACCGTCATCACGCGCTTCAGGGGCATGTTCGGGAGGCTCCCCTCGACACGCCAGAGGTTGTCTTCGAGCGGCTCGATCGGCCCGTGCGGAAGAACGGTCCATGTCTCGTACGAAGCCTTCGCCATACCGGTTCGATAGCGGCCGCCGGTCGGGGGCGCCACTCGGTGTCTTCGATGACGAAGGCAGACTCGAAGAGCCTGGATTCCCGTCTCCACCGGGTCATCGTCGTCGAGACGGAGCAGAACGTCGTGGTGACCGGTCCTTATCGTGCCGTTCGCCATCCGATGTATTCGGGTGCTCTCCTGGGGGCGCTGGCGACGCCGCTGGCGCTCGGATCGTACGTCGCGGAGGCGTTCTTCTTGCCGATGGTCGTGCTGTTCAGGGTCGCCTCCTCGCCGAAGAGCGCTTCCTCGCCGTCGCCCTTCGCGGTTACGGCGAGTACATGTGTCGGACGCGCAAGCGGCTCGTTCCCGGCGTCTGGTGACCCCCCGCGCCATGGTCATGGCGACACGACGTCTGCCGGCGATCGGCGGTTGCCCTTGCCCCTTCAGGCCGGAGGCGGGACGCTCTGGCGCTTCGGCGCGGGCGGACGCGCGCTGAGAGGCCGCGCAGGGTCGTTGCTCCGGCTGTCCAGCGCTCCCTCCGAGATGGCCGATATCCACTCGTCGAACAGCTCGCTCCGGTGCTCCAGATCGATCTCCACGTCTTGCTCCGCAACGGAAAAGTCCGAGCGGCTGGCCGTGATCGAGAAGAGCATCGAGGCGTCGGCGCTGTGTCCCTCGTCGCGCACGCCGTGTCGATCGAAGAACGTCGTGTCGATCTCGCGAAACGCACTGCGCGCCATGCTCGCGAGGGGAGGAAACGTTGCTGGAATGGTCGCCTCGGCGGAGGCCAGCACCGCGCAGGCGACCGAGAAGGGGCGCTGCTCTACGACCTCGCGGAGGTGGTCGTTGATCCGGCAGACCGACGGCAGCGTGGGGAAGCCCTCGGCCGCCGGCTCCGAAACACCCATCGACGCGAGCATTCTGAGATAGAGGCGGGGGTGAGCCGAGTTCAGATCACCGCAGCCCATCTCTTCGTAGATATTGTCCATGAGCGCAAAGCGGCTTCGCAAGCTCGGCGCATGCCCGCCGAGCGAGCAGAGGAGCCCCGTGAAGGGAGCCACGATCCCGTAGAAGCTCGTGAGAATGAACGCCATGGTGTGATGAGGCAGCGTCGCCCCGCCGGCGTTCCAGAGGAACGGATGCGAGAAGAGCCGATGATTTCCGGCTCGGCGTAACAGGCCGTCGAAGAACTCGCGGTTCTCCGTGGCCCGCTCGCTCGACAGATCGTTGGCTTCGAACGGACTCTTGAAATGTTCCATGCGTGCCCCTCCGCTGGAAGTGCAGTTTGGAGTCGCCCCGACGAATGGGTACGACCCGGCATCAGGCAGAGGTCACTATGAACCTCTTTCGACCGACAGACCAGTTATCGACTCATCCGAATGCGCATAGCGAAGGACCACGATTGGGCACATCGGAAGGGCATATCGGCGAAGTGCTCGGGGAGCGCGGTTCACCATGAGGGGAGTCTCTCCCCGCGCGCGGATGGGTTTGGCTGAGAAAACGTGAGCGGGCGTCCGCCCGCTCGCGTCGACGTGATCGCCCGAGGATTGCAGGTTGCCAGGCCGTCCGCATGCGGGGGTCCAGAAGCTTCGTGTATTGCGCGGGCCGGCCGTGTATGCCTACATGCCCCGGAGGGGGACGGAGTTCCCGAGGGTAACGAGAAGAGAGGGGCCCGGAGGTGAAGACGATGCAAGAGCTTTCTATCGAACGATCCATCGTGACGGCCGGCGCGGATCCGGTGCGTGTACTGTCGGTGTTCGCCACGCGCGGTTACGCGAGCGCTCGCGAAGCGACGCAGGCCATCTTCGGGCTCATCAATGAGCTCCTCGGGCTCCGCATCTGCGTGCTCACACGGATCGACCTCGAGGCAAACACCCTCACGGTGCTCGAGGCCTCCGACCGCGCAGGGCTCGGCATCGTGAGCGGGATGATGCTTCCCGCCGACGAGATGCCCTGCGCGTGCGTCGTCCGGAAGGCGGTGGCATTGCGAGAGTTCGATCTCGAGGCGCATCCGGCTTTCCGCCTCTTGCCGGCGTGCACGAGGCTGGGCCTCCGCTCGTACATCGGCGTCCCGCTCCGGCGGAGCGATGGGACCATCTGGGGAACGCTGGCCGCGACCGACACGAGGACCTTCGAGACGACGGAGGCTCATCTCCAGACGCTCACCGTCCTAGCGCGGCTGGCGGTTCTCGAGTTCGAAGGCGAGGAGCAGCGCGCGACCCTTGCGGGCCGAGCCAAGGTCCTCGGGGACCGCCTCGCCATGGTGGAGGCGCTCGAGGAAGAGCGCCTGTGCGCGGCGCGCGTGCAAGCCGTGCTCGAGGCCGCCGTGACCGTGAGCCACGAGGTGAACAATCCCCTCACGGTCCTGCAGCTCCGGTTGGGTCGCCTCATGAGCAGCCTGTCGCCAGGCACCGAAGCCACCGAGCACCTCGAGGTTGCGATGGAGGCGGCCCGTCAGATAAGCCAGGTCACGATGCGGTTACGAAACGTCGTCCGCCTCGTGAGCACCCATTACCTGTCGGGCGACACCCAGATGCTCGACCTCGGGGCGTCTCTCGAGCACGACGCGTTTGGCCCCGAGCAAGAGGTAGCGCGGTCCATTCCAGCGTGACCACCCCGCGCCGGGCGCGAACACCCGAGGGACCGACGATCAGAGCGTCGCGCTCTTGTCGACCGTCGGGCGACGCGCGGGCGTCACGGAAGGCGCGGGGGAAGGGGGAGGAGACCGCGGGGCGCGGCGGCGCCCTGATCCTCCCACTGGCCGGTACCCGACGCCGCGGCGAGCAGCTTGACGGCCACCTCTTCTCCGAGCGACCGGTGGTTCGCGACCCAGACCTCGCCCATCGAGCCGCGGCCGAGCGGGCGCACCAGCTCGTATTTGCCGCCCAGGACGTAGCCGGCCGACCCGAGGCGGGCGAACAAAGTCGGCAAGAGCGGGAGCACCGGCCATCGGTTCCCGCGCCACGACCGCGAGACTGAAGCTCCGGCGTGTTCCTCCGGAACAGCCTTACGAGGATCTCGCCGCGAACCGCGGCGCGTCGGTCGTAGAAACGCAGGTAGCGGCCTGTGAGGGCCGTCGGCACAACGGAGGCGCCTGCCTTCGTTGCTGCGCGTTCCCATGGCGGGATACCGTTGAACGATGGGCTCGATCTCTTCCGCCGTTCGCGCTGCTGCGCTCGTCACCGTCGCCACCGTCGGCGGGTGCAGCTCGGACGATCACACGACCGCGCCGCTAGGCTCGGACGGGGGGTCGAGCGACAACGGTGGAGGCTCGTCGTCGTCCGGAGGCGCCTCGTCGAGCAGCGGAGCCTCGTCGAGCGGTGGAGCGTCGTCGAGCGGCGGCAGCACGCCGCCGCCGACGAATCCGCAAGACGGCCTGCCCGCGGGCTACCCCGACGGCCACGCGACGATCCCCGCCGCGGGTCAAGCCGAGGACGTGTCGTCGCCCACCACGATCGTCGGAATGGGCACCCCCGCGAGCTGCACCGGCGACGCGTTCGTGGCCGCGGTCGCGATGGGCGGCGTCATCACCTTCAACTGCGGCCCTGATCCGGTGACCATCGTCCTCACGTCGACGGCCAAGGTCTTCAACGACAAGGGAACGAAGCTCGTCATCGACGGCGGCAACAAGGTGACGCTGAGCGGCGGCGGAACGACCCGTATCCTCTACATGGCCACGTGCGACAAGGCGCAGGTGTACCCGCCGGGACCGGGCGACTGCAACACCAACCCCGGCGTACAGCTCGTGGTCCAGAACATCACGTTCGTCGACGGCAGCGCGAAGGGCATCCCCGACGGCACGAACAACGACGGCGGCGGCGGCGCCATTCACGCGCAGGGGGGGAGTCTCAAGGTCGTCAATTCGCGCTTCTTCAACAACATATGCGACGACCTCGGCTCCGACGTCGGGGGCGGCGCGATCCGCAAGCTCGACTACCTGGTCGCGTCCGGCGCCGGCCCGGCCCGGCCGGTGTGGATCGTCAACAGCACGTTCGGCGGCAAGGCCGGCGTCGGCAACTCGTGCGCGAACGGCGGCGCGCTCAGCAGCATCGGCGTCTCGTGGAACATCCTCAATACGCTGCTCTCCGAAAACACCGCGGTCGGCCACGGCGCCAACAGCGGACAGGGCGGCAACGGCGGCGCGATCTACAACGACGGCAACGAGATCGTCCTCGACATCACCAGCAGCCTGCTCGAGAACAACAAGGCGAACGAAGGCGGCAGCGCGGTCTTCTTCGTCAGCAACAACAAGACCGGGTCGATCACGATCCAGGACTCGATCACGCGAAACAACCCCGCCGGCACCTTCGAGACGGCCGGCCTCCCGGGCTTCTACGTCATCGCGAAGGCGCCCGCGCAGAACATCAACTCGCAGATCCTGCGCTGAACCGATGTCGGGTTACGGCGGCGTTCCACCCTCGATCACAGTGCCCGGACGCCGCGGAGTGCGCGCCCGGAGCCACTGGAGGCCTCGCGTCATGAAGCCCCAGTCCACCATGTGCCCGACGTTGCGCTCCTCGGCGCGATACGGCCACCCGAGGCCGGCGAGCGCGGCGGCGAACGCGCGCGAGTGGTCCGCCGTTTGCGGATCGGCGGCGCTGACGCCGATGAAGACGGGCGCGCGCTTCGCGCTCGTGGCCCCGCTGTGCACCCACGAGGCGCCGCCCGCAAGGACGATGTATCCGTCGGTATCGAGCGCGCCGCGCACGGCAAGCGAGCTAGCGTAATAGGCGCCGCTCGAGAAGCCGACGACGAACGTCTCGTCGAAGCCGTGCCCAAGCCGCCGCTCGAGGTCCGCCCGCGACCTCTGGAGGTTCGCCAGGATCTCGGGCTCCTGTTTCTCCTCCGCGGCGCGCGACGTGGGCCACACGTAGCCGCCCTCCACCGCCGGAGACGTGGGCAGCATGACGGTGAAACCGAGGCGCTTGGCGTGAATGGCCATGCCTCTCTGCTGCAGCCACTGGAACCCCGGCGTCGCCGCGAGCAAGCCGTGAAGGTAGATGACGAGCGTCCGGCGACCGTCGTCGGGTAGCCCGCCGTCGAAGAAGCAGACGTGGTCGGAGAGCTCCGACACCTCCGGCGCGCACCAGGGCTTGGGGGTGTGCGCCGCAGGCGCGACGCGGTGAGAGTCGTCGGCGAACGCGTCTCGCGGCCGGCTCAGCACGCACGCGATACAGACGAATCCAGCGGACCAACGACCCATGACCGATGCCGTCTAGCATGCGGGGCCGGCGTGTCCGAGCGGGCTTCGTCGAGGCCGGCATCCCGCGGAGCCGGTGCCTCAAGAAACCGGGGCCAAGACCCCGCCTCACCTCAGCTCGAAGGAACAAGACATGGAGTCCACCGATTACGTCGGAGCGTTGCTCGACTCCGGTCGCAAGCGCGCACAAGCCGAGGGCCACTGCATCACCTTCCAGGAAGCCGATCAAGAGCGGGCACCGAGTGAGCTCGTGCGGGTGTGCAAGCCCGGCGGCCGGATCGGCCTCGCAAACTGGACCCCCGAGAGCTTCATCGGGCAGCTCTTCAAGACGATCGGCCGGTACGTGCCTCCAGCCGCCGCCGTGAAGTCGCCCGCGCTGTGGGGAACGACCGCGCGACTCGACGACCTCTTCGCCGCGAGCGCGAGCCAGATCCGCACCACCAGGCGAGACTTCGTCTTTCGCTACCGGTCACCGATGCACTGGGTCGAGGTCTTCCGCACCTACTACGGTCCGCTGACAGGGCTTTCGCGGCGCTCGATCCCGACAAGCAGACGGCGTTCTCCCGGGACATTCTCGAGCTGATCGAGCGGGGGAATCGATCGGGAGACGGCTCGCTGGTTCTGCCGAGCGAGTACCTCGAGGTCGTCATCGATCTCTGAACGAGCGGGCGCGCTGTCGGAGCGTTGGAGGATATCGCGCGGAATTCCCGCAGAAATACCGCCCGTGCGAAGTCGGAATTCGTCTTACCCTGTCGCCGAGAAGGGAGTCGATCGACGAGGCGCCGGCCCCATGGACGCCTCGCTCTTCGGGCGAGGCGCGGGGGAGGGGCTCGGCGTGCACATCTGCACCGGTCCGGTCGCCATCAAGGGCGCGGAGCTGGGCGACATCCTCGAGGTGCGCATTCTCGACGTGAAGCCGCGTCCGTCGGGCAATAGCAAATTCCCCGGCAAATCCTCGGAAGCAACGCGGCCGCCTGGTGGGGATTTCACTACAAAGATCTCATCGAAGAGCCCAAGCCACGCGAAGTCATCACCATCCACGAGGTCGATTCGACGGGCGCGGCCGACCTTCTGCGCGAGCCTGGGCGTCACGGCGACACGGCGTTCGGCGCGTCCCAAAGTGCGATCGGCCTGTCGCGGGTCGCACAAATTGTTGTTTGGCGAACGGCGCCCCGACGCGTTTCGGCGCGCAAATGGGAATGGCACGCACTTCGCTCTATCGTGGTCACATGAGGAAGTCGTTGCGTGGAAGCGTGCTTGTCTTACCGCTGGCTCTGATGTCGTTTGCATGCGGCGGCAGCGCGTTCACTACCGACAGCGACGCCGGCAACGGCGGCACCAGCAGCAGCGGATCTAGCGGGAGTAGCAGTAGCGGGAGCGGCAGCGGCGGAAGCAGCGGCAGTGGAAGCGGGAGCAGCAGCGGGAGCGGGGGCAGTGGAAGCGGGGGCAGTGGAAGCGGAGGCAGTGGAAGCGGAAGCAGCAGTGGAGGAAGCGCCGATGGCGGCGCCGGGTCTCCGTGTCCACTCCAGGCGGGGGGCGGCAAGAACATATGCGCGCCGCAAGGCCTCGAATGCGAATACGGCTCGAATCCCGTCGAGGGCTGCGACTCCGTGGCGACTTGCCAGGGATCGTGGCAGGTGAAGGGGCCCACGGACTCGAATTGTTCCGTGAGCCTCGGGTCGGCGTGCCCTTCCACGTTCGACGGCGTCACCGAGGGCTCCGCGTGCCCGAACGACGGCCTGATCTGCAACTACCCCCGCGGCCGGTGCGCGTGCGTCGTGTCGCGCGGAGGCCCGATCCTGCAGATCGATGCGTCCACGCAAGGCCGGTGGGCCTGCCAGCATCCAGGGACGGCGGGCTGTCCGATGCCTCGCGCCCCGCTCGGCAGCGCCTGCACGGCGAACGGCCTCTTCTGCGACTACGGCACGTGCAACGTTCCCGGTGGCACCGCGGAGCAGTGCGAAGGCGGTATCTGGAAGGAAGCCGCCGTCGCCTGCCCGGTATTCGCCGCCGCTCAGTGAGCCCGGCCGCGCCCCGGGACACGACGACCGAGCGCGTCATCGGGCCCGCCCGGGAGGGCCCGACCGTCGCGGGTGCCGGCTACGGGAGCCGCCCCGCGCCGCTGCAGGGCTCGCACGACACGCGCCCCGACTGGGCGCAGACCGTGCACGCTTCCACGGGCGACGGCGCTCCCGCGGTGCTCGAAGCCTTGCGAACTACGCGCGTTCCGTCGCACGTGGCGCACTTGATCCGGCCGTTGCCCTTGCAAGCCCAGCACATCCCTCCGCTCGTCATCGTGCCAAGGTAATCACTCCGCCGGCCTCGCGCCGGTTCAGGCGCACGTGATCCCAGTACGGGTGGAGGGGCGCCATGTTTGCGGAGTACCCTCGACCCACCACGTGAACGTCGAGCTCGCCCCCCACGACCCTGAACGACGCGCCGGCCCTGAGTCGGCTCATGCAGCTCTACGTCCAGTCGTCCAGTCGTTCGACGCGCGGGCGAGGGTGGCCTTGCCCGCAGGTGAGCCCGGGCCAGACCCGCCGCGCCGCGCGCGTCAGTACGCGGCCACGAAGGCCGCGTGCAAGCCCACGGCGAGGGTGTGGCCGTCGTCGTCGGCGTCGCTGAAATTCCACAGCTCCGTCGAGAGCTTGAGGCGAAACCCCCGCTCGAACGCGTAGCTCGCGCCCAGCGTGTAGCGAACGATCGAGCTCCTTCGCCGGAGCGGGACCTCGTCTTCGGGGTCCGCGACGAAATTTCCGACGCGGTAAAGGCCGTCGACGCGGGCCATCAAGTCGAGCGCCGGCGAGAGGGGCTGCTCGATCTCCACGTACGCGCCGTGCTTGAACACGGCGTCGCCGGTCGCGCTCACCGGAAGCGCGAACCGGGCGGGATCGGTGACATCGATCTGCGTGCGCCGCACCAGGTACTCGAGGCGCACGTTGGTCAAGGCCAGGCGCAGGGAGATGTCGCCGCCGACGATCGCGTAGGAGAGCGAGTTTCCGGGATCGTAGGTCCCGTACATCCCGCTCCCGCCGATCGTCACGTCTGAAAGCGCACCGAGCTTTTGCGTCCATGCCAGGCGGGCGCCCACCGACGGAAAGCCATTGTCGTCGACGTAGTACGGCGTCCTCGAGAGCGTGAAGTCGAGGTCGACCGGATGCGCGTCTCCGGAGCGGAACCCCTGGACGGCGTAGACCGCGTAGTCGATCTGCGTGTCGTCGCCGAACCAGTGCGTGCCGTTGATCTCGACTCCGTTGTCGGGGAACGGGCTCGGGAGGACGCCCAGATTCCAGGCGCGGAGTCTCAGCATCCGGCCCATGTCGTAGGGCAGGGGTTTGTCGCTCAACTTGTGATTCGCGACGTCGTGTCGAAGGTTGAACGCGCCGAACGTCGGGCTGAACCGCCCCGCGCGGACGTTGAGCTCGTCGGCGACGCGGTAGTCGGCGTAGGCCATGTCGAGCTCGAACCCGTGGCAGCCGAAGCAAACCTTCACGTTTGCGGAGAGGTGGTCCGAGACGTCGACCGCGAGCTTCTCGGTCGCCTCGAGTGTGAAGCCGTCGAAGCCGTACCATCCGTTGCCTCCTGGAACGGTGGCTCCGGAGGCAGACGTCCCCGTGGTGTCCCGGTTCAGGTTCCCGCCTGACGTGGGCACGAGGAGGTAGTCGACCTGCACGCTCCCGGCGAAGTTACGGTCGACGGCGTCTGCCGCGGAGGCCACGAGCAAGATGGCAAGGGCCGCGAGCCACGATGCGAGAGGCGCGCCGCGGGTCATCGGCCGCCCTCCTTGGCGTCGTCGCGCGTCAACTGGCCCGCCGAGTAGTAATGCAAGAAGCGAAGAATGGGCACTTCGTCTTGCCGCGAGATGCCGCTGCCCGGCTGGCGCCGCATCTTGGCCACGTAAGCCACCCAGTACGCGTCTTCGGTGATGCCACTCTCGAGGGGGCGTGACAGCGAGTGGCACTTCGAGCATCGCTGCGCGAAGACCGCGTAATCGCCCTGCACGTCGGAGGGCAGCTTGGTGACGTCGAGCCCGTCGTCGCGGCCGGCGCTGGGGCACCCGACGACGGCAAGCACGAACGCGACCGCACTCGCGATGACCAGCCACGCTCGTACAGGCCGCGCCCTACCGTCTGGGATCACTCGAGCGCCTTGAACGTGAGCGCGACGGAGGCCCACGCTTCGCCGGTGTCGGCGCTCGGGATCGTGACGCCCGCAGTGCTCGCGCGGATGCACGACGCGACGTCACCCATGTCGACGCCGGAGACCGTCGCGTTGATGACCCGGCCCTGGTCGTCGCACGTGAGGCGCATCGTGCCGCTCGCGTCGGAGGTCGCCGTGTGGGCGCTCAGGGCAGCGTCGTAACAGCGCTGCCACGCCACCCCGGCGCGCGCGAGGGCGTGGGCCACGGCGCCGGTGGTTGCACCCCCGCCGGCCGCCGTCACGCTCCACGACAGGCGGCCGCGACGGACCGTCGCCCGGGCCGGCTCGATGGCCAGCCCGCTGACCGGAGCGAGGTCGGGGCGCACGGCCGAATCGGTGTGCGCCGGCGTGGCAGGTAGCGGCACGACCTCTAGCGACCTCGTGGATGCCGGCGCTGCGGGCGCGGGGGTCGCGATGACGACCGGCGGCGGCGCGGATGGGGCCGGAGTGGCCGGGCCGGGGGGCGAGGCGCTGATCGCCGTCGACGAGCCCGCCGGGTTTCGCGCGCGGTGCGGGTCGCCCGTCGCCGCCGCGGCCGCCCGGTGCACCGGGGTCATGAGCTCTCGGCTCTCGTCGCTAGCCGTCGAGAATAGAGTCGAGACAGGAGGGGTCTGCGGCGTCTCGGCGATCGCGGTCGGGGTGGCCCGCGCTGCCAGCCCCGAGACCGTCACTGGCGGCCCGGCGGCAGGCGCCTTCCACGGCCGGACGATCGCGGCGGCGCCGAGGAACACGAGCGGGACGCCGAGCTGGGCGGCCCGTCGCAGTCGACTCCGCGCCTTCGCTCTCGCGGATGCGCCCTGGGACGCGGGCCGTCCGTTGACGGCATCGAGGGCGGTGGGAGCGGGCGGTTCGCTCGCAAGCCGTGGGATGCCCACCGACGAGAGCGTCTCGGCGCCGGAGGCGTCGAACGGCGGTCGCAGCCCGGACGCGGACACGAGCGTCGGGGTCTCGAGGCGGTCGCCGGCCGCTCGCAGCTCGGCTCGCATCTCGCGTGCCGTGGCGTACCTCTCGGCCGGCCGCTTGCGGAGGGCCTTGAGGCACACCTCTTCGAGAGCGCGGGGCACGCCCTCTCGGATCTGGCTCGGCGGCGGGGGCTCGTCAGTGAGGTGCTTGACCAGGAGGTCGAGCGCGTGCACGGCCTGGAAGGGAACGTGACCGGCGAGGAGCTGATACAGCACGACCCCGACCGAATAGATGTCGCTCCGCGCGTCGGTCGGCTCGCCTCGGCACTGCTCGGGAGACATGTACTCGGGGGTGCCGATGATCGTGTTCTGCATCGTGATCGCCGGGCCGCCAGCGCGTCGCTGGTGGTCGTCGCTCGCGTCCGCGATCTTGGCGATTCCGAAATCGCAGACCTTGACCAGTTCGCGCGGCCGCCCCTCGTCGTCGACGAGGCTCACGATCATGATGTTCTCGGGCTTCAGATCGCGGTGGATGATGCCGAGATCGTGCGCGACCGCGAGGCCGCTAAGCGTTTGACACAGCAGGTCGATGATGCGCCGGTCGGGCAGCGGCCAGTCGCGGTCGAGCACCTGGAGCAGGTCGAGCCCGTCGAGGAGCTCCATCGCGATGTAGAGCAGGCCGTCGGGCTCCTCGCCGAAGTCGACGATCCGAACGGAGTTCGGGTGATCGAGGAGCGACGCGGCCTTCGCCTCGCGCCGCAGTCGGGCGGCGTACGTCGCGTTCTTGGAGAGCGACTCATGCAAGACCTTGACGGCAATGGCCTTGTCGAGCGCGAGATGACGCGCACGATATACGACGCCCATGGCGCCGCTCCCGATGAGAGCCTCGATCGCGAATTTGGAGGCGATCACACGGCCGATGAGCGCGTCCTCCATCACAGGCCAATCGTCGCCCGGTGGGGTCCGGCTGACAAGACATTGATGGGCCTCGACCGGCCATAGAACGCTTCGGTCCTCGTCGTCGGCTCGCGGGAGCGAACCGGCATGTGCCTCGCGGGCGAGGTGTTGTGCGGCACGCGCCAGCGCGCCCGACGAAATAGATGAGCCACGTTGGCCGTGGCGCGACACCTGGACCGTCGATGGCCACGGGCAGACACACGGGTGGGGGTCGGAGCGGCGTCGCCGGCGACGGCCGCAATGGCCTCGGGAGTCAGGCTGGCGACGACGTCGCTTCAGGGCCGGTGCCAGCGGGCGCGAGATGAAATCGGCGAGGTTCCGTCACCGGTTGACTTTTCCAATCCCTGCCGCCGAGTGCGACGAGCGAGCCAGAAAACGTTGCGCGAAGGAGGCCCGCCGACGCGGGTCCGTCGACCACGACCGATAGCGGCGGGCTCGTTCCGGCGGGCGACAGCGGCACGTGCCCCGCGCCGGTCGGCGTCACGGCGCAGCAGACGACGGCGCTGCAGATCGTCAACCAGACGCGCGCCGCGATGGGCTCGCCCTGCGCGACGATGGTGGCCTCGCTCAACACGTCGGCGACCAAGCACTGCGCCTACTACGCGGCGAACGCGTCGAACCAGACCTGCATTGCCAATCCTCATGCCGAGGTGTCGAGCTGCACCGATTTCGTGGCCGCGAACTTCGGAGACCGCGAGACCGACGCCGGATACTCCTGCAAGCCGAGCGCCACGCAGAGCTGCGAAGCGTCTGAAGTCATGGCCTTCGACGACGATCCGACCGCGGCTCTCGGCCAGTGGATCGGCTCCATCTACCACCGGAGCCCCCTGCTCGATCCGCGGATCCGCGATTTCGGCTACGGGAACGCGACGAGCTGCGACACCATCGATCTCGGCGAGGGCGCGGGCTCCACGACGCCCGCCGACGTCATCGTGTCGTATCCCTACGACGGCATGACCGGCGTCGCGCGATCGTTCAACGGCGCGCAAGAGGAGCCGACGCCGCCCGTTCCCCCTGGCGGCTGGCCGAGCGCGCTCCCGGTGCACGTCTACATGCTGGCCACGAGCATCACGCTGACCACCGACGAATTCGGCGTCGAAGGGGGCGCTCAGCTCGCGCACCAGGTCATGACGCCGCAATCGGCGGGCGGGTACCTGGCGAACGCGCTCGTTCTCTACGGCAATGCCCCGCTGACCGCGAAGACGGCCTATCGCGTGCACGTGGCCGGGACCCGCCAGAACAAGAGCTTCACGGGGACGACGTCCGCGAACTTCGATGTGAGCTTCGCCTTCACGACGCAGTGACGGTCATCTGGTCCTGATGGTGTCCGCCTGCGAGAAGCACTGGAAGGCGCCGGCGCCGTCGGTCCGGCAGCAGAGGCGAACCAGTTCATGGGCGTCAAGAGCTATCGCCCGTCGACGTCTTTCGTGCGCGAGGGCTCCCGTTCGGGCTCGTCGCTTCGCGCCCCCGGTCCATCGGGCGCCGCCTGCACGGTTCCGAACCAGAACGACTCGGCCGACGGTCCGCATGCGGCCGGCAGACGGATCCGCTGGAGGCGTCAACCAGCCGGCGACGTTCCCATGGTCGGCGCCGAATTTCGCGAGCCTGGAGCTCGGCTGGGAGTCTTACCAGAGCGACTCGGCACGAACCCTGTACCTGGACGACATCGTCATCGCGAGGGAGCGCGTCGGCTGCCCGTCGATGACGCCCTGAGAGGGCCGCTCCCGAGAGGAGCGCAGCGCGAGTCAGTCTCCCGTGCGGTTCGGGGCACGCCAAGCTCGCTCGAACGGCAGCCGCCAGGCGTGGGGCGCGACGAGCTGATGGATCACGTTCGGTCCCCACGAGCCTGGGGCGTAGAGGCGTACCGGCGGCGGCGCCTCGAGCAACGGCGTCGCCTTCTCCCACAGTCGCTCGATGCCCTCGGCGGTCGTGAACAGAGTGTGATCGCCGCGCATCGCGTCGAGGATCAGCCGCTCGTAGGCCTCGAGCACGTCGCCCACGAACCCCGTATCGTGCATCGCGAACTGCAGGCTCAGCTTGTCGAGCCGCATGCCGGGGCCGGGGCGCTTGCCGTAGAACGACAGCGACATCTTCGACGCGTCGGCCAGGTCGAAGGTCAAGTGATCCGGGCCCTGGGCGCCGACGCCCGAGTTGGCGGGGAACATGCTCTTCGGCGGCTCGCGGAACGCGATGGAGATGATGCGCTGTCCTTCGGCGAGGCGCTTGCCCGTGCGCAAAAAGAACGGAATGCCGGCCCACCGCCAGTTATCGATGAAGCACTTGAGCGCGATGAAGGTCTCGGTATCCGATTCGGGATGGATCCCTTCTTCGCCGCGGTAGCCGATGTATTGCCCGCGAACGACGTCGGCCGGCTGCAGCGGCAACATGCTGCGAAAGACCTTGTTCTTCTCTTCGCTGATGGGATTGGGCTCGAGCGACGTCGGCGGCTCCATTGCCATGAACGCGAGGATCTGGAACAGGTGGGTGACCACCATGTCGCGAAAAGCCCCGACGTTCTCGTAGAAGTTGGCGCGCTTGCCGAGGCCGAGCGTCTCCGGCACGTCGATCTGCACGTGCTGGATGAAGTTGCGGTTCCAGATCGGCTCGAAGAGCCCGTTGGCGAAGCGGAACGCGAGGATGTTCTGGGCGGGCTCTTTGCCGAGGAAGTGGTCGATCCGAAAGATCTGCTGCTCGTCGAACACCTCGTGGAGGCTGGCGTTCAAAGACACCGCGCTCGCGAGATCGGTGCCGAACGGCTTCTCCATGATGACGCGGGACCGCTCGACGAGGTTCGCCTCGCCGAGCATTCGCACCGCAGACAGCGCCGCGCTCGGCGGTACGCTCAGGTAGTGCAGCCGGCGGCTCTCGCCGGTGAACGTCTGCTCGGCCTTCTCGACCGCGGCCTTGAGGGCGGCGACGCCAGCCGTGAGGGGTACGTAGTCGAGGGTCGAGGCGAACGCCGTCCAGTCGGCGTCGCTCACCTTGCGCGCCGAGAACTCGGCGAGCGCTTCGCGAGCGACCTTTCGAAAGCCGTCGGCGTCGAGCTCGTCGAGCGAGACGCCGATGATCCGGCACCCCGGGATGAACCCGGCGCTCGCCAGATGGAACAGGCCCGGCAAGAGCTTGCGTCGCGCGAGGTCGCCGGTGGCGCCGACGAGCACGACGAGGTGGGGATAGCGCGGACCGACCCGTGAATTGGCCTTTGCGGTCGCGGTCATGGGCTCGTCGTGGACGCGGTCGGGGTCTGTTTCGGAGCGTTCGCCGCCATGTTCGTAGCTCGTAACACGAACGCCGTACCGAAACTGTTACGTGGTCGTTTCGTCTCGCCGGCCGCAGGGCTCCGTGAAGCGCGCTCAAGTGCGCGTTCAGCCGTCGATGGCCTTGGCCGAGCCGGTGCGTTCGCGAAGGCAAACGGGGGAACGGAGCGGCCGGCGCGTGAAGTATACTGGGGGGGATGCGCCTCGTGCTTTCGCCGTCTCTCGCGCTCGCCGCGGTCGTCGCGTTTGCTTCGGTCGCCGCGTGCAGCAGCTCGGAGTCGGCCGCGCCCGTCGATTCGGGGTCACCGGGTGACGACGGCAGCACCGCGGGCTGCACGTCCCTTGGCGGCAGATGCGAGTCGTATTCGGCGGGGTGCCCGCTCTTGCAGCAAAACGGCGCGCTTTGCGGCAATGTCATTCTCGTGTGCTGCCTGCCCGCCGGCGGCGCCGTCATCGTCAGCCCCGAAGGCGGCGACGACACCGACGCCGACGCGATGAACCCTCCGCCCGAGGAGGCCGGCCCACCGGGTCCGCCGATCGACGCGGCGGCCCCTCCGAAGGACGCCGAGGCTCCGAAAGAGGCCGCGGTGCCCCCGAAGGACGCGTCGCTTCCGCTGGACGCCCCGCTCGACTGACGAGCGTCGTTGAGTCCATTTGCGCGCAGGCACCTCTAGATGACGAAAGCGCGCCGGGTGGCGCGATCCGAGCGCACTTCGAAGACGATCCCGCAGTGGACGCAGCGAAAGTTCACGCGGGCGGGGACCGAGGTGCCCCCCCAGAGAGCGTAGAGAGCCCCGGCGAACGTGTACTCGCGCTCCGGAGTGGCCGCGCGGCACGTTCGGTCCGTTCCGCACCGGCAGGTCGGCAGGTTCGTGGCAGTCCGGTAGGCAGGGAGCATTGGGCGGCCTCCTTCTCGGCATCCGCTCCGGAGCATTCGACTCGAGATACGTCCGGGCAAGTCCGGAGCCGAATTGTTCTCTCGCACGCGAGTGACCGACCGCGCTCCGCGGTCGGCTCCGCCTCGGTATCGACCCCGAAGGGTGGCCCTACTTCGGTCCGCGAGTCCCCGCGCTGCGCTTCGCGTCGGCCACGAAGGCGAGGCCCTGCGCGTTCAGGTCGACGTCGAACGCCAGGAACTTCTTCTCGGCCTCTCCGAAAGACGGCGCCTCTTCGGTGATCGCCGCTTCCCACGCGCGGGCGAGCCGCGCCGTCATCGCGGGCACTGTCTCGGAGCCGCGCGCGGCTTCGTCGACCCAGCGGCCCGCACGGTCGATGAAGCGAACGACCTGCGTCGCGATCGCGGCGGCGTCTTCGTAGGCGTCGAAGTGGGTGAGCGCGACCGCGGCTCGCCCGAGCGCGAGCACCTTGTCGATGCTCTGCCGGGCGAGCGCCGCGTCGAAGTTCGTGGGACTCGTCGACGGCATCGCGAAACGGCCCTCGCCCTGCAGCGCGGGGTAGACGAGGCCGAAGGTGTCGCCGGTGTAGACGGTATCGAGCGCGGGATCGTCGACGACGAAGTGGTGATTCGCGTGTCCGGCCGTGTGAAAGACCGTGAGCGTCGCGTCTCCGAGCGCGAAGCCCTCGCCGTCGGCCAGGGCGCGCACGCGCGCTTGGGGGATGGGCTCGATCGCGCCGTAGAGCGCCCGAAAGCGCGCTTCGCCGTACACGGCCGTCGCGCTGGCGACGAGCTTCTCGGGGTGCACCATGTGGCGCGCCGCGCGCGGGTGCGCGAGCAAGACGGCGTTCGGGCAGGCGGCCATGAGCGCGCTCGCGCCCGCGGCGTGATCGAGGTGCGCGTGCGTGATCACGATCCAGCGCACCTGCTCGGGGCGCATCCCGTTTGCGGCGAGCGCGGCGAGAAGCCTCGGCAAAGCGTGCGAGGTGTGCGCTTCGACGAACGCGCACTCGTCGCCCGCGATCCGCAGATAGCACGCCGTGAACCGAGGCGTGACGTCAGCGTCGACGGTGAAGCGGGCGTGGCTCGGCATCGCCCGCCAGCGTAGCGCTCACGAGCTCATTGGCACGCCGTGTAGGTGCCCGAGATCATTCCCGACGTCAGGTCGCGGTTCCTCCCGGACGACGCGAACGCCGCCGGGGTTCCCGCCGAGACGCACCAGACCTGAAGCGTGCCGCCGACCATGTCGCCCTTGCTGTCCCAGTGCATCACCGTGAACGTTCCCTGGAGCGAGATGTGTCCGGCGGTGGCGAGCGTCTGGAAGGCGGCGCCGGCCATGTTGGAGCCGACCGGGAACGACGAGCCGTAGTCGAGCTGGCTGAGCCCTTGCGCCACGCTCGCCCCCGTGACCGGCGCGCCGCCGCCGGCCGCGATGGCGTAGGCGACCGAGTACATCGCGTCGTAGGCCGGACCCATGCCCGCGGTCCCGGGGTTCGTCGAGTAGGCCCCCTTGTATGCCGCGTTGAACGCGTCGAAGACGGTGACCGACGCCGAGTCCGGGGTCACGCCGACGCCTCGCACCCGCGACCGGAAGTCGCTGGCCACTCCGGTCGGCAACGAGAGCCAGCCGGTGGTCTTGGCCGTGTCCGTGGCGATGTAATACGGCCTCTTGTTGGCGGGCGTGCCCGCGGTCATCAGCTGTTGCTCGAGCGGAATGACGATGCTGGCCACGGCCTCTTGAGCGATGACGAAGATGATATCGGGAACGCTCGCCGCGTACTTCGTCGCGATGGCCGCCTGCGCTGCCGTGTCGCTCAAGGCGTACTCGTCGATCGTGACGTTGGCCGCGGGGGAGCCGACCGTCAGATTCGAGCCGAAGGCGACGCTGCTGATGGCGTGGAGCGCGCTGCTCCCGAGCGCGTCGTTCCGGACGATGACGCCGAGCTTGAGGTTGGAGCGGCCGAGGCCCGTCAGCTGCGTGACGAGGGCGCCGATCTGGTCGCCATAAAGTGGAGCGCGCTGGCTGTCCGACGGGATGTCGCGCCACGTGAGGCCGTTGTCCTTGAGATCCGTGACCGGGTCGATCGGCACCGTGGGAGACATCATCAACATGCCGGCGCTCGCCGAGACCTGCTGGGTGATGTTGAGGATGTCTTCGGCGACGTTGGGGCCCACCACCGCGGCGACGTGAAGGTCGCCGGCCAGGTGGGTGGCCGTGCGAATGGTGTTTGCCGTCGGGTCGCACTCGACGACGAGGAGCGGACGCACCGGCCCGCCGTCGACCCCGGGGATGCCGCCGCCCGATACGCTGGAGTTGATCTCCTGAGCCGCGAGGAGCGCCGCTTGCTGCCTTGGAATGTTCGCCCCCGCGAGCGAGCCGGTGGTGTTGAAGATCGTCCCGACCAGGATCGAGTTGTCGTTCGTGTAGTCGCCGTAGAGCGCGCGGCAGTCCGGCGTGAGCAGGGGAGCGCACTTGCCGATGGACTGCACGCACACGGCCGGAACGACCCCGCCGTCGAGAATGCCGTTGAACGCCGCGTCGCCCGTTGCGGCGACCGAGCCGGCTTCCGTGGCCTCGGCCGACGCCCGGGCCGTGCATTGCGCGTTCGTGAGGCACTCCGGAGCCGTGGCGTCGTTGCCGCCGTCGATCGCGGCGTCGCTGGATGCGTTGGCGTCGGGGCGACTCCCTGGCGCGCCGTCTTTCTCCACCGTGCCGTCAACGCCGGGGGCCCGTGAATCGGTGAGCGTCGCGCCGTCGTCGCCGCCTGGCGATTCCAGAGAGCGGTCGGTGATGTCGCCAACGAGCTGGCATGCGCCCAGCGTCATGCCGACCGCGGCGGCGGTCAACGTCAACGTCAACGTCAGCGTCACGCCGCTCACGGTTCCCGCGCGTTTCATGCTGCCCCCGCTCACCAGGTACCCGACAGTTCGAGGCTCGACGTTCCCAGGCCGACCACGGGCAACACCTTCACGCGGCCCGCCGTCGACGCGGGCACGGGCTTCGATCTGGCGCCGGTCACGACGAGATAGGTGCCGACCACGAGCCCGACGATACCGACTCCGATGCCGACGTCTGCGAAATTGGCGAATCGCTTGGCGTCGTCGTTCAGGCTCACTCCGTCGGGAGTCGTGCAGGTATTGCCGCTGCACGTCGCGTCGCTGTCGTGTCGCTTCTGCAGGGCTTCGACCCCGAAGACCGCGCCCACGCCGACCGCCACGAGCCCCGCGCCGCCCACGACGAACCCGGCCACGCGCTTCCCCGGCGAACCCTCGGTGCTGTTCGGTTCGGGGACCGAATCGGGGAGAGCGCTGGGTTGCGCGGGGGCGTCGTCGAGCGCGCGGATCGTGACGGTCTTGGAGTCGGCGAGGCCGGCGACCTGCACCGCCACGTGCTGGTCGAGTTTTCCCGGGGCGCTCGCGACGACGTCGTGCGCGCCGGGATCGACCGGCAGCGCGCTGCTCCACGCCGCCTGGCCAATCGCCTGGCCGTCGAGCTTGATCGTGAAGCCCGCGACCGACGCGTTCGGTTCCACCGCGAACGTCAGGTGCGAGACCCTCGGTTCGACCTGCGCCAGGTGCTCTTGAGCGAGCTGCTCGCGGTCGCGTCGCCCGTCGGTCCGCGCGAGGCCGAGGGCCTCTTTGAACTCCGACCAGGCCGAGGCAAAGTGGCCCTGATTCTCGTGGCACACGGCCAGGTTCAGGATCGTTCCGCCACCGGGGTCGAGCCGCTGGCTCTCGGCGAGCTTGGGGCAGGCCTCGTCGAACTTGCCTTCGGCCATGAGCTTCTTGCCGTCAGAGAACATCTGCTCGGCGAGGTTGCGCGCGCCCACGTCGTCGGCGCAGGCGACCGAGGGTGCAAAGGGCGCGAGGGACGCGAGGCTGCCGAGCACGCCGAGCATCAGGTGGCGCCGCACCCCACGCATCCGCCGATGAGCGGCGACGGCGGCCCCTGATCCATCTCGCTCAGCGGCGGTCATCGAGGGGTCCGAAGGTTGGAGCGGGCGCCGCCCTGGGAGGGCTGACCGTCTGGGGTGGGGGCGGCAGGGGCGCTTCGTTGACGGGGATCGATCGAGGGGAAGCATAGGCAGGACCACGTCGGGGTGGAGGAGTAAGCGCGGAAGGTTGCGGAATTCGCGCGCTCTGCGAGGGAGTCGCGTCTGCCGTGGAGTCTGGTTTGGGCGTGTCCGCGAGGGCGGAGGCAGGAACCTTCGCCGTCTCCGGGGGCAGGTCGACCGCGGCGCTCGGCGGCTTGCTCGCGGCCGATGCGCCGGGCCGCTCCGAACCGCTTTGCGACATGCCCCAGACGGCGATGGTGGCGAGCACACCGAAGATCGCCGCCAGCACCAGGGTTGTTCGTCGGCGATGCATCGAGGAATCTCGCCAGGACCACTTCGACCCTCGCGCGGGGCCCGCCGGTGCGTCCCTGGCCGGGGTCATGGACATGACGCCCGCCGCGACATGAAGCGCCGGCAACGAATGCAACGCAAACTCTTCACTCGACGTGGCGTCGAGGAGCGCGAGCTGCTTTTCGATGATGGCCGAGATGGCCTGTCGGTCTTGCTCGAAGAGCGCGGAGATCAAGTCGCCGATGTCTCGCTCGGAGGCCCGCTCGGGCAAGCGAGCGATGCTCGCCTCGAGGTCCTTCTGCATCTCGAGCGCTGACGTGTAGCGGTTGTCACGGTCGACGGCGAGCGCGCGCTTGCAGATGCGATCGATGTCTTCGGGGAGGCCGGGGAGGATCGACTTTGGCGAAGCGGGCACGTCGCCCGTGACCAGCCGCTTCACGATGTTGACGTCGCGCGTGGGGGTCCCCCACATCCGCTGGCCGGTCAGCGCCTCGTAAAGGACCACTCCCAACGAAAATATGTCGGAGCGCCCGTCGAGCTCGACGCCGCCGATGTGCTCGGGAGACATGTATGCGATCTTGCCTTTCAAGATCCCGGTCTCCGTTTCCGTGGTGCGGCTCGTGGCCTTCGCGATGCCGAAGTCCACGATCTTGACCTGGCCCGCGTAGGTGAGGAAAATATTGTGCGGGCTCACGTCTCGGTGAACGATGCCGAGGGCCGCGCCGCCGAAGTCGGCGAGCGTGTGCGCGTAGTGAAGCCCGGCGCAGACGTTGGCCGCGATGCTCAGCGCCACGTGAATGGGCAAGGGCTGGGGCAAGAACCGCTGCACGATCTTGAGGAGCGGCTGCCCGTCGAGATACTCCATCGCGATGAAGTACTTGTCGTCCGCGAACCCAACTTCGTTGGTCTGAACGATGTTCGGGTGATTGAGGCGCGCCGCGAGACGCGCTTCGTCGAGGAACATGTCGAGAAAGTGAGCCTCGGCGACGAGACCCGAGAGGAGCCGCTTGATGACGACGAGCTTGTTGAAGCCCGCAGGCCCGCGCGAAATGGCCAGATACACCTCGGACATGCCGCCGCGGCCAAGCTGCGCGATAGGGTAATATCGCCCGCTAGAACCGCCGGAACCGCCGGGGTGAAACGGGCCAAGTGTGACGGCCGACATGGGCGAAAGCTCTCGGGGGACGGTAGCAGGGTCTCCGGGCGGCGAACAAGAGACTGTGCCTGATTCCTGAGGGCGACTTGCCAACTCGGAGCTTGCGCCGAAGCCATATTTCGGAAGCCCATCCTTCGGAAATCAGGTAGGGGGCGTCGCTACGCGTGGCTACGTCGCGCCGGCCGCGCGATCGCGAGGCATGACCACGGCGCGATTGGCAGGCGCGTGGCTGAGCCGTCGCCCGCTCCGCGAGCAACAAAAGTCGAGAAGGCGACGCAACGCGGGCGCTATCCACGCAGGTTTGGGGGGCGTGGGTGGCGTAGCGGAGGCGGGCGAGGCGCATGATGTGGCCATCACGTAGCCATGACGTGGGCGTGACCTGGGCATGACCTGGCCATGACCTGGGGCATCACCTGGGCAACACCTGGCCATCACCCTGGCCATCACCCTGGCCATCACCCTGGCCATGTGAAGGGCGGAGCGAGAACAGCGCGTCATCGGACAACGTAAGCGCGTCGGCCCCTTTCTCGCGCAGCCCCGCGCCTTTCTCGCTCGGCGGCGCGCATTCGCTAGACTCATCCGGAGAACTGACTCAAGATGAAAACGCTGCCGGATTGGCGCGCTACGCGCGCGCTTGAACGCGTCCCAGGCTCGATGGTCAGGGATGCAGCAACTCACCAAGGAGGCAAGGCATGCAACTTCCGAGAGGAATCTGCTGGTCGATGGTCGTCGTAGGAGTCGCGGGCATCGGCGCCCTCGGTTGTTCGCACGATCAGACGGAATCTGTCGCCTCTTCGGAGTCGGACCTGATTTCGTTTCCCATGAGCGAAACGCCCACGTTCACGACCGTGTTCAAGGCGCCCCTGGTCGTCGAGGGGCTCGCCGCCGACCGCGCCGGGAACCTGTACGCGTCCGGCAGGCAGGGCAACCCTTGCCCGGTCTGGCGCGTCCCCAGCACGGGAGGAGGGGCGGCGGTGGTGGTGGGCGATCTCCCGCCACCGTGCAGCCCGAACGGCGTCGCGTTCGACAAGACCGGCGACCTTTTCGTGGCCGACGGCTCCACCGAGACCAACGGAACCATCGGCGACCGGATCTATCGATTGACGCCCAACGCGGCCACGCCGCCCACGGCGACGCTGTTCGCCTCGGGCGTCCCCGGGGTGAACGGGATCGCGTTCGACCGCAAGGGCAACCTCTGGGCGGCGGACGGCACCACCGGGCAGGGTCGAATCTGGAAGGTCACACCCGCTGGCACCGTGACGGAGGAGTTCCGCGTGCCGCCCATGGCCAACCTCGTCAACGCCATCGCAACCACCCCGGACGGCGGCGTTCCCACGTTGACCGGCGGTGTGGGCCGTGACGTGAGAGCGTTGCCCCCCGGGACGCTGGTCGTCACCGATTCGACGCGGGTGGCCGGGAACACGGCGGGCACGGTCCCCATCGTGGCGAACGGCCTGGCGTTCGACCTCGTGGGAAACCTCTTCATCGCGGACACGGCGCGCGGCGCCATCTGGGAGGCGACCTTCGATCACGACGGCAACCTCCGCAGCCAGGTCGGCTGCGACACCACGTTCACGCCCGACACGCTGTGCCTGAAGAACATCTTCGTTCAGCACGCGCTGCTCGAAGGGCTCGACGGCATCATCCTCGATCAGCGGGGCGACATCTGGGGCGCAGCCAACGAGCGCAACGCGATGGTGCTCGTGACGCGAGAAGGCCGGGTCCAGGAGATCGTCCGCAACCCGCCCGACGCGACGACGAGGCTCCGCAACGGCGGACCGCTCGAGTTCCCGACGAGTCCCTTCCTCGTCGGCAACAAGCTCTGCATCACGCAGAGCGACACCACCCGGCGTGACAACTTCCCGAACACGGCCGGCGAAGTGGGACCTCCCGGACCGAACGTCGCGAAGATCTCCTGCCTCGATCAGCCGGTCTTCGTCCCGGGTCTGCCGCTGCCGACGCCGTGAACGGGAATCATCGCGCTCCGCCGTCTCGCGGCGGAGCGGAAGCCGCCCGGACCCGTCGGGCGATCGCAGCCCGAATTCCCGGTGGCCCCGTCACCCCTCGTTCGAGGGCCGACGAACGCTCCGAGCCGCGACGCTGGGCGAGGCTACGGGCGCCGGCCCTTCGAGTTGGGCCGAGCGAGCGGCAGCTCTTCGGGCGCATATACGCGCTCCGTCGGCTCGGGCAGTTCGACGAGCACGGCCGGCGGAGGGAGGCGCGCGCTGGCCGCCGAGCCGGGCATGAGGTTCGTCATGCCCATCGAGACGTGCGGCGGCGGTGAGGCGGACGGCATGGACGGCGCTGGGGTGGGGAGCGACATGCGAACGCCCGCGGCGAACGACGCCGCCGAGACCCCGACGAGGACGGCCGACAGCGCGACCGCGACCCATGCGTTCCTCGAGCCGAGCGGTAGAACCGGCGCTGGAACGGACGCCGGCGGATTTGATGCGAGGGTCGATGGTGACCACGGCGCCTTGGCGAGAGCGAGCCGCGGCGTGGGCGTGGGCTGCGCTGCCGGGGCCGTCCAGGTGGGCACGCGCGCGCTCGCCGCCGGCACGGCGAAGCTGGACTCGGGCGGCGTCTTGCGGGGACTCGGCGGCGAGGACGCCCGACGTTGCATGCGCCGTGCGAGCAGCTGCCCATCGCTCGAGGCAAAGGGCGCGAGCGCGAGCGCGAGGCTGGCGGCGCTGGTGAATCGACGGGACGGGTCCTTCTCGAGACACCGGGACACGACCGCGTGCAGCTCGTCGGGCAAATCGGTGCGGATCGCCTCGAGGGGTTCGGGCTGCTCGCGCATGACCCGCGTGCACACCTCAGGCAAGGTCTCGCCCTGGAACGGGGAGCGCCCGCCCGACAGGAGCTCGTAGAGGATCACTCCCAGCGACCAGATGTCGGCGCGCGCGTCGACGTTCTTCGACGAGCGCATCTGCTCGGGCGCCATGTAGACGGGGGAGCCCATGAGCGCCTGCGTGCTCGTCACCGGGCTCTCCTTGCCCAGGGGCGCGACGCCGGCCGCGAACTTCGATATCCCGAAGTCGAGCAGCTTCATGCGAATCGAGCCGTTGCGCTTGCGCGTGAGAAACAGGTTCGCCGGCTTGAGGTCGCGATGCACGATGCCCGCGGCGTGGACCTCGGCCAGCCCTTCGCACGCCTGGATGGTGAAGTCGATCGCTGTCGTCACGGGGATCCAGCCGGGATCGCCGACGACCTTCTCGAGATCGCGCCCGTCGAGGTATTCCATCACGAGGAACGGCTGGCCGTCGGGCAGCGTGTCGACGTCGAGGATGCGCGTGACGGCGTCGCTCGAGACCCGCGCGGCCGCTCGACCCTCCTGAAAGAAGCGCGCGACCGCGTCGTGCGTCGCGGCGAACCTCAAGAATTTGAGCGCGACCTTCTGGTTTAGCTGAACGTGCGTCGCGCGAAGCACCCAGGCCATTCCGCCGCAGCCGAGCACCTCCTCGACCCGGTACTTGTTGGCGATCACGTCTCCGGGTCCGAAGGGCGGCACCAGAGGGTTCACCGGCCCGACGAGCGCTTCGATGAACGGGAGCGTCTTCTCGTCCCCGGGATCGTCGTCGTCATCGACGGGCGCCTTTCCACGGCTCACCCAGCTCGTCGCCGACGATGACGTCGAGCCACGATCGCGCGCGGATGCCCCACGCTGCAGGATGCCACTAGGAAACAGCAGCGATTTGCTCGTCGACTTCACAATGACCGTCCGGATTGACGCACTTGCACACGCCATACCGGCGAGCTAGGCGAGGCCGAATTACCAGGCGCCGTCGACGTCCTTGATGAAGTCGTACGGGTACCCGAGCTCGGGAGCGCTCGCGGCGTCGAGGCGAGCGACGGCCTCGGCCGGGAGCTCGAGATCCCCGGCGCCGAGGTTGTCGTCGAGCTGCGCCACCGTGCGAGCGCCGAAGATGACCGACGAGACGACCGGACGCGCGAGGAGCCACGCGAGCGCGACCTGGCTCGACGACTTGCCGAGATCTCTGGCGACGCCGTCGAGCGCCTCGACGATGCCCCAGTTGCGCGGCGTATCGAAGGTCTTGTAGCGCTCCTTCCACTGAGCGAGGCGCGAACCCTCTGGCGCCGCCTGGCCGCGGCGGTACTTGCCCGTCAAGAGCCCCGAGGCGAGCGGCGACCAGGGCAAGATGCCGAGGCCGAACTTGGTGCAGAGCGGTACGTGCTCGCGCTCGAGAGCGCGCGTCGCGAGGTTGTAGTGCGCCTGGAGCGTCACGAAGCGATCGAGTCCGCGCTTGTCGGCCACCCAGAGCGATTCCATGAGGCGATACGCCGCGTAGTTCGACGCGCCGAAGTAGACGATCTTGCCGGCGCGCACCGCGTCGTCGAGGGCGCGAACGAGCTCTTCTTCCGGAGTCCGGCGATCCTGCATGTGAATCTGGTAGAGGTCGATCCGGTCGGTGCCGAGCCTCTTCAGGCTGGCGTCGATGGCTCGCAGAATTCGCATCCGCGAGGCCCCGGTGCCGTTCGGACCCGGTGCCATGCGAAAGCGTCCCTTCGTCGCGACGACGACCTGATCGCGAACCTTGCGCGCAGCGAGCCAGGCGCCGAGCACGCGCTCGGAGAGACCGTCCTGGCCGTACACGTCGGCCGTGTCGACGAAGTTGATGCCGGCTTCGAGCGCCCGGTCGAGCACGGCGAAGCTCTCTTTCTCGTCGGAGCCGACCTTGTGCATCATCGACTTCGCGTCGGCTTCGCCGAACGTCATCGCGCCGAGGCAGAGCACCGAGACCTGCGTGCCGGTCACACCCAACTGTCGGTATCGCATAGCCAGGCACTCTACAGAAATGTGAGCAACCATCCACGACGACCGGCGTCCGTGCGAGCCTTCGCTCGCGCGCCCTCGCGCGAGCCCGACCCTCCATGCCCTACCAGACCGCATCGATCGCCTCTGCCGACGGAACGACGATCCGCTATCGTGTGTCGGGCTCGGGTCCCAGCGTCGTGTTGCTCCACGGCGCGATGCAAGCCGCGCAAAACTTCACGAAGCTCGCCCGAGCGCTCGCCGACTCGTCCACCGACTCGTTCACGGTCTTCGTGCCGAACCGTCGCGGCCGCGGAGGGAGCGGTCCCTTCGGCCCGGCCTACGGTCTCGACGCGGAGTGCGCAGATCTCGAGGCGCTCCTTCGCGAGACCGGCGCCCGCTGCGTGTTCGGCTTGAGCTCGGGCGCGTTGATCGCTCTCCACGCGGGACGCAGGCTCTCCGGGATCGACAAGCTCGCCCTCTACGAGCCGCCGCTGAAGACCAAAGCGTCCGATCCGACGACCTGGGTCTCGCGATATCTGCGCGAGCTCGACGGCGGCGACCTCGCGGCCGCGATGGTCACCGTGGTCCGAGGGACGGGTGACGCCTCGCCGCTCACGCACGTCCCACGCTGGGTGCTGGTCCCCCTGGTTCGCCTGGCCTTGCGCCTGTCTGCGCGCGCGAAGGGCGATGTCTCGCTCCGGGACCTCATCCCGACGCTCCGCTTCGACGCCGAGCTGGCGCGCGAGTCGGAGGGAGCGCTCGCAGGCGTCGGAACGATTCGCGCCGACGTGCTGCTCCTCGGCGGCGAGCGCAGCGCGCGGGCCCTTCGCGTTGCGCTCGACGAGCTCGCGCGCCGGTTGCCGAAGGCAAGGCGAGTCGAGTTCGCGGGGATCGGACACCTCGCCGCCGACGATACCGGCCGCCCGCTGGACGTGGCCGAAGCCTTGCGTCGGTTCTTTCGCGACGCGCCCTGAGGAGCTAGCGCAGCGGGGCCGGTCTCTTGGCGGCGATCGACTGGCTGCAGCGGGCGCACCGACGCACCTCGACGCACAGCCCCTCGGGCCAGATGGTGGCGAAGCGACGCACTTCGTGGGGTTCGAGGCGCTCGACGAGATCGAGCCGCGGCCAGGACTCGGCGTCGTAACGCTTCTCGCACGCGCCGCAGGTGAGGGCGGTGGACCGGGCCGACGTGGCCATCGGATGGACTCGCGGCATCGCGCTCGGGCAGGCCGACACGCAGGTCACGGTGCGCTCGCCTTCGCGCGCGACGCGAGCATCGGCCGGAACGCGTCGCGGTACGACCAGGCCACATAGACCTCGAGGAGAAAGAGAACGAGACCGGGCACGATCCCGGACGGCCCGAGGAAGGCGTGGAACGCGAGGATGTTGACGAGCACGGGCGCGAGGATCGCGAGGGCGAGGGGCACGAAGCGATTCGCCACGAGCAACGCCCCCCCGACCGTCTCGGTTCCCTTGATGAGCGGGAACAGGTAGCCGCTCTTCATCAGGCCCATCATGAAGGCCATCGCGTTCTCGGGCGGGGGCCTGGCCGGCTGCGGCATGGGAAAGACGCCCGCGGCCATGAGAAGCCCGGAGACACCCGAGGCCAGGAAGCCGAGGCCGAGCAGGATTCGCGCAACGGTCGGGACGTATCGGGCGAAGGTCGTCGTCTTGTCGGTCATGGCGTCTGGTGTCCGGGTGACTGCGTGGGCCGTCATGGTATTCCCTTGGCTGCGGTTCGGGGGCGGTTCGAGTGAGTCGCTCGGTCCGCTCTGGGCGGGCCTCTACTGAGACGACGAACGAGAGGCCCCGAAATCGACATGCGATCCGAAAAAAGATCGCACGCCCGGGAGCGCGAGCAGCAGCATCCACGCAGTCGCTGGCGGCCGGCGTCGCGCCCGTCTCACTCCTTCACGACGATCTGCGGGTTCGCCACTCATTCATGAAATACATGCTGCTCATGGCGTGCACGGCGGCCTATTGGGAGGGGCTCGCCACCCTGACCGAAGACGACCTCCGCGCCCAGAAGGCGTTCTTGCGCGATCTCGAAGAGCACCTGGGCTCCCGTCGTCGCCGGTCGAGCCGGGCGCTCCGGTGTCGGTGTCGCTGCCGGACGCGTCATTGCCCGGATCGCTCCCCGCGCCCGGATCCGTCGAGCCGGTGGCGCCGCTGCTCGACGCGCCCCCGGAAGCGCTTCCGTTCGGGTTCGGGTCATCGGACACGGTTCCGAAGCCGTTTCCCGAGCAGCCCAGGACGAGCAGCGCAAGCGGAACGACGGCGATGACGGCGGCATTGCGACGCCACGCGATTCTTCGATGGTCGTCGCTCTGGCCGCGAGTGCCTGCGCCAAGACAGGCGGTCACGACCTGCCCGCGCTCAGGTTTGCGCCCTCCTCCGAATCGGACATGGCGCGCGGCACCGACGTGGTGTCAAGCCATGGCACGTCGATTGCTGAAGGCAAGGCGATGAGCAAGCTTCTCAGCGCGGGAGTGGTCGCGCTCCGCGTCGCGGTTCTCGTCGTCCCGCTCGGTTCCGTCGCCGCCGGATGCGTGGCGCGCGAGCGATCCGTCTACGTCGAGCCGGCCCACGAGCACGACCACGAGCACGACCATGGCCACGATCATGACCACGACCACGACCACGACCATGATCACGACCATGATCACGACCACGATCATCACTGAGGCGAAAAGCGACTCGCTACAGCAACCGCCGGGTCTTTACCTCGAGATACGTGCGAACGAGCTCGGGCGTCAGCTCGTTCGGCTTGGTGTCGAGGACCAGCGCGCCCGAGCGGCGGAGTCCGCGAATGAGCGAATCACGCCACGCGAGCGTCTCCGCGGCGGCCGCCCGGACGTAGAGGCCTTCGGCGCCGGACGCGGGTCGTACCGCCATCGCCTCGACCTCGGTGTCGCGCATGAGGACGCACAGCGGCACGTGCTGCGGCATGAGCCCTCGGACCGAAGCCGCCAGCTCGGAGGCCGAGCGCCGGTCGAGCAGATTCGTGAACAGAACGAGGAGCGAGCGCGCGCGGACTTGCGAACGGAAGTAGGTGACGGCGGAGCGGTAGTCGGTCGCCGCGAATCCCGCCTCGAGCGCGTACACCGCGCGCGTCAGACGGCGGCCCGCGGAGCGACCCATCGCGGGCGCGACGAAGCTCCGCGGCGCGTCGTCGAAGACCAGGAGCCCGGCCCGATCGCCACCGCGGAGCGCGACGTCGGCGGTCAGGAGCGCGGCGTTCAGGGCATGGTCGAGGGCCGTGAGCGCGTCGAGCCCACGGGTCTCGCCATGCGTCTCGCCGCGCATTCCCCGGCCGACGTCGAGAGCGAAGACGATGTTCTGGTTCGACTCGGTCTGGAACTGGCGGACGGTGAGGTCGTCTCGCCGGGCGCTCGCCCGCCAGTCGACGTGGCGCACCTCGTCCCCCCGCTGGTAGGGCCGCAATCGCTCGAACTCCGTGTCTCCGCCTCGCACGCGGAGCGATCCGGTGCGCGCGCCGTCGCGCCCTTGACGGCGAAGGAGTTCGAGAGCGCGCGCGGCGTGGACGTCAGGATAGACGTCGACCGTGCTGGGGAGCAGCACGCGGTCTTGCCTCGCCACGAGCCCGAGGGGCGACGGGTATCGAATGGTCACGCCCCCGAGCGCACGCGGACCGCGGTGCGACGGGACGAGCTCGTAGCGAACGGTCGTCGACCCGCCGGGTGCGATCCCGATCGACACCGGGTTCCCGGTCGCCACGCACCCGTCGAGCGGATCGTCGGCGACGATCGCGGTCAGGCGTCGCCAGGTGCGGCTGCGCACGTGCAGGGTCACCAGGTTGGGCCGGCCGACCGAGAAGATCCCGGCGACCTGGCGATCGAGCTCCACCCGCGGACCGAGCGCGAAGAGGGCGTCGACGACCACGGCGAGCGCGAGAGCTCCATCGATCGCGAAGAGCACGAGCCTCGGGCCGGGCGCGAACCCACCCCAGACGGCGAGGCCGACGGAGGCCAGCAGCACGAACGCCAGTCGGCGCGTGGGCAGGAGCCACGACGAGCGTCGCCCGCCGGTCACGACCGCCCTTTGGCTGGCGCCGCTCACGCAGCGAGCCGCGGCACCGGGACCGCGCGAAGGATGTCTTCGATCCGCTCGTCGGCCGTGACCCCCTGTAGCTGCGCGTCGGCGTGGAGCATGACGCGATGCCGGAGGACGGGCGCCACCATCGGCTTGACGTCGTCGGGCGTCACGAAGGCGCGGCCCTCGCTCGCGGCGATGACCTGGGCGGCCTTGAGCAGCGCGATGCTGGCGCGAGGGCTCGCGCCGAGCTCGATCGCGCGGTCTTCGCGCGTCCGGCGCACGAGCTCGACGATGTACCCGATGACGGCGTCGTCGACGCCGACGCCCTGCGCGTGGCGCTGCATGGCGACGATGGCGTCGGGCGAGACGACCGCTTCGAGTCGGCCGAGGTCGGTCGGATCGAACCCGTCGGCGTGGTGCCGGACAATCGTGCGCTCCACGTCCGGGGACGGATCGCCCACGATGAGCTTGAAGAGGAAGCGATCGAGCTGCGCCTCGGGGAGCGGGTACGTGCCCTGCGATTCGATCGGGTTCTGGGTCGCGATCACGGCGAAGGGCGCGGGGAGCGGTCGGGACGTGCCGTCGACGGTCACTTGATGGTCTTGCATCGCCTCGAGGAGCGCGCTCTGCGTCTTGGCCGGGGCGCGGTTGATCTCGTCGGCGAGGATCAGGTGCGCGAAGATCGGGCCGGGAACGAACGTGAACGTGCCCGCGTCGCGGCTGTAGACGCTCGAGCCGGTGATGTCGCTCGGCATGAGGTCGGGCGTGAACTGGATGCGCTTGAAGGCCGCGCCGCTCACGACGCCGAGAGACCGCGCGACGAGCGTCTTGCCCAGCCCCGGCGCGCCCTCGATGAGCACGTGCCCCTTCGCGAGGAGCGCCACGACGACGCCCTCGACGAGCGGCTCTTGCCCGACCATGACCCGCGCGATCTGCGACTTCATGCTGGCGAACGTCTCCTGAAATGAAATGGGGTCCATCGGGTCTCAGGGGTCCTGGGCCGTCGCCGCCGCATAGGCCGCGCTCAGCTCCTTGAGTATCACCAGGTCGTCGGCGCGAGTCTGCTTCTCGCCTCGCCTCGGCTTCTCGGTGCCGGCCTGTGCGGGCGCGGCTTCGGTGCCGCGCGCTCCGGCGGTCGCGCGCTGGAACAGGCGCTCACACACGTCGAGAGGCAGCTGCGAGCGCGACGCGAGGTAGGCGGCCACGTCGACAGCGCCTCGCGGCATGCGCGCACGGAGCCGCTGCTCGACGAAGCGCGCATACGAGGTCAGCGCGTGGTGCGCGGCCCCGGTGCGGGCGTAGAGCGCGCCCACGGCCTGGACGTGCTCGGCGAACGCTCGGCGTCGCGGCGGCGACGGAGGCTTCGGGGCCGCGAGGCGCACGCCGGTGGCAAAGAAGAGAACGAGGGCAGCCGCGAGTCCCTGACCCAGCGCGAGGCCCAGTCCGGCGCGCCTCAACGACGTGATGGGCGACGACGGCGGCGCCGTTCCGTCTTCCGGCTCGGCGATCGCGAAGGCGTCGCGGTTCGCGTGCGATAGGATCGCGACGAGCGCCGCCGCGTTCCCCGGGCGCACGAGCCCCGCGTTGGTCATGAGCTCGTCGGACCCGAGGCCGAGCACGAGGCCCCGACCGCTCCGCCACGCGGCGGCGTAGATCGCGCCGTCTTCGAAGGACGCGAGCGTCTCGACGGCCTCGGGGCGGTCATCGTCCACCTCGCCGAGATCGTTCTCGTCGGCCGGCGCGTCGGGCTCGGGCTCGAGGGCGATCTCGAACGCGGCAGGGTCCACGAGCCGTCCCCGAAACGGGGCGGGGGTCTGCAGCCCGTGCGGGCGCGTCCACGCCGAGAACGCGCCCGAGGCGCTCGTCTTCGGCTTCGCCCCGAAGGCCCGCGGCCAGGCCTCGGGATCGCCGGCGAGAACGAGGACCCCGCCGGCGTGCACCCACCCGGCGAGATGGGCTCGCGTCTCGTCGTCGAGGGGAGTCGTGGCTGCGTCGACGATGACCGCCGGTCCGAGCTGGCCTGGCGCCGTCGGCAGCGAGCCGAGCGGACCGTCGAGCGCGTCGACGCGCACGCCCTGGCGTTTCAGCAGCTCGTAGAGGACCTCGTCGCCCGCGGGGTCGTCGCCGGCTCGATGGTCCCTCGTTCCGCCGCAACCTGCGAGCCCCGGCAACGCGAGAACGAGCGCGACGATCGGCACCCAGCGCACGATGCCCGCCGCGAGCTCGGCGGCGCGAGCCACGACGCCCCCGGTCGCCGTCACGCGACCGAACTGGACGCGATCGGTCTCGCGAACGAGCTCGCGCAGCGGACCCCGAGAGGGCTCGTCGGCGCACGCGCGGACGTACTCGCCGTTCGTTCGGTTCTTGGACCAGAGGACGGCGCCGCGCCGATCGAGCGCGCGGAGGCTCGCCGCGAGATAGAGCTGGAGGGCGAGGTCGTTTTCGCCGCCGCGCGCGTGTCCGTCGGCGAGGGCGAGGAGCGTCTCGGCGTCGGTGGTCTCGACGAGATCGGACAGCTCTTCGTCCGCCGTCGCAGGTCGGGCCGTGGGCTCGCGGAGCGCGGCGTCGAAACGGCGCCCTCGCATCGAGCGCGCGACCGCGAGGAGCGCGGCGACCACGATCGCGGCGACGAGGACGAGGAAGAGCACGGCCGGCAACCGCGTCAGCACCGAGACGAGGTTCTTGACGAAGTCGGGGATGAACGACGCGAGCACGCGGCCCAGCTTCCGGAGGAACGGGGAGTCGCTCTCGGGCTCCTGCGCGCCGCACGCCTCGGCGAATCCCGCGCACTCCGGGAGGCTCGCGGCGTGGGGGCAGAGGGCGCGGGCGGCGGTCGACAGCGGCTTGGCCGGCTTGCTGCAGAACGTGAACCCGCGCTCCCTCATCGCGGCCTCGACGTCGGCCCGCGCGTGCGACGGCTTCATCGCGGGCGCCGCCGCGCACGGGCGCGACGGGAGCAAGAGGAGGCCGACCGACAGCCCGCACGCGACGGCGGACGCACGGAGGCGCGCGCTCCCGCTCATGCTCGCGCTCGTGCTCCCGCTCACGCGCCCGCCCTCGAGGGGGACGGAGACGTGGACGGCCCGTCGAGACGCGCGGCGGTCTCGTCAGCCTCGCGCCTCGCTAGGGCGGCGAAGCGTGTCTGGATGTCCCAGCCTTCGCTCCGCGTACGCACGTCGAGATAGACGAAGAAGCGCGTAGTCGCGCGCATGGGGAGCACCGACCAGAACCCGAAGAGCGCGAGCACGCTCCCGCCTTCGTGGAAGATCGAAGGCGGCGGCCGGATCTCGAGGACGCTGTCGAGGAACTCGCGTCCGGCCACGTCGGCGAGGAGCGCGGCTCCGACGACGAGGGCGGAGAGCAGCAGCATCGCGGCCATCGCGACCCCGAACCGCGTGCTGGCGACGCCGGCTGCGCGACTCCAGGCTCCGACGAGGCCGGCTCCCTCGAGGATGATCACTTCGGGCACGAAGAGCATGACGCTGCCGAGCCATAGCCACGGCAGACCGAGGAGGGCGAGGCTCATGCCGAGCGCGATCCCTTGCACGCACCGGGCGACGGCCACGCGCGGCGCGATGCGAACCGCGGCGCGCGCGACGTCGCGGACGCGGACCTCGTCGTCGAAGACGAGCCGCGAGGCCAGCGCCACGAACGGCGCGTCGAGCAGCGCCGCGAGCGCGATCGCCACCGGCCACGCGAGAAGCCACCCGCCGACCCGCGCCGCCGCCCACGAGGCAGCGAACGCGGGAACGATCGTGACGAGCGACAGCCGGGCGTAGGAGCCGGCGTTCGCCACGCAGAAACGAACCGCGAGGTCGAGCACGTCGAGGAGGGGGCGCTCTCGCAAGGCGACGCGCGCGCGGACTAGATCCATGGCCGCGTCTCCTGGGGTTCGCTCGTCTCCGCTCGCTCGGACTCGCGACCGGCGAAGAGAATGTAGAGGGCGAGCGACGCGGCAATGACCGCGCCCGCGAGGCGCTTCACGGTCGAGGAGACGCCGGACGCCGACCAAAAGCCCTCGACCGCGGCGGCCATGAAGAGCATGACGGCGGCGCCGAACACGACGACCGCGACGCTCCTGGCCGTGGCTTGCAGCGCTCCGAGGCGCGTGCGATCGCCGGCCGCGATCATCGAGCCGCCGAGTGACAGACCCGCTCCGCCCGCGAGGACGATGGCGCCGAGTTCGAGGGACCCGTGGCTCACCACGAACGTGAAGATGTTGGCGCCGGCTCCATGCGCCGCGACGTATCCCATGATGGCCCCCGTCATGAGTCCGTTCTCGACGAGATAGAACGCCGAGCCGATCCCGAACGCGAGCCCCGTCGCGAAGCACCGGAGCGCGATGCCGACGTTGTTGTTCACGTAAAACCCGGCCATCGCCGCGTCGAGGCTCGCGCCGCGATCGGCGTCGAACCCTTGCCGGTACGCGTGCAAGAGGGGCCTGAGCATCGACTCGGGAACGAGGTTCATGGCGAACCTCGGGTCGGCCAGGGTCGCGAACAGGCCCCCGAAGAACGGAACGAAGAAGAGCAGGAACGAGACGAGCATCGCGAGCCGGTGCCTGCGTACGGCCCGAGGAAAGGCTTCGAGCGCCATTCGCAGCGTCTGGCGCGCGGGCTGCCCGGCCATGGGCCGGCTCTTCGCGTGGCTCCCGTAGAGAACGGCGTGGGTCGCGGCCGTCAGCCCTTGCAGGTAGTCGACCAGCGGCGCGCCATACCGCGCCGCCTGGGCGCGCGAGAGGTCGGCGCAGACATCGAGGTAGAGCGGCGACACCTGTGCGACGTCATCGCTCGACAAGGCGCGGAGGCCTCTCTCCTGGGCCGCACGGGCCAGCGCGTCGAGGCGCTCCCAGTCGGCCTGGCGCCGCGCCGTGAAGACGGCTTCCGCGATCGGAGCGCCCGCCATCAGCGCCACGACTCGGGGATCGAAGGCGGGGGCAGCGACTCGCGCCGGTCCGGGTTGGCGGCGCGATCGTAGAGCAGCGCCAGCGCGCGCGAAGGGTCTGCGGGCGCCGCGCCGGCGTACCGAGCCCGGACGAGCGGCGTCATCATCTGAGCCAGCTCGATCTCGCGGGCGCGGCCCAGACGGTCGCGGCGCCGCAGGAACATCTCGATGGCTTGACGCTCGTCGGGGTCGAGCCGCACGTCGGGGGGCAGAAGCGCGAGTTCGTCGGGTCGGGCGGGGGGAGCGAGGACGATGGGCGCCGTCGCCTTGGCGCGATCGGACACGACGACCATGGTGTCGGCCACCAGGTCGCCGAGCCGTTGAAAGCGGCGCGTCGACGACATCGACATGAGGCCGGCCAGCGAGAGCAACCCGGCCGAATAGGTGAGCGGGAGCGCGTCGGCCGCGCGGAGCAAATTGCGGAGCGCGGCGGCGCGAAACGCGATGGGCCGCCCCAGAGTGGTGACCACGCGGAGGCCCAGGGCGGCCTTTCCGGGCGTCTTACCGCGCCACCCTTCGAGCGCGGCGAAATACACCCACTGAATGGCGAAGAGCAGTACGAGCAGCACGCCGGCCGCCGCGCCGATGCCGTCCCTCGCGGCGTCGACGACCTGGCCCGCTCCCACCGAGACGACGAACACGACGACGGCGACGAGCGCGAAGGCGCCGTAACAGATGACGAGGTCGAGCAAGTAGGCGAGGAGCCGGCGGGCCGGCCCCGCGACGCGATGGTGGAACACGATGTGTTCGGGAGTCTCGAGCGCCACGTCGGTGTCGAGGGGTCCCTCGAGGTTCGCGGCCTCGACCCGACCGACGTGAGCGACCCTGTCGCGGCGACCTATCGCCACGGGCCGTCGGGCATCGCGGGCTCGCGTCCGGACGCTCGCGTGAAGGCCGCGGCCCACGCGACGTAGGCAAGGGACGCCGCCGGGATGACGCCGACACCGCAGGCCAGCAACCCGAGGAAGGCGATGCCCGTCGACAGCAAGCCGAAGCCGAAGATTTTTCCCTTCTGGCCCTTCGTCGCGTACCAGCTGGCGCGCATGGCGGCGATCGGGCCCATGTTGGCGTCGACGACGTAGAGCGGCGCGAAGCTCCAGCCCAGCGCCAGGATGATCCCCGGCACGATGCCGAGCACGAAGCCCAGGCCCATCAGCAGCGTCCCGAGGAAATAGAGCCCCATCATGGGGACGAAACGGTCGCCGCCGAGGAAGATCGTCGCGAACTGGACCGGCCGGCCGCGTGCCGCGTCGAGGCAAGCGCGCAGTAGCCCCACCATGAAGAAGGCGCCGATGGCCATGCCGGCAAGGGCGCTGACCAGCGTCACGACCGTGGAGACGAGCGTCGCGTGTTCGCCGTTCGAAGAGACCTTCATGAAGAGGGGCGCCGCCTGGCTCACGACCTCGGTGACCACGAAGTCGATCAGGTAGCCGGCGCCGAGCACGAACCAGTAGCGACCGAACCGGTCCCACGCGAGCTTGAGGACTTCGCCGGGCTGCCAGTCCATGGGCAGCCCGTTCGCGGGACTCGCGACGAACTGAGGAGTGGCCTGCGGCGCGGCGTACGGGTTGAACGGTTGGCCCACGGGAGTGAGTTCGAGTCTATGCCCATTCGAACGGCCGGTGCGACTGCCGAAATGCTCGTCTCGTCTCGTCTCGTCTCGTCTCGTCTCGTCTCGTCTCGTCTCGTCTCGTCTTTGCTTCGCGCGCGCGACCGGTATCCTGCATCCTGCTGCGCATGCCGTCTCTCTCGATCGCTTACCTCCCCGGCGGAGGCGGCCGGTCTTCGTTCTGGCGGCCGGTCGCCGACCGCCTCTGGCGCCACGGCGCGCCCATGGTCTTCGGCTATCCGGGTTTCGGCGACGCGCCCGCCGACTCGTCGCTCCGCTCGCTGTCGGACCTCTACGACGCGCTGCTGGCGACGTTGCCGGAGCGTTTCCATCTCGTCGCCCAATCGATGGGGAACGTCCTCGCGCTGCGCATCGCGATCGAGCACCCCGAGCGCGTCGCGAGCCTGGTCTGCTGCGCGGTCTCCGGCGGCATTGACGTGCGGGCTCTCGGCGGCGCCGAGTGGCGGCCCACGTTTCGCGCGGAGCAACCGCTCGTTCCGAGCTGGTTCCTCGATGACGCGAGCGACTTCACGGCGCGCCTCGCGTCTCTGGGTCCGACTCTCGTTCTCTCGGGCGACGCCGATCCGCTCAGCCCCGTGACGGTCGGGGAGTTCTTGCGCGATCGGGTCCCGTCGTCCCGCCTCGAGGTGGTCACGGGCGGCACGCACCATATGGCCTTCGACGAGCCCGACCGCGTCGCCGAGCTCATCGGTCCTTTCGTGGGGAACGTGCCGCGTTGACCGGGGCCGGCCCGCGATCTCGCGCCGCCCCGCGGCATTACGCACGCCACCCCTTCAAAGGAGACCCCGATGCCACTCAACCACCACGTGACCCTCGGCCGCGCTGCCCGCGGCGGGCGAGCGTCTCACCGGCACCGTCGGCGACACCGTCTTTCGGCCCTGGCTCATCGCGTTCATGCCCGCCGTGGGCGCCCTCGGCGGCGGCCTCCTGTCGCGGTACGCGCCGGAGACGCGCGGTGGGGGCGCCGACGCCATCATCGAGGCGTTCCACACGCGGCGCGGATACGTGCGGCGGCGCGTCCCCGCCATCAAGGCGCTGGCGTCGATCCTCACGCTCGGCTTCGGCGGGTCCGGCGGTCGCGAGGGACCGACGATGCAGATCAGCGGCGCCATCGGCTCCATCGTCGCGCAGTACCTGCGGCTCTCCGATCGCGAGCGCCGCATCCTGCTCGTCGCGGGCACGGCCGCGGGCATGGCCGCCGTCTTCCGCACGCCGCTCGGCGCGGCGCTCTTCGCCGTCGAAGTGCTCCATCGCGACGACTTCGAGAGCGAAGCCCTGGTCCCCTCGGTCCTCGCGAGCGTCGTCGCGTACTCCGTGTTCATCTCGATCTTCGGCGAGTCCACGCTCTTCGCCCATGCGGCCAAGTACCCGTTCATTCCGACGCATTTGCCGCTCTATGCCCTGCTCGCCGTCATGATCTCCCTGGTCGCGTCGATCTTCCTCTCGTCGCTCCAGTCCGTTCAACGCGCGGCGGCTCGCCTGCCGGGCCCCGACTGGTGCAAGCCCGCCATCGGGGGTCTCCTCCTCGGGATCGGCGCGGTGCCGGTGGTCGTCTTCGTCGGCAAGCAGGTGGGGCGCGAGGGCATGGGCCTCGGCCTGCTCGGCGGCGGCTACGGCGCCGCCCAGATCGCGATCACGGGCTCGTCGTGGTTTCCCACCGGGTGGCGAGGCGTCGAGCTGCTGGCGCTCCTCGGGAGCGCCAAGATCATCGCGACTTCGCTCACGGTCGGCTCCGGCGGCAGCGCGGGCGACTTCGGACCGTCGCTCGTCATCGGCGGCATCTTCGGCGGAGCGTTCGGCCGCGCCGCTCAGCTCCTCTTGCACGACCCCCGCATCGACCCCGGCGCGTTCGCCCTCGTGGGCATGGGCACTTTTTACGGCGGCCTGGCCCATGTGCCGATCGCGTCGCTCGTCATGGTGTGCGAGCTCGCTGGCAGCTACGACCTGCTCGTGCCGCTCATGCTCGCCTCGGGCATCAGCTTCATCGCGCTCCGCACGCGCACCCTCTATCACGCGCAGCGAGGCTCGTGGCGCGACTCACCGGCCCACCACGACGAGCTCATTCGCGACGTCCTGCGCGATATGCGCGTCGGCGCGTGCGTCGTGAAGGACCGGCCGTACGTCTACTTCGAGCGCTCGACGAGGGCCGACGAAGTGATCCGGCGCGTGGCCGAGGGCGGGTGGCAAGACGTGTTCCCCGTGCTCTCCGAGGACCGGAAGGTCGTCGGCGTGATCACGACCGACGTCCTGCGAATGGCCGCCCAGGAGCCGGAGATCGCGCGGATCGCGATCGCCGACGACCTCATGCTGCCGCCGTTCGTCGTGGGGGAAGGGGAGGACGTGGGCGCCGCGCTCGACGTTCTCCTCGTGCGCGGCGCGCGCGAGATCGTCGTTGTCGACGACGAGCAGCGGGTCGTCGGGTTCCTCGACGAGGCGGAGATCACGCAGCTCTATCGGGCCGCCACGGCGGGACGCGACCCGGCCACGGCGAGCGGGTGACCGAGAGCGCCGAGGTCGACGCCAGGGTGCTCGCGCTCCTGAAGCGGTTCGGGAGCCTCGCGTCACGGCCGTACTTCGGCAGGAGCGTTCCGCGCCGGATTCAATAGACGTCCGTGACCGGCTCCTCCGCCGGCGCCGACCGATTCACTCGCCGCTCGAGCCACCGGTGTGCCAGGAGCAGGATCGGCGGCTGCAGCACCCGCGCCACGACCGCGAGGATCAGGCACCCGCCGATGACCACCATCGCGAGAGGCCTCTGCGTCTGCGAGCCGATGCCGGTCGACAGCGCCGCCGGCAAGAGACCCGTGGAGACGAAGGTCGTCATCAGCACGGGACGCAGCCGCTTGACCGCCGCCTCGCGCGCGGCCGCCTCGACGCTGAGCCCCTCGACGTGACGCAGGCGCTTGAAATACGTGACGACGAGGATCGCGTCCTGCGTGGCGATGCCGAAGATCGAGATGAAGCCCATTGCGGCCGAAACCGAGAAATTCACGCCGTTGACGAAGAGCGACAGGATGCCGCCGGCGCACGCGATCGGGATGTTGGTGAACACGATGAGCGTGTCGAGCCAGTGCTTGGTCGCGGCGTACACGAGGCAGGCGACGAGCAGCAGCGTGAGGGGCACGACCACCTTCAGGCGCACGAGCGCCTCGCGTAGCTGGTTCATCTCGCCGGCCCATTCGACGTGCGAGTCGTAGGGCAGGTGAACGCTCTCGGCGATCTTGGCCTGAGCCTCCGCGATGGTGCTGCCCAGATCGCGCCCGCGCACGCTGAATTTCACCGGCGCGTAGCGCTGTCCGTCCTCGCGGTAGACCACGCTCGGGCCGTCCTCGAGCCGGATCTCGGCGATCTGACCCAGCGGGATCGCCACCCCGCTCTTCGTGGTCACGGTGATCTCGCGGATCGCCTCGATGCTCGACCGGAACGGTTCCAGCCAGCGCACCATCAGGTCGAAGCGCTTCTCGCCCTCGTAGACCTGGGTGGCGGCCTCGCCGCCGATCGCCGCCCGCACGACCGCCTCGACGTCGCCGGTATTGAGGCCGTAGCGCGCGCACGCCGGGCGCTGCGGCGTGATTCGCACCATCGGCTGCCCCATCGACGAGAGCATCCCCAGATCCTGGATCCCCGGCACCTTCGACAGGACGTCGACGACCTGGCTGGCGTGCTCCTCGTTGGCCTTGATCTCGGGCCCGAAGACCTTGATCGAGTTCTCGCCCTTCACGCCGCTGACGGCCTCTTCGACGTTGTCGCTGATCATCTGCGAGAAGTTGAAGACGACCCCGGGGAAGGCGCCCTTCAGTTCGTCGCTCAGCTTCTCGGTGAGCGTCTCCTTCGTAAGCCCCTTGCGCCACTCGCCGAACGGCTTGAGCGGCGCGAAGAGCTCGAGGTTCTGGAAGCCCGCCACGTCAGTCCCGTCGTCCGGTCGCCCCAGCTGCGAGACGACGGTCAGCACCTCCGGCCACTTGCGCGTGGCGTCGGTGCACGGCTGCGCCTCGTCGACCGGGCACCCGCGCACGATGCGCCGCATGCCTCCCACGTACTTGGACGACTGCTCCAGCGAGATCGACGTCGGCAACGTCGCGCGGATCCAGAAGTTGCCCTCCTCGAGCTTGGGCATGAACTCGGTGCCCAGGAAGTGGAACGACCCGAGGCCCAGGAGCACCGGCACCACGCCGATCGCGATCGCCTTCCACGGGTTCGCGAGGGTCCAGTTGAAGAGCGGCACGTACAGACCGAAGAGCCCGCGCATCACCGCGTTCTCCTTCTCCGCGCCATGCGCCGGGATGAGCTTGGAGGCCAGCACCGGCGTGAGCGTGAGGGCCATGAGCATCGCGCCGCCGATGGCGAAGGCGTACGTCGTCGCCAGCGGTGCGAAGATGACGCCGGCGACGCCGGTCATCGTGAAGAGCGGGACGAACGCGGCGGCGATGATCGTCGCCGAGAACGCCATCGGCGTCGCGACCTCGTGCGCCGCCGACAGGATGCGCTCCTGCATCGTGCCCCGGCCTTGCGCGCCGAGGTGCCGGAAGATGTTCTCCATCATGATGACGGTCGAGTCGACGACGATCCCGAAGTCGATGGCGCCGAGCGAGATGAGGTTGGCGCTCGTTCCGGTCGCGACCATCCCGGAGAAGGCGACGAGCAGCGCGATCGGGATGTTGATGGCCGTGATGAGGGCCGCGCGCGCGTGCCCCAGGAAGAGAAAGAGGACGACCGAGACGAGGGTCATGCCGACGACCAGGTTCTCGAGCACCGTGTGCGTCGTCAGCTTCACCAGATCGTCGCGGTCGTAGTACGCCTCGAGGCGCATTCCCGGCGGCAGGACGTTGTTCTCGCGGATGTAGTCGATGCGCTGGTGGATGCCGGCGAGCGTCGACCCCGTCTGCGAGCCGTAGCGATTGAGGACCACGCCCTGCACGATGTCGGGCACCTCGTCCTGCCCGACGATGCCGAGGCGCGGCGCGTGGCCGACCGTGGTCTCGGCGAGGTCCTTCACGCGGACCGGGACGCCTTTCATCTCGCTGATGACGACGTCCTCGATGTCACGAACGTCCCGGAAGAGCCCCACCGCGCGGACGGCGTAGGCCTGCTCGCCCATGACGAGGCGCTGCCCGCCGACGTTCTCGTTGCCGCTGCGGATGGCGCGGAGCAGATCGTCGAGGGACACGCTGTACGCGCGCATCCGGACCGGGTCGACGCCCACCTGGTATTGCTTGGTCTCGCCACCGAAGCCCGTCACGTCGATGACGCCCGGCACCTGCTTGAACTGCCGCTCGAGGATCCAGTCCTCGGCCGTCTTGAGGTCCATCGACGAGTAGCCCGTGCCGACGACCCGGTAGCGGACGAGCTCGCCGATGGCGTTCCAGGGAGAGAGCTCGGGCTCCGCGCCCCCAGGCAGGTGGATGAACTGCAGGCGGTTGATGACCTCCTGCCGCGCGTCGTCGTAGCTGACCGCCCAGGTGAAGTAGCACTTCACGTCGCTGAGGCCGAAGAGCGACTGGGAGCGCAGGTGATCGACGCCTCGCATGCCAGCGAAGCCGATCTCGAGCGGAATCGTCAGATAGCGCTCGACCTCCTCGGCGCTCCACCCCTCCGGCTGCGTGATGACGTCGATCATCGGCGGCACCGGGTTGGGGTACGCCTCGACGTTGAGCTGCTTGTACGAGTAGGCGCCGCCCGTCAGAAGCAAGAGCGCCGTGACCAGCACGATGAACGGCATCTCGATCGCGAACGCGACCAATCGCTGGATCACTGAGGCTCCCCGAATCGCGAGCGCGGCACGCGGCCAGCATACCGTAACGGCGACCCGCTGCTCGGCGGCCCCCGGCGACGCCCGGCTGAGAGCCGAGCGGTACGAGAGCGCCTAGTGTCCGAGCGCCCAGGGATAGCCGCCGCCCGCCGAGCGTAGCGGGCTACGCTCGACGGGGACGCCGGGCGTCTTGTGGACGACGCGGGGCTCGTGACGGCTTCGTTCGTTGACGGCCATGGCTCTCACCTGGGAGCGCTCCATGCGTCCGAGGCTCGGCAGGCTGACGATGCGCGGCGCTCCGCACCGGCAATCGGGGCACGTCGCGTCTTCCGTGGACTCGGCGATGCTCCGCGATTGCTCGAAGACGCCGTGTTCGCGGCACTCGTATTCGTAGAGCGGCACGTCGGCCCTCACTTCACGACGGCGAGGTCGGCGCCCGCGGGAAACCCGCGCTTCGGGCCCGCCGCCGACGGCTTGATGTCGAAGTTGAAGATCTCGGTGGGGATCGCGAGCGTGGCGCAGGCGTTGGGAATGTCGACGATCCCGCTGATGCGTCCCTCGACCGGGGCGGTCCCGAGAATGGCGTAGGCCTGGGCGCCAGTGAACCCGAACTTCTTCAGGTATTCGATCGCGTTGAGGCACGCCATGCGGTACGCGACGTGAACGTCGAGGTAGTATTGCTTGCCCGCCTCGTCGACGGAGATGCCCTCGAAGATCAGGTACGACGAGTACTTGGGCTCGAGGGGGCTCGACTGGAATAGGGGGTTCTTGATTCCGTATTTGGCGACGCCTTCCTTGATGATGCTGACGCGGAGGTCCAGATAGCCCGCCATCTCGATTGCGCCGCAGAACGTGATTTCGCCGTCGCCCTGCGAGAAATGAATGTCGCCCATCGAGAGCCCGCCGCCCTTCACGTAAACGGGGAAATAGACCTTCGAGCCCTTCGTGAGGTTTTTGATGTCGCAGTTTCCGCCGTGTTCGCGCGGCGGAACGGTGCGCGCGCCTTCCATCGCGGCGGCCTTGGCCGCGTCCGGCTTCATGCGGCCCATGTGTGCGGTCTCCGCGTGAGGGAGCGCGCAAAGGGCGGGGACCCGCTCGGGGTTCGTGTCGAAGAGCGCCTTCTCGCGCTTGTTCCAGGTGTCGAGGAGCTCCTTCGACGGGAGGCACCCGATGAGGCCCGGGTGCATGATTCCCGCGAACTCGACCCCCGGGATGTGCCGCGAGTTGGCGTAGATCCCGCTGAAGTTCCAGCACGCCTTCCTGGCGTCGGGGTAGTGTTCGGTCAAGAAGCCGCCGCCGTTCTCTTTCGCGAAGATCCCGGTGAAGCCCCACTGCGACTTGGGCAGGACGCCGACGTCGAGGATCTCGACCACGAGCAGATCGCCGGGCTCGGCCCCGTGCACTCCAATGGGACCGCTGAGGTAATGGACCTTCGTCAGGTCGACGATTTTCACGTCCTTCGCGTCGTCGTCGTTCGCGATCTGACCCCCCGTCCAGTCGATGCACTCGACGCGAAACTCGTCGCCGGGTTTGACCCACGAGACGATGGGCACGTCGGGATGCCACCGGTTGTGGATGACATCGAGCTTGCTGGGGGCGGTCGATACGTCGACGCTGATGAGCGTATCCATCGTTTATTCTCCTACGCTTCTCGTTTCGGTCAAATGGACAGCAGCTTGCCTACGGATTCCTCGTCGACCCCCTCGCGCGGACTCTGGTGGACGATGGCCCCGCGATTGAGCACGATGATGCGGTCGGCGACCGACAGCGCGAAGCTCAGCACCTGCTCCGAGACCACGATGGTCAGGCCGACCTCGTCTCGGATCTGCTTGAGCTGCACGGCGAGCTCCTTGATGATGGAGGGCTGGATCCCCTCGGTGGGCTCGTCGAGCAAGAGAACGCGCGGCCCGCTGGCGAGCGCGCGCGCGATGGCGAGCTGCTGCTGCTGTCCGCCCGACAGGTTGCCCGCGCGCCGCTTCTTCATCTCGAGCAAGACGGGAAAGAATCTGTAGATCTGCGCCGGGACCTCGCGCGTACCGGGCGGGAGCCCCGTCTGGACGTTTTCCTCGACCGTCAGCGTCGGGAACACCATCCGCCCCTGCGGCACGTACGCGAGGCCGAGCGCGACCCGCTCGAAGGGCTCCGCGCGCGTGATCTCGCGTCCGGACAGCGTCACGGTGCCGGAGCGCGGCATCAAGAGCCCGATGAGCGCCTTCATGAGCGTGGTCTTGCCCATGCCGTTGAGGCCCATGACCGCCACGATTTCGCCCTTGTTGACGGACATCGAAATCGAGGCGATGGCCTCGCTCTCCCCGTAGCAGACGCGGACCGACTGGACGTTCAAGAGCTCTTCGACCATTGGCGTCTTCCTCAGTGCCCGAGATATACTTCGATGACCTTGGGGTTCTTCTGGACGTCGTCCATCGAGCCCTCGGCCAAGAGCTTGCCCTGGTGCAACACCGTCACCCGGTGAGCGATCTGCTTGACGAAGTCCATGTCGTGCTCGACCACGACCACGGCGCGGTTCAGCGCGATCTCGAGCAATAGCTTTCCCGTGCTCTCGCGCTCGCGGGCGCTCATCCCGGCCACGGGTTCGTCGAGCAAGAGGAGCTCCGGATTCTGGATGAGCAGCGCGCCGATCTCGAGCCACTGCTTCTGGCCGTGGCCGAGGATCTCGGCGCGGTCGCGCAACCGATCTCTCAGGTAAATGAGCTCGGCGATCTCCTCGACCTTGGCGATCACGTCCGGGGTCCTTCGAAACCGCCACGCGGACCACGACGTCCGGTTGTCGGGGAACGCCATCTCCAGGTTCTCGAACACCGTGAGCGACTCGTAGACCGACGGCGTCTGGAACTTGCGCCCCACACCGGCTCGGACAATCTGGTATTCGCGCATCCCCGTAAGCTGGAGATCCTTGAAGCGCACGTGGCCCTTCGTCGGCTGCGTCTTGCCCGTGATGAGATCGAGGAGCGTGGTCTTTCCGGCGCCGTTCGGGCCGATGATCGCCCTCACTTCGCCCTTGTTGACGTAGAACGAGAGGTCGTCGACCGCCTTGAACCCGTCGAACGAGACGCTCAGCCCGGTGGTTTCGAGCAAGTGCCGGTTCGGCGCGGCGGCCACCGAAGACTGGCCGAGCGGGGGGCTCATTGGCTACCCGCGTTGGTCTGCGGCGCGCTCGGTGCGGCAGGTGGGACAAGGGCCGCGGGCTTCTTGCGCTTGCGCGCGAAGCCGCTCGCGCGTGTGAGCAGCCCATGGAGGGCCTTTCGCAGGTCGAGGCCCGCGAGGCCGTCGGGGAAGATCATGACCACGGCGATGAAGAGGGCGCCGATGACGAACAGCCATAGCTCGGGGAACGCCTCCGAGAAGTAGGTCTTGCCGTAGTTGACGATGAGCGTCCCGTAGACGGCGCCGAGCAGAGAGGTCCGGCCGCCCACCGCCGCGCAGATCACCATCTCGATCGAAGGGACGATTCCCACGAACGATGGCGACATGAAGCCGACCTGCAAGGTGAACATCGCGCCGCCGACGGCCGAGAACGCGGCGGCCAAGACGAAGACGACGGTCTTGATGTTGGCGACGTCGTACCCGGTGAAGAGCACCCGCTCTTCCCGGTCCCGTACCGCGAGCAACAGGCGCCCCAGCTTGCTGCGAATGATCGAGAACGACAGCGCAATGGCCCCGAGGAGCAGCGCCGCGTTCACGAAGTAGAGGATCATCTTCGCCGAGTCGCTCCGGATGTCCCAGCCGTGCAGGGTCTTCAGGTCCGTGATCCCGTTGACCCCGCCGGTGTAGCCCTGCTGGCCGATGATGAGGATGGAGAGAATGGCCGCCACGGCCTGCGTGATGATGGCGAAGTAGACGCCGCCCACCCGGCGCTTGAACATCGCGGCGCTGAGCGCGAGCGCGAGGACGCTCGGAACGAGCGGAATCGCGACGACCGTCAAGAAGAGGCTCTTGAAGGGCACCCAGAAGGCGGGCAGCTTCGTCAGCTGATTCCAGTCCATGAAATCGGGGATTCCCGGCGTCGACTGGATCGACGTGCTCGCGATGTCGGACGCCTCGAGCTTCAGGAACATGGCCATGCAGTAGCCGCCGAGCCCGAAGAAGACGCCTTGCCCCAGGCTCAAGATCCCGCCGTACCCCCAGCAGAGGACCAGCCCGAGCGCGACGAAGGCGTAGGTCAGGTACTTGCCGACGAGGTTCAGGTGGAAGGTGTCGAGCAGCAGCGGAAAGCCCACGAGGAGCAGCACCGCCAGCACGCCGAAGTAGATGTTCTCTCTCCTTCTCGCGTCGTTGAACAGCACCGTCGTGACGTGGCGTAACGCGACCGACGCGGCGGGGCGCCTGGATGATTCAGCAACGGGCATGCGCCGTCATCTCCTGACTTTGAGAGCGAATAGACCCTGAGGCCGGACCATCAGGATGAGGATGATCGCCGAGAGCGTGACGACCTTGGCCATCGATCCGGTCATGAAGAACTCGGTCGTCGCTTGCGTCTGCGCGATGCTGAACGCCGAGGCGATGGTTCCGAAGAGGCTCTGCGCGCCCCCGAATACGACCACGAGGAACGTGTCGACGATGTACGCCGAGCCGCTCGTCGGGCCGGTCGAGCCGATGGTGGTGAAGGCGGCACCGGCGACCCCGGCGAGCCCGCAACCCAGGCCGAACGTGAGTCGATCGACCCGCGCCGTGTTGATCCCCGCGGCACTGGCCATCGGGCGGTTCTGCATCGTCGCCCGGACGTCAATGCCGAACCGCGTCGAGAAGAGCGCGAAGAACACGAGGGCCGTGAGCGCCGCCGTCAGCCCGATCACCACGAGTCCGTTGATCGGAATGTCGATTGCGGCGCTGGGCTTCACCGACCCCATGAGCCAGTCCGGCAGCTTGGCGCTCACCTCGCGGGCCCCGAAGACCGACCGGAAGCCTTGCTGCATGATCAAGCTGAGGCCCCAGGTCGCCAACAGGGTGTCGAGGGGTCGCCGGTAGAGCTTTCGGATCATCAGGTGTTCGACCAACAGGCCGAACGCCCCGGCGAGGAGGAACGAGACCGCGATGGACAGAAAGAAGTACCAGTTGGTCAGCCCGGGCAGCCAGCGCTGGCTCACCTCGGAGAGCAGGTACGTCGTGTACGCGCCCACGGTCATGAACTCCCCGTGCGCCATGTTGATGACGCCCATCTGACCGAAGATGATGGCCAGGCCCAGGGCCATGAGGAGGAGAACGCAGAAGGTGCTAAGGCCGGTGAAGGCCTGCATTGCCCAGATGGCGGCGTTCATGGGCGCTCAGGCCTCTCACTGGTACCCTTTCGGGAATGGATTGGGCTCGATGAGCTCCGACTCGTAGACCACCTTGTACTGGCCATCGAGCTGCGCTTGCCCGACGCGCAGCTTGCTCCAGAGGTGGTGGTTCGGGTGAATCTTCACGTACCCTTCGGGCGCCGTCGTGAGCTCGATGCCCGGCGACGCGGCAACCACCTTGTCGACGTCGAAGCTCTGGGCCTTCTCGACCGCGGCCTTGTAGAGCCAGGGACCCAGGTAGGCCGCCTGCGTCACGTCTCCGATGACGGAGTTCGGGCCATATTTGGCCTTGAAGGCGGCCACGAACTTCTTGTTGTTGTCGTTGTCGAGGCTCTGGAAGTATTTCATGGCGGCGTAGTAGCCGACCATGTTTTCGCCGCCGATCCCGAGGAGCTCGTCTTCGGTGACCGAGATGGTGAGGAGCGTCTGGTTCTGCGCGGTCACGCCGGCGGCCTTGAGCTGCTTGTAGAAGGAGACGTTGCTCCCGCCGACGACGATGGCGTAGACCACGTCGGGCTTCACCGCCTTGATCTTGTTGATGAGCGAGCCGAATTCGGTGTACCCGAGCGGGTAATACTCCTCCCCGACGACGCTGCCTTTGAGCACGTTTTCGATGTGTTTTCGCGCAATCTTGTTCGACGTGCGCGGCCAGATGTAATCGGAACCGATGAGAAAAAACGTGTTCGCGTTCTTCTCTTTGTGGATCCAGTCCAGCCCGGCGAGGATCTGCTGAGTCGCCTCTTGCCCTGTGTAAAAGACGTTCTTCGACTGTTCGAGTCCCTCGTAGAACGTCGGATAATAAAGGAGGCCGTTGTCTTTTTCGAAGACGGGCAAAACCGCCTTTCGCGAGGCCGATGTCCAGCAGCCGAAGACGCACGCGACGTGGTCCTCTTCGAGCAAGAGCTTCGCTTTTTCCGCGAAAGTCGGCCAATCGCTGGCGCCGTCTTGCTGGATGATCTTGATCTGCTTCCCGAGCAAGCCGCCCGCTTGGTTGATCTGGTCGATCGCCAGACGCTCGGCCTCGATCGAGCCAGTCTCGCTGATGGCCATCGTCCCCGTGGCACTGTGGAGCTGTCCGACCACGACCTCTTTCTCGGAGACCGCGAGACCCCCCGCGGCCGACGCCGTGGTAGCTGCCTGCGTCTCTCCAACCCCCTTGGAACTGTCCTTGCTACAGCCGAGCAGCGCGCCCGTTGCAGCCAAGACGACGGCGAGGCCGGCGGAAAGCGTCTTTGTGGATAAAGGACTGTGCATCGAGACCTCCGTGAGAGTGCCTTCGTGTGCCGATTCGTGAGTTCTAGATAATCGGCCGAATGTTTCATTGTGGTTTGCCCATCGTGAAAATCGCCGACCGATCCGATTTTGAAGGGCGTCGCGTGTTTCCCTTCCACGAAGTTTCGGCGATCGGCACGTGTTTCGGTGGCTCGATCTCGGAACGGAGTCTCGCGTTGGAGCGAGGTCCTTTGCGCAGCCCGCGCACCGTATGCGTCCTGTCGATGTCGAGCGCGAAGCGGCGCGCCCTCTCATCGACGCGTTCGTTTCGCGCGCCCACGAGAGCTCGTCGCGTCGCTCGGTTTCGTCGGCGTGCCTACGAGCCGCGAACGTTCTCGCCAAGCGTCAGCAGGACCACGAGGAGCGCGAGCGCTCCGCGGCCTAGCAAACGCTGGGGAGCGCGGCGCCCATCATCGCCCGACCGTCGAGCTCAGGGGGCGTCGACGCGGGACGACCCGCAGTAGATGTTGAACCGGCCGTCGCGCACGAAGCCGAGGAGCGTCATGCCGTGCTCCGCCGCCAGCTCGATGGCCAGCGACGACGGCGCGCCGACGGCCGCGAGGACCGGGATGCCGGCCATGAGGGCCTTCTGCACGAGCTCGAAGCTCGCGCGGCCGCTCACGAAGAGCGTCGAGTTCGCGCGGGGGAGGGCGTCGATCATGAACTCGGCGCCGATGACCTTGTCGACCGCGTTGTGGCGGCCCACGTCTTCGCGCACGCGGACGAGGCGCCCCTCGCCGTCGAACAGGGCGGCCGCGTGCAGGCCGCCGGTCTGGTCGGCGACGCCCTCGTGCCTCTTCAGTCGCCGCGGCAACGTGTTGATGAGCGTCGCACTGAGGAAGGGCCCCGGGCCGAGCACCGGCGGGTATTGGGTACGCACGTCTTCGAGCGATCTGGTGCCGGAGACGCCGCAGCTCGAGGACGAGTACGTGTTGCGTTCGAGGCGCGAGAGATCGACGCGAGCCCCGGCGCGGAGCTGGATCTTGACGATGTTGCTGGTCCCGTCGTCGCGCACCGGGCGACCGCAGTGACGTACGCCATCGACGTCGTCGAGGCTCCGGAGGATGCCCTCGGCGTGAAGGAACCCGACGGCCAGCGCGAGGTCGTCGCCGGGCGTTCGCATCGTGATCGAGACCGGCCTCCCCGGGCCGAGCACCGGCCCCCACCCGAGGCGAATTTCGAGGGGCTCCTCGACGGCCACGGCGTCGGGCCAGGGCGTACGGCCCTGGTCGGTCACGCGGAGAACGATGGCTTCGGCGGCTGAGGTCACGGCCTTCTTTGAATGCGCGCTTCGTGCCACAGTGTGGCCGTCGAATGGGCAACGGATCGCGCGCGCCGCGTCGGGGAATCTCGCCACGGTCCCGCGAGCGCTCTCTCGAAGCGCGCGGCGATTTCGCTCCGTCTTGGCCCCCAGGAGAGAAGATTGGCCGCAGAGGACGAGATTGGGGTTTCGGTCTGGGCGCCTACCGCCGCGAGTTCGGGGCGCCGGACGGCTCGGGCGCGCCTCGACGGCCGTTCAAGATCGAGTACGCCGCGCATGCGAAGACGGCCGCGCTCGCCAGGAGCATGGTCGCGTGCCGGAGGCGCACGACGCAAGCAGCGCCGACTCTCCGAGCAGCGCGACCGTGTGGATCCGGGTCTGGCCCGGGCTAGCTGACCAGGCCGCGCGCCGAAGAGAGCGCGAGCACCGCGCTCTTGAAGCGGTCGATGTCCACGGGCTTCGCGACATGCATCTGGAAGCCCGCGGCGAGGGCGCGCTCGCGGTCCTCGTCGTGGGCCAGCGCCGTGAGCGCCAGCGCGGGGATGTTGCCCGAGCGCGTAGCACCCCGCGCCCGGAGCTTGCGGATGAACGTGTAACCGTCCTCGGAGGGCATCGCGAGGTCGCACAGCAAGAGCTCCGGGCGAAACTCATCGACCAGCGCGATCGCCTCGGCCGACGACTGGGCCAGCCGTACCTCGGCGCCCGTCTGCTCGAGCACGTCGGCGATGGCTTCGCGCGACGCCCCGTCGTCGTCGACGACCAGGATGCGCCGCCCCTTCAGCGAAGCGAAATCGAGCGGGGCGCGCTCGAGCGAACCCTTCGGTGGAGGCAGGGAAGGAACGAGGGTCGTGACACGCGGGAACGTGACCGTGAACGTCGCGCCCAGGCCGACGCCCGGGCTCTCGGCCGTCACCGTCCCGTGGTGGAGCTCGACCAGATGGCGCACGATCGCCAGGCCCAGCCCGAGCCCGCCGTAGGCGCGGGTGCTCGTGGCGTTCTCCTGGGTGAAGCGGTTGAACACATAGGGTAAGAAGCTTGGCTCGATGCCCATGCCGGTGTCTTTCACGCGGATCACGGCGTTGCCGTCGACCGCGGCGAGCGAGACCATGACATGGCCGAGCCTGGGCGTGAATTTGATGGCGTTCGTCAAGAGGTTCGTCACGATCTGCTCGAGCCGCCCCTCGTCGCCGTAGACGTGGCCCGCGGCATCGTCGTTCGTGATTTCCAGTTCGACCGTCAGAGACCTTCGCTCGAACGCGAGCGTCAAACCCTCGACCGCAGCTGTGAGGATTCTCGCGAGATCGACCGGTTCGAACTGCGTGTTGAGCTTGCCGGTCACGATCCGCGACACGTCGAGCAGATCGTCGATGAGCTGCACCTGCATGCGGACGCCAGCCTCGATGGACTCGCCCGCGCGTTTCACTTTGTCGGCGTCCATGCCGCCGCGGGCGAGCAGCTGCGCGCGCATCAACATGCTCGACAGGGGCGTGCGAAGCTCGTGGGAGAGCGTTGCCAAGAACTCGTCTTTGGTGCGGTTCGCGCGCTCGGCGTCGGCGTTCGCCCGCTGCGCCTCCTTGATGAGGTGCTTCAGGCCGTCGATGTCGAGGAGCGACACGATCGCGCCGTCGATCCGGCCGTCGGTCGTCTTGTAGGGACGGATCTGCAACCGGTACCAGCGGCCGTCGCGATCCTGGATCTCGGACTCCCGGAGCTCCATCGTCTCGATGACCTCGGCGATCTGATGGTCCAGATCGGGGACGTCGACGTTCGTCTGAAGGTCCTCGAAGGGGCGCCCGACGTCGGACGCGAGGACGTTCAAGATGCGCCGCGCCTTCGGCGTGAAGCGCCGGATACGGCGCGCGCTGTCGAGGATCAGGATCGGAATGTCGACCGTCGTGAGCAGATTGACGAGATCGCCGTTGATCTGGGAAGCCTCGTGGTTTCGATTCTGGAGCTCGTCGTTCACGGTCGTGAGCTCTTCGTTGATCGACTGCAGCTCCTCTTTCGCCGTCTCGAGCTCCTCGTTCATGCTCTGGAGCTCTTCGTTGCCCGACACGAGCTCCTCGTTGGCCGTACCCAGGTCATCGTTGGTGCGGCCGTGCTCGGCCAGGATCGTCTGGAGGTACTCCTTGGTCGCGGCGAGCTCTCGTTCGAGCTTCGGCATGCGCCGCTTGTCGCGGGCCACCTCGGCCGCGGACTGCGCCCTTCCGGGCTTGGCGTTCGCCTTCTGAGTGAGGCGCTCTTCGAATAAGATGACGTACATCGCGTCGCGCTCGCTCGTCGCCCCCGCGAGAGGAATCACGACGACGTCGCAGGTTCTCGGGGCCCCGTTATCCTGGAACTCGACCCCCGTCGCCCGGATCGGAACGGCCCCGTCCCTGGCTTTCGCGATCGTGGGGCGGAGCGTCACGGCGAGCCCGTCGCGCGCCATCTGCATCACGTTGTAGCGAGCCTCGCCGGGGGCGGGCTGGAGGTAGGCCCCCGTCTGCCCACGGAACTCGAGGATCTCCATCTTGCCGTTGACCACGACGCCCGGCGGCGCGTACCGCGCCAGGAGCAGCCGATCGAGGCGCTTGGTGAGATCGGCTTCGGGCCGCGTCCCGCGCTCGTTGCGATCCGGCATCCGCGGGCCCGGCCGCGGGTCGGCCCGCTCTTCCATGCGTCGCGCGAATCGCAGGGTGCTCGGCACAGCGGTCCGCGCGAAGATCTTGTTCGTCTTGTCGACGGCCTCGAAGAGCTGCTTGAACCCGGAGATGTTCTCGGCGTGGCCGAGCACGAGAAAGCCCGGCTGCGCCAGTGCATAGTGAAACGTCGGGACGACGCGCTTCTTGAGGCCTTGATCGAAGTAGATGAGGACGTTGCGACAGCTGACGAGATCGAGCTTCGAGAACGGCGGGTCCCGGGCGAGGTCGTGCTGCACGAAGACGCACAGCTCGCGAATGCTCTTGTTGATGCGGTAGCCGCGATCGACCTTGGTGAAGTACCGCTTCCGCCTCTCGTCGCTGACGTCCCGAAGCGCGATGTCCGGGTAGAACCCCGCGCGGGCGGTCTCGATCGCCTTGCCGCTCAAGTCCGAGCCGAAGATCTGGATCGGCCGGGAAGACCCGCCGAGGTATTCGAGGAGAGCGATGCCGAGGCTGTAGACCTCTTCGCCCGTGGCGCATCCGGCGACCCACATCCGGAGGGCCGCCCCCTCCGACTTGGCCTTCACCACGGCCGGAAAGATGCTGGCCTTCAGGCCCTCGAAGACGAGCGGGTCGCGGAAGAACGAAGTCACGTGAATTAGCGTGTCTTCGTAGAGGGCAAGGACCTCTTCGGGGGACTCCTCGAGGAGGGTCAGGTAGGCGCGGATCGACTCCACCGTCCGGAGGGCCATCCGCCGGGCGAGGCGCCGCTCGAACGTCGGGGACTTGTATTCGCTGAAGTCGACGCCCGCCGCGCCCCGCACGAGGGCGAAGATCTTCTGCATCGCGGCGGCGTCGTGCATCGCCGGCGTCGACTCCCACGCCGGTGCGGTGACGTAGGGATGCTGACTGATGCGAACGAGCTCCTTCGCGAGGCCCCGGATCGGCAGTGCGTAGTCGACGACCCCCGCGTCGACCGCGCTCCGCGGCATCCCGTCGAACTTCGCCGACTCCGGCTCTTGCGCGAAGGTGATGCCGTTCGCCTCCCGGATGGCCCGGAGGCCCTCGGTGCCGTCGGACGCGGTCCCGGAAAGCACGACGCCGATCGCTCGGCTGCCCATCTCGGCGGCCAGCGCCCGAAAGAAGAGGTCGACGGGCAGGTGCGGGCCCTTGGCCTCGTCCATGCGGGGCGAGAGCGTCAGCCGCCCGGCGTGGAGGCCGAGGCAGGCATTCGGCGGAATGACGTATACGTGGCTGGGCTCGACGAGCATGCCGTCCTCGGCCTGCTGCACCGGCATCTTCGTCGTCTTGAGCAACGCCTCGCGCAAGAAGCTCGTGTGCGTGGGATCGAGGTGCTGGATCAGCACCAGCGCGATTCCGCCCTCGTGGCCGCCGATGTACTGGAGGAGCTGCGAGAACGCTTCGAGACCGCCGGCCGACGCGCCGACGCCCACGATCGAAAAAACGCGAGCGACGACCTTGGCGAGCCCATCGCCGGGAGCCACGGCTTCGATCGTTGCGGACGGATCAGGCGCAGGTCGGGCGGCGCGAAACTTGGCTCTCTTCTTCACTCTGTGCTTCACGCGAGCGCCTGCGCTCGGACCGCGAAACGTTGCGTGGCGCATCGCGCGGGGGCTCGAGAGCCCAATGCGGGAAGGAACGAGGGTCCTGCGAGCACGATTGGATCGATCTTGTCCAGCGCGCGCAATTTAAGGCGCCCAGCGCGGGCGTCAATTGAAAAGCGTGCATCCTTGGGCGCGCATACCGGCGTCATCATGGAGAAAACGCCGCGGTGAGGGCGCGGCGAAGCGTCGCTGGTGAACCTGACGGGACCCGACGGAGCCACGGACGTGCTTCGCGCGGAGCTCGAACTCGACGTCGGGCCCTGATGCCTTCTTCCCAGGTCATGGCGATCAGGGGGCGGCACGTTGCGGCACACCCACGGGGCCCGTTCTTCGCACGAAACCGTGCGTCGTCGACGGCGCGGCCCCTGCAGTGGTGGCCGGGATGTTCGCCGGGACGGCTCGTAGCACCTCGCTCTCGTCGTGTCTCGGCGCGCTCGCCATTCTCGTCCTCGCGTCTGTGGCCGGAGGCTGCACCGGCGGCGAGGTCAGGGCCGTGCGCGACGGCGCGCAGGGTGACGGCTCAGTGCTCGACGCGAACGCCGCAGGGCTGTCGCGGGGCGACGTCGCCTGCCTGAGCGATTGCGGCAACGAGGTCGTCCCGTGCTGCCGCGCAGGGCATTGTGATACGAACGCCTGCGGCACTCCGGGCCTCGAAGATGCCGGACTCGACGCGATGCCTAGCGCGAAGGACGCCAGCCCCGAGGCCGGAATCGACGCGGGGGGGACCGAAGGCGGCGTGACCGAAGCGGGTGCCGACGCGACGGCCAGCGCTGGGCCCGACGGCGGAGACGGAGGCAACGGCAACGTCGCCACCGTCTCATTTGCCAACGACGTGATGCCGGTCTTTCAGCGCGGTTGCACTCTCAGCAGTGTATGCCACGGCCAGCCGAACAACGCGGCCGAAGAGAACCTGTACCTCGGCGACAACGTGACCAACACGCCGGCCACGATCGCGCAGGTGTACGCGAGTCTCGTCGGGGTCAAGTCGATCGAAGACCCCTCGATGAACCAGGTGACGGCGGGTAACGTGGCGAACAGCTACCTCTCGCGCAAGATCGTCGGCGACCAGGATACGCTTGCTGCCGGGTGCGCGATGGCCGCGCAGCCGTGCGAAGGATGCACGGCCCAGACGCCGTGCGGGACCTTCATGCCGTACCTCGGAGTCATGCTCGACCCGGGCGCCATCGACGCCATCAACCAATGGATCGCCGAGGGCGCGCCGAACAACTGACCGCTAGCGACGTCTCGCTTCTTGGCTACGTTCGTGGCCGTGCCGCTCGCCTGGATCGCGCCCTGCCTCGTCGCGTCGTCGTGCGCATGGCAGCTCGTCAACCGACGCCGGCTAGCTACCAGATGTACTCGTCGCGCCCACCGTCGTGCGGCGAGTTCTTCTCCACCAAGCCGCTCGCTCTAGGGGAGGCTGGAGAACCGATCGCCGCGCGCGTCGCGCCGAAAGAGCCGCAACGAGCGGCCCTCGAGGTGCGTCTTCCCACCGGTGGGCACGCTCTCGGTCGCGCCGTCGTCGTTGGTGTCGAGGAGGAGCTGCCAGTCGTCGGCGTCGCCCTCGAGCCCCGGCATGTGAAAGTCGAGCGACTCGTGCCCCGCGTTGATGAGCAGGAGCATGTCGTCGTCGACGATCGGTTTACCCTCGTCGTCGGTCGTGTCGAGCCCGAGACCCGCGACCATGAGCTGGATCGCGCGCGTGTACGAGGTGCCCCAGTCTTGCTCGCTCATCGCCTCACCGTCGTGGCGAAACCACATGATGTCTTTGATGTCGGCGCCGCGAATGTCGCGGCCCTTGAAGAACTTGGCGCGGCGGAGCGCCGGGTGCTCCGCCCGGATGCGGATGCAGCTCCGCGTGAATGCGAGGAGCGCCTTGCGCTCGTCGTCGAGCTCCCAGTCGTGCCAGCTCGTCTCGTTGTCCTGGCAATAGGCGTTGTTGTTGCCGCCCTGCGTGCGCCCAATCTCGTCGCCGCCGCAGATCATCGGCGTGCCCTGCGAGAGGAGCAAGGTCGCGAGGAGATTGCGCTGCTGGCGTGCGCGAAGGCGCCTGATGTCCGGATCGTCGGTCGGCCCCTCGACGCCGCAGTTCCATGACTGGTTGTCGTTGGCGCCGTCGCGCCCGTCCTCGCCGTTCGCCTCGTTGTGCTTCTCGTTGTACGAGACGAGATCGCGCAGGGTGAACCCGTCGTGCGCGACGACGAAGTTGATGCTCGAATACGGGCGCCGCCCGTCGTTCTGGTAAAGGTCGCTGCTGCCGCTCAACCGGTAGGCGAGCTCGCCGACGAGGCCTCCGTCGCCCTTCCAGAAAGACCGCATGAGATCGCGGTACTTGCCGTTCCACTCCGCCCAGCGAACCGGAAAGTTGCCGACCTGATAGCCGCCTTCGCCCACGTCCCACGGCTCGGCGATGAGCTTCACCTGACTCAGGATGGGATCCTGGTGAATGATCGTGAAGAAGCTCGAGAGCTGGTCGACATCGTGGAGCGACCGGGCTAGCGCGGACGCGAGGTCGAACCGAAAGCCGTCGACGTGCATGTCGGTGACCCAGTACCGGAGCGAGTCCATGATGAGCTGCAGCGTCTGCGGGTGCCTGACGTTGAGCGTGTTTCCCGTTCCCGTGTAGTCGAAGTAAAAGCGCGGATCGTCCGGGGTCAGTCGGTAATAGGTAGGGTTGTCGATTCCCTTGAACGAGATCGACGGGCCGAGATGGTTGCCCTCGGCCGTATGGTTGTAAACCACGTCGAGGATCACCTCGATGCCCGCCCGGTGCAGGCGCTTGACCATCTCCTTGAACTCGATGACGCCCTCCCCCGGCTTGTCGATCGAGCGGAAGCGGGTCTCCGGGGCGAAGAAGGCGATGCTGTTGTAACCCCAGTAGTTATGTAGGCCCTTGTCGAGCAAGGTCTTGTCGTCGACGAACGCGTGCACGGGCAAGAGCTCGATTGCGTTGATCCCGAGCGCTTTGAAGTACGCGAGCATGGGGTCGCTCGCCACGCCGCCATATTTGCCACGCATGGCCTCGGGCACCTTCGGATGGCGCATCGTGAGGCCGCGAACGCTGGTCTCGTAGATGACCATCTGGTGCAGAGGCACCTTCGGGCTGGCGTCGCCCTCCCAGTCGAATTGAGGATTGATGACGACGCCGCGGGGAGCCCCGAGGCCCGGCCCGTCGCTCTTCTTGGTATCGCCCTCGGGGTTGCCGACCTCGTAGGCGAAGAGGCCCTTGCCCCACTGCTCGTGCCCGTCGACTGCCCGCGCGTACGGATCGAGGAGCACGATGTTCTCGTTGAAGCGCAGCCCCTGGCTGGGCTCGTAAGGCCCGCTCACGCGGTAGCCGTAGTGCGTTCCGGCCTTCACGCCGGGGACGTAGACGTGCCACACGAACGCCGTCCGCTCGCGGAGAGGGATTCTTCGTTGCTCGGCGCCGGAGGCGTCGAAGAGGCACAGTTCGACGGCCGACGCCTGTTCGGAGTAGATGGCGAAGTTGACGCCTTTCTCGTCCCACGTGGCGCCGAGCGGGTAGGGCACACCAGGTCGATCAGCTCGTGTCTTCATCGGCTCATCCGAGCGAGGCCGTGTGTGCAAGAGCTGAGCCGCGTCGCTGGTGCCGCTTCGGCCCGTCATTGGACGGCTCGGGACAAGAAGGAGCAGTCGCTGGCTGCTCGTTCTTGTCCCCAGCGGCATGTCCGCCCCGGAACGCGCCGACGGCAGTGGAGCGTCATGGGTTCGCCGGGGCGTGGCCGCTGGCTCGCCGGAACGCGTCGGAGCCGACCCTGAACGGCGACTGGGACGGGCTCTCGTCGAGTACGGCCGCACCTGGCATTGCCGGTTTCGCCGGATACTCGAACGCCGACTTGCCGGCGCTTCCGAGGGTCACGACCGAGACCGGGTGGGTCACGTCTGGTGCCGGCGCGATCACCGAAGAGCAGCAGGCGCGTCTCTTTTTGAATCTTTATCTTGCTGCCTACAAGCGCGGCCTCGCCTATACGTTCGTTTACATGCTCCGCGACGACCCCAATCAAGGGCACTGGCGCAAGACGCGACCACGGTGCCGCTGACGCTCGGCGACTCCCCCGTGGTGATCGAGCTGACGACTCCCTGAGATGGCACCGTCCCTCGAGATCCGCGTCCTGGGCGAGCTCGAGGTCCTTCGCGACGGCAAGGCGGTCGCGCTCCCGGCGTCGAAGAAGACGCGCGCGCTGCTCGGGTACCTGGTGCTTGCCGGGTCGCGGCCGCAGCCTCGCCAGCGCCTGTGCGACCTACTCTGGGACGGGCCGAGCGACCCGCGCGCCGCGCTTCGATGGAGCTTGACGAAGCTGCGTCCGCTCGTCGACGAGGTTGGGACCACGCGCCTCTCGGCCGACCGCGAGCACGTGGCGTTCGTACCGGGCGGCGCGCGCGTCGATCGAACGGCCGTTGGCGACGATCTCGGCGCGGAGGCCTCTCCTTCGGTCGACCCCTCGGTCCGCGGTCCGGTCGACAGAGGCGAGGTCTCGGTCGAGGTCTCGGTCGAAGTTCTTCGCCGGGCCGCCGCGGTGTTCCGAGGCGAGCTGCTCGAAGGCCTCGATCTGCCCGAGTGCTACCGCTTCCACGAGTGGTGCGTCGCCGAGCGCGAGGCCGCGCGAGGGGTGCGCGCGTCGATCCTGGCGACCCTGGTGCAGCGTTTGGCCGCGGTGCCCGAAGACGCCCTGGGGTACGCGCGGGCACGCGTGGCCGTCGATCCCCTCTCCGAGGCGGGGCACATCGCGGTCATCGAGCTCCTCGTCAGGCTGGGCCGCTCGCGCGAAGCCCTGAAGCAATACGAGAGCTGCCGCCGCATCCTGGAGGTTCAGGTCGGGAGGGGGCCGTCGAGGGCGCTCGAAGTCGCGCGGTTCGCGATCGGGAAAGCGCCGGCCGACGCGCCGAGCGAGCCCCTCGCGTCTCGGGCGGTCGTCGTCCCATCGGTCGCACGGGCGGCGCTCGTCGGCCGCCGCGCAGAGAGTGCGATCATCGCCGAGGCCCTGCGTGCAGCCACGGCCCGCGAACCCCGGCGCGTGCTCCTCCTGTCGGGTGAGCCGGGCATCGGCAAGACGAGGCTCCTCGCGGAGGTCGCCGAACAGGCGGTCGCGCGCGGAGGGACGGCGATCGTCGGTCGCGCGTTCGAGGCCGAGATGGTCCGACCCTACGGCGCCTGGATCGCGGCCTTGCGCTCTCTGCCGCAGGGGGCGATCGACGGCTCTCTCCACGCGGAGCTCGCGCCGCTCTTGCCCGAGCTCGGCGCCGCGCGCGACGAGACCGACCGCAATCGACTGTTCGACGCGGTCAGCCGCTTGCTCCAGCAGCGCGCCGCGAGCGGCCCCGTCGTGGTCGCGCTCGATGACCTGCAGTGGTTCGACGAGGCCTCGGTCGCTCTCCTGAGCAGTCTCTCTCAGTCCGGCGCCCAATCGCTCGCCGGGTCGCCGGTGCTCTTCGCCTGCGCCGCGCGGTCGGCCGAGGTCGACGCCAATCCTGGAGTCGTGGCGCTCCTCCGGGGCCTTGGGCGCGGGGGCCGCCTGACGCGGGTCGAGCTGTCGCCGCTCGACTGCGAGGCGACGGCGGCGCTCGTTCACAGCGTCGACAGCCACGCGGACGCTTCGCAGATCTTCGCCGACGGGGGAGGCAATCCGCTCTTCTCGCTCGAGCTCGCCCGCGCCTTCGGCAATCGAGGTGAGCTCGGCGATCGTGGCGACGCCGACGGAGGGGGCGCGGGGCACACGCTCGAGGGTCTCATCGCCGAGCGCCTCGCTCGCCTCGACGGCCGCGCGGCCGAGCTCCTGCCGTGGGCGGCGGCCCTGGGCCATGCCTTTTCGATCGACACCCTGGGCGCGCTGACGTCGCTGGCCGCGCCAGCCCTGCTGTCCGCCGTCGAAGAGCTCGAGCGGCATGGGGTGCTTCGCGCGACGAACGCGGCCGAGGGATGCGCGAGCTACGACTTCGCTCACGATCTCGTCCGGCGCACCGCCTACCGCGCGCTGAGCGAGCCTCGTCGCCGCTGGGTGCACCTGCACGTGGCCCGCACCCTCCACGCGGCGAACGACGACGGCGGGGCGCTGGCGGGCGACGTCGCGCACCACGCGGCTCTCGGCGGCGACAGCGCGCTCGCCGTGAGCGCCTACGTCGCCGCGGGCGAGCGCGGTTTGCGGCTCTTCGCCTACGCTGACGCGAACCGGCTCGCGGGGAGCGGGTTGCCGCACGCCGACCGTCTCCCGGCGGAGGCGCGCATCCGCGCGAGGCTCGCGCTCATGTCCGTTCAGGTCCGCTCGAACCAGTGGCTGCGGCGCGCCCACGAGCTCGAGGCCGAGCTCTCGCGCGTGGCGGTGGCCGCCCAGCAACGCGGCATGCACGCCGAGCAGGCGCGCTCGCTCTACCTGATATCGGTCGTCCACAACGAGCGAGGCGACTTCGCGCGAGCGCGAGCGCGCTCGCTCGAGGCTGCACGCGCGGTCCGGGCGGGCGACGTCGAGGGCCGCGCGGAGCAACTCGCCAACACCGGTCGATGCCTCGCGCAGATCGAGCGCGATCTCGCGAACGCGGAAGACCTCCTCCACGAGGTGCAGGCCCTCGCGCCCGACGCGACGGGGCGTACGAGGCTCGACGTTGCCTTCGGCCTGGGGCTCCTGAATGCCTTCCGGGGGCTCGACGACGAGGCCGTGCGGTTCCTCGAAGAGGCGGCTCATCGGGCGGAGCTCGAGCCCGATCACTGGGCGCGCTCGCAGGTGCTGACGCGGATCGCCCGCCTCGAACTCGAGCGGGGCCGCCCTGGCGAAGCGCTCGCGCGCTGTCAGGCCCTCGAGCCGCTGGTGGCCAAGCTCTCCGAGGGGAGCGAGAGGCCGCTCGTCGTGGCCCTGCAGTGCCTCGCCCGCCTCGGGGTGGCGGGCAACGACGAGAGCGGGCGGTTGGCTGTCGAGCGGTCGGTCGACGGGCTGCGTGCGCTCGACAGCCAGGCCCACGTCGCTTACGTCCTCAACGCGCTCGCGGGGTACTACGCGCGCGCAGAGCATCTCGAGGGGGCCCTGCGAGCAGCCGGAGGCGCCCTCGAGGCGGCCGAAGCGGTGGGGCAGACGAACGAGATCGTCGTGGCGCGAGCCCGTCTGGCGCTCATCGCCCTCGACGCCGGCAACGGGGGGCCCGCGCTCGCGTTGCTCGAGGCGTACGGTCCGGCGCTTTCGACGCGTCTGGCCCTGAGCGCGCGAGCGCGAGCGGCTTTCACCGCGGTCGCCCAGCGGCTCGGCGGCGAGAGCGACATCAAGAGGTAGGCGACCTCCGCTTGAGTTTCCACGCGACTTCAAACGCTCGTTCAAACGGTCGGGAGAGAGGGTCTTCTCCCGCGCTGGCCACGAGGACCGTCGGCCGCGGCGCAAAGGAGCTGGACCATGAGCATCGACGAGAAGAAACTGAACGACTTTCTGGGCAAGGTCGTGGGCGACGTCGGGGCGGCGATGAGCGCGGCGCTCGTCGTCATCGGCGACAAGCTGGGCCTCTACAAGGCCATGGCCGAGAACGGGCCGGTGACCCCCGCCGACCTGGCGCGGGCCACCGGAACGACGGAGCGCTACGTCCGCGAATGGCTCAACGCCCAGGCCGCGAGCGGCTACGTCGCCTACGACGCCGCGTCCGGACGGTTCATCTTGCCGCCCGAGCAGGCGTTCGCGCTCGCCGACGACGCGAGCCCTGCGGCCGTACCGGGCCTCTTTCACGTGACTGCGGCCATGTGGCACGGCGAAGAGAAGATGACCGAGAACTTCCGCACGGGGAAGGGGCTCGAGTGGGGAGCTCAGCACCCGTGCCTCTTCGAAGGGACGGAGCGCTTCTTCCGCTCGGGGTACATCGGCAACCTCGTGAGCTCGTGGCTTCCGGCCCTCGACGGCGTGGCGGCAAAGCTCGAGAAGGGCGCCAAGGTCGCCGACGTGGGCTGCGGCCTCGGAGCCTCGACCATCCTGATGGCGAAGGCCTTCCCGAAGTCTCGGTTCGTGGGGTTCGATACCCACGACAAGTCGATCGCGCTCGCGCGCGAACGCGCTCGGACGAGCGGCGTCGCCGATCGCGTGACCTTCGAGGTCGCCAACGCGACCGACTTCCCCGGAACTGGCTACGATCTCGTGGCCCACTTCGACTGCCTGCACGACATGGCCGATCCCGTGGGCGCGGCGCGGCACGTCAAGGAGACGATCGCGCCCAACGGCACGTGGATGATCGTCGAGCCCTTCTCCGCCGATCGCCCCGAAGACAACCACAATCCCGTGGGGCGCGTCTTTTACTCCGCGTCGACCCTGCTCTGCGTGCCGCACTCGCTCGCGAATCAAGGCCCGGCGCTCGGCGCGCAGGCTGGCGAGGCCCGCCTCCGTGAAGTCGTGGTCACCGGAGGAGGCTTCTCGAAGTTCCGCCGGGCCACCGAGACGCCCTTCAACCTCGTGCTCGAAGCGCGCCCGTGACACGGCGCGGGCGGCGGCATACGACAGACGAGAGCCGTAGCCACCGGACCGCTAGACGACCCGGGCCGAGCCACACGCCGTGGTGAGCGAAGGTTCAGCGCCTCGAACGCCGAGGTCCGGAGTCCAGCGGGCGGACCTACGCGCGGGTGAACCGAGCCTCGCCGTCCGTGTCGGTCGGGGCATCCCACGTGCCCGTCGGTCGATGCCACGCGCAGAGCGTCGAGGTCGTGGGCGGGGCTGCCGAGGAGGGTGAAGAGGACCCTCCAGAGTCGACCGTCGGGCGGGATCCTCTTGTCGTCGGTGCGATCGCGATTGCACAGTCGTGCTGG